>Ga0068714_10004103_pt1 | contig 16636 bp, 13 predicted proteins | sample MTBNYHSulfiMetaG_FD_62988 | JGI IMG/M metagenome (GOLD analysis project Ga0068714, IMG submission 62988) | Enrichment culture microbial communities from rom New York Harbor, USA that are MTBE-degrading - MTBE-NYH (New York Harbor Sulfidogenic)... | ecosystem: Environmental > Aquatic > Marine >...
GTCGCCCGCCGTTCTCGGCTTCGTGGTCCTTCTGCTCATGGCCTCCTACGTTCGCGGTCCCGTGTGGGGCGTTGCGATGTCCGGGTGTGCCGTCCTCGGGCTCTTCCTCATCGCCCACTTCGATGCGTTTGGCCTGCTGCCGCCGATGCCGTTCGAATCAAGTCCGTGGCTGAAGGCGGGGGAGTACACGACGTACTTCGTGAGCCTCGGATTCCTGCAGGTCGTGCTGAGCGCCAACGCGCGACGCGCCCAGCACCTGGCTAGCGTGGAAGCAAACGAGCGTCGGCTCGCAGAGCGCCGTCTCGCCGACGCGATCGAGCACGCTCCGTACTCAACGCTGGTGTGTGAGCTGACCGAGGACGGGACGGATTTCGTCGTCGTGAGCGCCAACAGCAACGTCAGTGCGGCTGGAAACGTGGAGCGCATGCAGCTCGTAGGCAAGCGTCTCACAGAGGTCTACCGCGGACTCGACACGAGCCCCACTCTGAGGCGGATCATTGACGCGGCCAACTACGGTGGCGCGTTTGATCTCGAACGCGTCCGCTTCACGGGGCTGCGCGGCGAGCGTCTTCTTGACGTTCACATCGCCCAGCTGGGCCCTGGTTCGGTTGCCTTGTTCGTCCGGGATGTCACCAGCGAACGCGACCAGAGCCGCTCGATGCTGCGTGAGGCGCTCCACGACCCGCTCACAGGCCTCACCAACCGGACGCTCTTCTTGCGGGTTGTCTCGATGGCGCTCGCAAATCGGGGGCGCCGCTCGGACAGTATCGCGGTGATGTTCATAGATCTCGACAACTTCAAGACAACGAACGACTTCTACGGCCATGCCGCAGGCGACCAGCTCCTCAAGACTGTCGCGGCCCGGCTGCCGTTGGCGGTCCGGGCGGGAGACGTCATCGCGCGGCTTGGCGGAGACGAGTTTGCGGTGCTGCTTACCGACATCGCCGGTGCGGATGACGTTGCCCTGATCGCCGCACGAGTGCGCGAAGTGCTCTCTGAGCCGTTCGACCTCGGCGGGGTGATGGCCATGCTCACCGTGAGCATCGGCGCCACGATGGCGAACGCGGCCGATACCGAGGCCGACGCGCTCCTCAGGCGTGCGGATCATGCCATGTACGAGGTCAAACGATCCGGCCGTGATGGCTATTGCCGCCTCGATCGCGGTGACGGGGATATGGCCATTTCCTAGCGTTTGCCAGCGCCCGCACGGGGTAACAAGAGTGTAGCCGCGCGCACAAGAGCACGCGAGGACAGCCGGGAGGGCGCATGGACGCCAACGAGCACGCTGTTCTGCTTGCGCAGATCCGGGACTGGCTGGACGCCCGCCCCGGCCACGCAATGAGCGTGAAGGTTCACTCGGGCAGCCAGACGGAGTACGTGGCCTCAGGACCCTATCTACGCCTTGAGGAACACCCCACAGCACCGGGCGTGTGCCGTGCGCTCTTTGACGATTCACTCGCCTCCGGGCCGGGCGTGCCGCCCAAGTACGTGGCATTCGGTTTCGAACTCCAGGGTGTTCACGCGTCAGGGAACACCCTCGTGCTCGACAAGGGCACCCAGCAGGTCGAGATCGTTGATCTTGTGGGAGACCCGCAAGCGGTGGCCTCGGGTGACGTGTGGTGGCCCGAGGACGTGCGTGCCGAGGTGGCGGACACGGCCGCCGCCCCGCCGCAGTATGCTGCGCCGCAGCCCCCGTCGCCTGCTGCGCCGCCATCGCCAGCTCCGGCGCAGGTGCCGCAGCGCTTCGAGTTGCTCCTCAGGGCCCCGGCGTACGCGAATTCGCTCGGGGCACGATTCTCGGGTCCGGTGACGCTACGGCTGGAGCAGGGCTGGATGTCGATCACCGGCAAGCGCTCGGCCACCAACGGGCCAGGGTACATGATGACCGCCGGCACGCTACTGATCGTTTTTGGCGCGCTCGCATTCATCCTGGCCGGCGTGGCCGCCGGCGGGAGCGACGACCCCCGCGACACCCCGATCACGATCGCGGTGTTTGTCGCAAGTCTCGTCATGCTCGTTCCGGGCATCCCGCTTCGCGTGGTCGGACAGAGCCGCGCAGGCAAGGCGCCGGTTTCCACCCTGCAGTTCCGTCTCGCGGAGGCCAAGGGCGACCGGGTTCGCTATGACGACAACCTCGGTTGCCTGCTCATGCTCCTGCTGTCGATCCCGATCGGACTCATCATCATGCTTGCGATGGGCAGACGCGTGCTGCGGATGAACGTGCCCGACGACACGTCGCCCAACCGCTCCCGGCAGATTGTGATTCTCAAGACCCTCAGCAATGCTGACGGCGCGCTGCTGCAACAGGCGATCGCGCGTGAGCGCTCGATGTGGGTGCAGTGACGGCCATGTAGGACCGGCTTGCCGCGTGGCTACGGCAGGCGCAGGATCGAAGATCCGCGACTGGATGTCGGCCTCAGCGCGAGCGGAGGTGGTCCGTGATCGCAAGTCTGAGGCGAGCCCACAAGGGTTGCTTGAGCTGTGTTCCCTTCATACCGTCCTCTGCGGGGAGCATGAAGCTGAGCAGTTCCTGTCGGCTGTGAACGTTGAGCTTCTTGTAGATATTGCGTACGTGGAACTTGGCCGTACCCTGCGAAATGTGCAACGCCTGCGCAACGCGGTCAATACTCCGGCCGTCCATGAGCAATCGGACAACGTCGAGTTCACGCGGCGAGAGTCCGTGTCGTAGTGCTGGCGTTTCGAAGCGATCTTCCATCGGCTGGGTGGGTATCTGGTCTGGCGCCGCCTGAAGTGTGCTGTCCAGGACGACGAGGTGGCCGCCTTTCCGGGTAGCCCCCAGGATGAGCATCAGAGCGTAGAGCACGACGAGTGAGATAATCGTTCGGCCGGGACGACTGACATCGAACGAACTGACAGCCAGCTGGCCCATGACGAAACCGGCGAAGACGCCGCCCCGCGTGGCGGACCGTCCGACAGCAAACACGCGAAGCGAGGGATAGTTGAGCCGGTGCGCGAGGTCTGACAGCACGATCCAGACCAGCAGATCGAATACCGAGAACGCCGCAACAATGAGACTCGCACCCACGAGTGTCGTTCCGAAGAACGAGAGCAGAGTTATCCCTGCCGCCATAACGGGCAGCAGTGGCCGGTAGATGATTCTGACGAGCGCAATCTCGTTTCTGAACAGCCCTATGGCCAGCAGGCCGAGCAGGGCTGCGGGTATGGTACCGAGAATCCCGAGAGCGCTAGGTGTGAGAAACGTGCCAGGATCAAGGTAGTCAGTCAGGCCGAGAATCAATCCAAACAAAGCGCCATATCCCGCGGGTATTAGCGCAAGGTAGTTGGGCAGTGGCGGCTGTCGGCGCTCCTCCTCTGAGTACAGGACCGCGGGCGATCTTCCTCCGCAGTGCAACTGAAGAACAAGGAGCGCGCTGATTGGAGGCAGGATGGCCACCAGCAAGCCCGCCGTGCTCAAGGGCAGGAGGCTGACAATCACGTAGATGACGGCCCCGAAGATGAACGAGAGGCCAACTCCCCGGCCGGCCTGCCGGACATCGACTGAACCGTAGAGCTCTCCCCACATGAGGGGCATTGCTCCCGAACCGACTCCGGCGATCAACGATCCCAAGAGGAACAACACCTGGTCAGATGACGTCTGCGCATGCACCTGAACCAGAAGGAGTGTCCCCACAGACATGAAGATGGGGATCACGATGAGGAGCCTCTGTCGGCGGCGGATGGACATCCAGCCTTTTGGGAGGAAAACGGCGGCGATCAGCACCGTTTGACTGACCACGAGCCCGATGAGCCAGTTTGCGCGAGACAGAGTGAGAGGCTCGCTGCTGTGGGCAAACACAACAGGACTCATATACATGAGCCACATCCAAGCCATGTAGATTCCGAGGCCCGAATAGGCAAAGGGCGGCCACCCGCGTGAGGGTTGTGCGTTGACACCGCCATCGTCTGGAACGGCGTCATCGGAGCCTACGCCGCTTCTTGCTGAACCTGCATTCCTACGTCGCATCACGGGCACGATGATCCTTATGCTGAGGTAAAGCCGCGTGTCTGGCGAGCCTGGTCACCGAAGAAATACTACATGATGCCGGGCGCGGCGTGGCAGCGCTCGGCATCCCGGTGGCGCGACCTTGGCGCCGGGGTGTGTCCCGAAGTGCCCCGGACGAGAGAACTCCCTGCCCGGCGAGCGGGCAGGGAGTCGATGCGTTTCGCAAGACTCTATCGGCGTCGACTACACCCAGGCCGTCTCGGCGGCGGCGCCGGCGCCGGCCCTCCGACCCCAATGCACAGTGCCCTGGATGGCGGTGCCACTGCCCGGGTAGTAGGCACCGATCCAGCCGCCGGTGCACATGCCGCCCGCATACAGGCGCGGAATGGGGTTGCCGTCAAGGTCAATGACTTGAGCGTTGACGTTGATCTTCAGGCCGCCACACGCACCGAGATTGCCGTCCTTGACCTCGGTGGCGTAGAAGGGGGGTGTATTGATTGCCTTGAGCCCGTAGGTCTTACCGAAGAGCGAGTCGGTGCCAGTTGACGTCATATCATCGTTCCATCGGGCCACGGTCGCGCTCAGGTTTGTGGGAGGGACCCCGATTGTCTCGGCCAGTTCCTCAAGGCTGTCTGCCTGCACGAGAAGTCCGCTCTCGAGTTCCTCGGACATGTCTTCGCTCCAGGCGACACGATTACCGCCGATGATCGGACCCATTGCGAACGTCTGTGCGTCAAACACAGACCATGCGATGTGCGACTCCTGGTGGAAGCGCGCGCGCATAGCGAACGCGTAGTGGGTGGCTTCATTGACGAAGCGTACACCATACGTATTGACCCATATGCCCGGTACCTCCGGAAGGCCCGGGAAGAGCGGGGCGATAGCCACGTTCTCGTGGGGAACGCTGATCGTCCCGCCGACGACGGCAAGCGCGGCCCCGATTCTCATCGCCATCAGAATGCCGTCGCCCGTGTTCGTCGCGGCTGTCAGCACGTGTTGCGTGTCCTGAGACCATTTCTGCTGGGGGGAGAAATCGGTGGCCATCTCGGCGTTGCGATCGAATCCGCTGGTGGCCAGCACAACCCCCCGGTTTGCCTTAACGCGGACGGCGGTCCCCTCCTTCTCGGCGACTACACCGATAACACCGTTGTTGGCATCAAGGATGAGTTCTGTGACGGCACTGTTGTACTCAAGCACCACGCCCTTAGCGGTTGCCGCCTTGAGGATGTTCCAAACATGAGTGCCCCCGCCGCGCATGCCTTCAACTTCGGGGTCCGTGGACTTGTTTGGAACATGGATACGAGTTGCCATGTACTTGGGATCGATGTAGGGAATCGGAGAGACGCCATAGATCATGACGTACTCCGTACCCAGGGCGGCGCACCAGTCGACGTTCGCGGCTGCACCGTCCGCAAGATCGCGCAGAAGATCGGTGTCAGCGAGCCCCTCAGAGGCCTGCAACCAGTACTGATAGTGGTTCTCAGGGGTGTCGTCTGATATTCCGGCGAGCTCTTGCTGGTACTTCGTGCCTGCAGCTTGGATTACGCCTCCCGAGAGTTTTGAACTACCACCCCACGTGTCGGCCTTCTCAAGGACGAGCACTGAGGCCCCGGCGTCCGCAGCCTCGAGCGCCGCACTGACGCCGGTTCCGCCCGCGCCGACGACCACGACGTCAGCTTCCATATCCCAGGTCGCATTGTCGCCGCCGTCCTCGGCAGCACAGCCGCTGAGAACACTCCCACTCGCCACAGCCGCTCCGGCGAGCGCTGCGGCTGTGATGAAGTCCCGGCGTCCCATCTCTCTCTCAAACATGTGCACTCCTTCTGTCGCTGTCTCCTACAGTCGGAACGTAGTCCTTCTGAACGAACCTGACACCGCACAAAAGAGACAGTCTCTTGGGTGATGTGGTCACCTGTCCGTTACGGGTGATGTGAGGCTGCGATGCCTGCGGACAACAGCTGCGCCAACGCTCACGTCAGGCAGCTCGCGCTCGCCGCCCGAACCGGCCATTCCTGTTCCTGCCGCACTTCGCTACACTCTGTAGCGGTCTTCGTCGTGCGCACCGCCCTGCATACCGTTGTTCTGGGAAAGGCGCCCGTGCCGGATTCAGCCGGGTCTTCGTCTCGAAAGCGTTTCGATCTACGTGATCCCGAGCGGTGGCCACCGCTCGGTTATCTGGGTTTCGGGACGTTTTGGGCGTGGCTCTTCCTGGCGATTCTGGACCCGTATCTCCTTGAGGCCGGTAGAAGTCCCCACCGGATCCAGCTCATCCTGTTCGTCTTCGTTGCCGTAGGGGTCTTTGCGCGGCCGATTACCGCGTTTGTCACCTCGAGGATGCAGCCGCTCGTGGAGCGGCCGCTCTTCGTCGTGAGTTCGGCTATTCTTCCGGCGGCGGGAACGATTGTCATCGCGCTTGCGGGTGGCCGTGAGGTTGGCGGGGACCTTCTGGCGGTAATCGGCACGGCGATCGGCTCACTCGGCATGGCGTGGGCGGTTCTGCTGTGGGGCGAGCTCTACGGCTCCGTGGGCGCGCGTCGTGCGAGTATGGGTGTGGCGCTCTCGGTCATGATCGGCGTGGCACTCTACTTCATGATCGCGGTGGCCTTCCGGCCTGGTGCCGCCACGGCCGTGGCGACGACGCTCGTGCCCGTGCTGGGGGGTGTGCTGCTGCTTGTCAGCAAACCCGGTTCGGAGCTGCCGCCGGGTACCCGGCCCTTGCAGCTCGCCAAGCGTTTCCAGTTCCCCTGGCGGCTTGCGTTCGCGGTTGGCGTGTTTGGCGTGGCCTACGGCCTCATGCACGGGATCACCGACCCGGCGGCGATCAATGCGCGGCTCTCGTTCATGGGATGCGGTGCGGCGGCAGTGCTTGTGGCGGTTGGCTTTGCCGTCTCAGCAAAGGACTCGGAGGCGCCGGGCTTCACGTACCGCCTGTTCCTGCCGCTCATGGCGGCGGGATTCCTCGTGCTGCCGTTCCTCGGCAACCCCTGGACCGTGGCAAACGCGATTGCGCTCACCGCGTACGTCTGCTTTGACATGGTGCTCTGGAGCGCGCTCTCCGATGTGTCCTTCCGCCTGCGGCTGCCCGGGACGGTTGTCTTTGGCTGGGGCTGGGCCGGGGAGGCGGCGGTGCTTGTGGGTGCGGCCGTCGGCTCCACGCTCATTGCCAGGATTGGACTCGACAACCTGCAGATTCACACGCTGTCGCTAGCGATGGTCTTCCTGCTGCTGCTTTCGATGCTGTTGCTGCTGAATGGCCGCGACGTGCTCGGCGAGCTTGGCGCCGCCGTGGCCACCGATGCGGCCGCTCCACCCGACGACACGCTGCCCGACCGCAGCGAGCTCATCGCCCTCACCTACGCGCTGTCGTCCCGAGAGGCCGACGTACTGGCGCTTCTCCTCAAGGGCCGCAGCCTCCCGTACATCGCCGAGGAACTTGAGATCAGCCAGAACACCGCCAAGTCCCACGTGCGCAATCTCTACAACAAGCTCGGCGTGCACACGCGCCAGGAGCTGCTGGATCTCGCGCAGACCACCGCAGGGAACGGCAACGGTCACCGGTAGGCTGACGGGCCAGGCGGTGTGCAGCATCTCGTTTGAGGGTGAGTAGGGGCGAGAACCGGGTGTGCCAACGGCCGCCGGTGTGCGAGCGGCCGTTGGCAGCGCGTTTGCCTACGTTTGCGGCTACTGTGCCCCGAACGCTACGTCCGCTGCCGCAAGCGCCGGCAGCGACTCGGCCTCAATGTAGACCTTGACGCACTCGGGATACGCCGTTGAGAGTGCGGCTTCGATACGGCGGATCGCTTCGTGCATTTCCTCGGCCGTGGTGCCGGGCTTGAAGCCAACACCCAGGTTTACGAGGAGATCGCGGGGCCCCATGTACATCGTGAGGATGTCGCCGGCGCTGTCTACTGCGTCGTCTGCCTCAACGATGCGGCGGATATCGGCAAGTGTCGCGGCGTCTGCCCCCTCGCCGATGAGGAGCGCCTTGGTTTCAACCGCGAGGATGCCGGCCACGGCCATGAGGAGCAGTCCGATCGCAATCGACGCGACGCCGTCCAGGTACGGATTGTGGAGCAGATGCCCGAAGAACACGCCGAGGAACGCGAAGATGAGACCGAGCATGGCCGCGCTGTCCTCCAGCACGATCGTGAACGTGCTCGGGTCCTTGGCCTGCTTGATGTACTCCCACGCGCCGAGGTCGCCCTTGGCCAGCCGGAACTGCTTCATGGCCACGGAAAACGAGAAGCCCTCGATGACGAGCGAAAGCGCCAGGACGATGTAGTTGGCGAGCGGGTTCGAGAGCAACGCCTCAGGCGCAACGTGCCGGATGTGCGAGATACCCTCGTAGAGCGACATGCCGCCGCCGATGCCAAAGATCGACACGGCCACGACGAGCGACCAGAAGTACAGTTCCTTGCCGTGTCCAAAGGGGTGGTCCCTGTCGGCCGGCCGTGCGGCCTTCTTGATGCCAAACAGCAGAAGGCCGCCGTTGCCAGTGTCAACGAGTGAGTGGATGCCCTCCGAGATCATCGCCGAGGAGCCGGTGATTCCGGCGGCGATGAACTTGACGATGGCGATGAGGAGGTTGCCCACAACCGCCGCAATAATCGCGATCCTTGATTCTCCGTGCCCTGCCATGCGTGTCCTTTCGGATTGCCCGGTCTTCTGCCCGGTGGGGTTGGTTCGGTATGCTGGGGCCGGAACGTACGTCCCGACCATGCCGCCTCGCGTGTGCGAACGCGGTGCCGATTATCTTAGAGCAGTTGATGCCCGTGCGTCGCGTTCAACTCGCATCCACGTCGGTCCTGCCCCGCGTGCTGTCGGCCGTTCCGCCGCTGGCCTTCGTCTCGGTGCTCGTCTTGGGGTTCGCGCTCGGCTGTGCGCTCTCCGCCTGCGCCACGGCGTCGTCCACCGCCGTGGCGCCAGCCTCCGCGCCGCCCGCGATCGTGACGCTCGGCGGGGAGAGCGTGCGCGCGTACGTGGCAGACGACCCCGACGAGCGCTCGCGGGGTCTCCAGGGCTACGCCCCGCTCGCAGACGGCGAGGGCATGGTCTTCGTCTACGCAGACAACGACATCCGCGTCTTCGCGATGAAGGACGTCACCTTTCCCATCGACGTTGTCTTCATCGCCGAGGACATGACAGTGAGCGCGATAGAGCCGCTCGACCCTGACGAGACTCGCACGGTCTCCAGTCCCGGCCCTAGCCGGTACGTCGTGGAGCTGCCGCAGGGCTGGGCTGCCGAGAACGGCATTGTCGCGGGTAGCATATTCAGCGTATCGTACGACTCTCATTAGTCTTGCCCGCCGCGACTGTATGGCCATGGCGCCTGCGCGTGTCCGCGCGCCCGGCCACGAGGAGACCTGCGAACGTGCCCGATCCCCAGCCAGTCATCATCCACGAGGCGGACCTGCCCGATACCCACCTTCGCTACGCCGAGTGCGGCTCGGGCGAGCCGCTCATCATCGTGCCGGCGACGGTCTCGCTCATCGAGGACTGGACGCCGATGATCCAGTTTGTGGCTCAGAAGTACCACGCGTACTTCTTCGAGATGCCTGGCCATGGCGGCAGCACGCCGCTCGAGGGCGGCTTCTCGAGCAAGCGCCTGCCAGACGTTATCGCGAGTCTCGCCGACCACGTTGGCTTTGACCGCTTTGCGCTGCTCGGCTTCTCGTTTGGTGGCGTTCTGGCGCTCCGGTCGCTCAAGGCGCTCGAGTCCCGCATTACGGAGGTCGCGCTTCTCTCGCCATGCGTCTCGAACCGCGCGCTCACGCGTCCCGCGATCGATCGTGCGATGGTTGCGGCGGTCGTATCCGCGCTGCGGCACCGGATCCCCAGGAAGGCGCTTGCTGCGTTTACGGGCAACGAGCGGGCAGTCAGGTTCCTCGCATGGTTCATGTGCGACATCGGCGGCTTTGAGACGTCAACGGATCTCAAGGCGCGTCTGATGACCTACTCGGAGTCCACACTCGACGTGCTGGCGGCCCAGGTGCGCGAAATCCTGACTGTGACGGAGGACGATCTCGCGGGTCCGTACTCGCTGCCGTGCTTCTTTGGCATGTCCGAGTTCGATCCGCTGCTCTCGTATACGGTTACCGAAGCGTTTGTACGGAAGAACTTCGCAAACGTCATGATTGAAACGTTCGATTGGCCCTACCATACGCCGCCCGAACCGCTTACATTTGATGACTACATGCGCGATTACGGTGCGTTGCTGGAAGTGGACCTGTCCGCGATTTCGGGTATCGTGACCGGGGCGCCCAAGGAGTAGTGCGGCCGAGGCGCGCCGCCAACGTTCAGGGGAGGACTGGGGATGAAGCGCTATCTAGCTCTCATGATGGTTGTGTTCGCATTGACCGGTCTCGTTGCCTGCGGTTCTGCCGAGGAAGACACCCCGCCGGTTGACACAACAACGCCCGGCGAGGCCACCGGCCTTGACGGCGCAACGATCCTCGCCGAGAAGTGCAGCGGGTGCCACGATGTCAGCAAGGTGGACGGCGTTGAGAACGATGCCGTCGGCTGGGAAGAACTCATCTACCAGATGGTGGACAAGGGCGCTGACGTTTCGGCCGATGAGGCAGCTGCTCTTGCCGAGTACCTGGCGAACCGCTAGCACGTAGATGGGAATTCGCACGCCATCGGTGCACGTTGGAACCTGTTCGTGGGCGGACAGGACCATGATTGACTCATGGTACCCGCCTGACGTCACCACGCCTGCGGCCCGCCTGCGCTACTACGCCGAGCACTTCGATACCGCCGAGGTTGACGCATCGTTCTACGCGATTCCGGATCGGCGCGTCGTGGAGAATTGGGTCAAACGCACGCCGCCCGGTTTCGTCTTCCACGTGAAAGCCTTTGGCATGATGACCGGCCACTCCGTTGACGACCGCGCGCTCCACCCGGAGCTGCGCGAGTACCGCCACGAAGTTGAGCGCGGCCGAGTCACCCGGCCCTCGCCCGAGATGGTAGATGCGGCCTTCGACCTCTTCCTCGAGGCGATCGAGCCGCTTGAGGAGGCCGGGAAGCTCGGCGGCATCCTCATGCAGTATCCGCCGGTGTTCAATGCGCTCGACGAGGCGCTGCTTGAGGACAATCTCGTGACCATTGACTACGCCCGCGGCAAGCTAGGGAAGCGCCGCATGATGGTGGAGTTCCGGCATCCCTCATGGGTGGACGAGAAGCGTGCGCGAGAGACGCTCAGCTTCCTCACGCAGCGCGACATCACGTACGTGGCCGTGGATGCGCCGCAGTTCCCCACACACACGACGATGCCGCCGCTTGTGGCCGTCACGAGCCGGGTGGGCTACGTGCGCCTGCACGGCCGCAACCGCGACACGTACTTTGCCCGCAACGTCTCGGCCGCGGACCGCTTCAACTACCTCTACACCCCCGAGGAGCTCGAGGAGTGGGTGCCGCGCATCCGCTCCCTCGCCGAGGACACCGACGTCACCTACGTGATGTTCAACAACTGCCGGGCGGACTACGCGCCCCGCAACGCGCGCGAGTTCGCCGCGATGATCCCGGATATCGTGGTGCCGGTGGTGCCCCCCGCGCACGACGAGCAGCTGGGGCTGGGGCTGTAGGGTCCTTTCGCCAGCCGCGGTTCACCCGGTAGGCGCCCCGTACGCATTCCGCACGTCTTGCACGAGCGTCCCGTCCCGCACCTCGAGGATGCGGTCGGTCTGCTCGGCGATAGAGCGGTCGTGGGTCACGATGAGGAACGCCGTGCCGAGCGAGGCGCTGATCTCGCGGAAGAGCGCGTAGACGGCAGCCGAGTTCCCGGTGTCCAGGTTCCCCGTGGGTTCGTCGGCAAGGATGAGGCGCGGGCGGTTCATGAGCGCGCGGCCGATCGCCACCCGCTGCTTCTGGCCGCCGGAGATCGCGTTCGCGCGCTTGTTGCCGAGGCCTTCGAGCCCGAGAAGGCGCAGCAGCTCAATGGCGCGCGCGTGTTCCTCGGCCCTCAGGTGGCCGTGGGCGAGGAGCGCGGGCATCGTGAGGTTCTCCCAGACGCTGAACTCCGGCAGCAGGTGGTGGAACTGGAAGACGAACCCGATCGAATCGTTCCTGAGCCGCGCCCTGCCGAGGCGGCCGAGGCCGGTTGTGTCGGTGCCAGCCAGGACTACGCGCCCGTCCGTGGGAGTGTCCAGCAGCCCGATGAGGTTCAGCAGAGTGGACTTGCCCGAGCCCGACTGTCCCACGATGCTCGCAAACTCGCCCTCGGCGAGCGTGAACGCCACGTCAAAGAGCGCGCGGGTGGCCGCCTCTCCGGTGCCGTACGTCTTGCCGAGCGACTCGGCAACCAGGAGCTCAGCCATTCTGGATCACCTCGATCGGGTCGAGGCGCGACGTAGAGCGCGCCGGAATCGCCGACGATGCAAGCGCCACACCGATCCCGATCGCCGCGGAAATCGCCACAAAGCTCGCCTTTGGCGTGATCGAGAAGGCAACCGGCGCAAACGAGAAGCCCCAGATGAGCAGGTAGCCAAGCCCGATGCCTGCCGCCGTCCCGCCCACGCCGAGGAGTGCCGCCTGCCACAGGAAGATGCGGCCGGCCTCGGCGTCCGTCATGCCGAGCGCCTTGAGGATGCCGATCTGCCGCGTCTTCTGCACCGCGCTGATCGCAAGCGTGCTCGCGATCCCAAGCGCTACCGCGATCAGCACGAACACCTGGATCATCAGCGAGGACGCCGACTGCGCCTGCAGGCCGCTCAACAGCTCCGCGTTCTGCGTCTGCCAGTCCACGACCTTCGCGCCTGTGGCCGCCGCGAGCCGCGCGCCAACCGCCGTTGACGCGAACACGTCCGAGAGCTGGATCTCGATGGCCGAGTACTGGTCCGCGCCCATCCCGAGCGCCGCCGCTGATGATCCGGCGTCCACAAACGCCAGGCGCTCGTTGGCCGCCGCCTGCCCGAGGTCAAAGACGCCACGCACCGTGAACGTGCCCGACGCCCCGTTGGGCAGCAGCAGCGCGAGCGTGTCCCCGGGCGCGACGCCGTACGTATCGGCGAAGCCCTGACCCACGAGGATCTCGTTCTCGCCGAGCGCGAACGTGCCGGCAACGATCGTGCCGGAGAGGTGATAGATCGCGTCGATCCCGCTCGCATCGCCGCCGGTGACGCTGAGCGGCACGCTGTCCTCGCCGCTCGCGTAGATCGCCGAGAGCGTGCGCACGGGAATGGCTGCCGTGACGAGCGGCTCGGAACGTGCGGTGCCCGCGAGCGCCGTCGGAACCGCTGTGGCATCCCCCGAGGGCAGTAGTGTGAGGTGCGGACCAGAGCCAACAGTCGAGTCGATGAGGTCAGCCTGGAGGCTCGTGATGAGCGAACCGACGAACACCTGGACGGCGATGCCCACCGCGATGCCGGTGATGATGAGCGCTGTTTGCACGGGAGCGGTCTTCAGGAAGCGCATCGCGATTCGCAGGGGGAGGAGGCCGTGTGGCCGGGGCGGAGCAGCGTCGGCGTCAGTCTGGACGATCTCGCGCGTGGTCGCGTCGGTCTCCGGCATCTCAGTCCTCCCTCTCGCCTGCGAGTGAGGGTATGCGGGCCGGATCGAGGAGTTCCCTGGCAGGCCACTCGGCAGCATCCCGAGCAAACGCCGGGCCGCCGACCCACAGGCGCACCCGCGGGAGCGCCGCGCGCAGCTCCGTCGCGTAGCTGACGAGCGCGACCCGGTGAAAGTGCGTGGAGGCCGAGAGCACTACCGCGTCCGCGTGGAGCGCGCGGGCAGCGGCGATGAGCTGTCCGGCTGGCACGCTCGCGCCGAGGAGGTGCGTGCGCCAGCCGGCGAGCTCGAATCGGTCGGCCGTCATGCGCAGGCCGAGGTCGTGGTACTCGTCGGGAGGGGTGGCCAGCACGACGACGTGGCCGTTGGGGCGCGCCATGCGGTCGGGGACGAGCACATGGCAGACCTCGACGATCGTCCGCACGACGGCGGCGACGTAGTGCTCCTGCCAGACCTCAGCCTCGCCCGCCTGCCACGCGGCGCCGATGTCGACGAGCAGACCGGCGAGCGTGTCGTAGAGAGCGGGGATCGTGATCGCGTTGGAGCCGACGGCCTCGAGCGCGTAGCGGACCGCGCGGTCGCGATCGTGGGTGGCGATGAGGTGGTTGAGGGTGGTGCGGACCGTGTCCTGGATCTCAGTCATGCGGGGCCCTCCGGGTTGCGCCTGCTGTACCAGTTGTACCCAAGAGGCCGGGGAACGCGGCGGGTATGCGAAGGGTCATCGTCGTCGGGAAACGGTGCTCCTGCGGATGTGCCGCCAGATTCCCTGTAGACAACACGCCCCGGGGTCGATAGAATCCGTATGCTGTCTGCCCCAGGTGGACGGACACTCCATGCGGGGGTGTAGCTCAGTTGGTTAGAGCGCCGGCCTGTCAAGCCGGAGGTCGCGGGTTCGAGCCCCGTCACTCCCGCCATAACGATCTTCTGAAGGCGCCTTCACACGGGGCGCCTTTTCTGTTGCCGGTCCGGTTCGCGCGCGGCGCCACTCGGGTACATCACTGCGTGGGAGTTCCTGCGAACGGGGACGCACATGGGAGAGTCGGCGAAGAAGCGGCATTGGTGGTCACGGTGGGACGCGAAATCGCGTCTTCTTGCGCTCTGCGGGGCGATCGCCCTCGGCTGGGTTGTGATCTGGGGTCCCGTGGGGCTGGCCGAGAAGCCTGCCAATCCGGAGTTCTGCGTGCTCTGGTGCCACATCATGGAGCCGGAGTACGAGTCCTGGCAGGTTTCCGAGCACAACTCGCAGATCTGCGGCGAGTGTCATCTTCCCGAGGAGCCGGTGACCGCGCTCGTGTGGGACAGCTACTTTGGCATGCGCGACATCTGGAAGTTCAACGTCGTCGGCGAGTGGGACGAGCCGATCTACGCCACGGAGCGAACGCGGACGTTCGTGCAGGAGAACTGCATCCGCTGCCACGGGACGACGGCGCGCGCTGCAGTCTCCGATGACCGGTACTGCTGGGAGTGCCACCGCGACATCTATCATCGCGGCCAGGCGTGGGAAAGCGAGCAGGCGCAGAGGAGGAGCGATGATCCGCGGAACTAGAGGGTCGGCAGCCGACGGGGAGCGGGCGCGTCGCGGAGTGGAGGCGTTTGCGGAGGGCGAGCCGGTCGCCCTCGAGGCCCGCGCGGCCCGACGACCCCCGCGCCGCGCCGTTCTCTGGCTCGCCGCCGGGAGTCTCATGGCTCTCGCGCTCATCGCTGCCTGCGCCGCGCCGCCGCGGCCCGCCTCTCCGGCGATCGTTCCGGCCCCCGCAACCACCGACCCCACCGCCTGGGCCGAGCTCTACCCCGCCGAGTACGCGCAGTGGCTGGCGACCTCGGAGGAGCGGCCGGCCGGGCTCTCGGCGTACAAGCGCGGGTTTGACGGCGGGATCACCTACGACAAGCTCTCCGAGTTCCCGTTCATGCCGCTGCTCTTCAATGGCTGGGGATTTGGCATCGAGCACAACGAGCCGCGCGGTCACTGGTGGATGCTGCGCGACCAGCAGACGATCGACCCGGCGCGCGTGAAGGCGGGCGGGGCGTGCCTGACGTGCAAGTCGCCCTCGGCGGACGCGCTCTACGCGGACCTCGGCGCGGAGTTCATGAGCATGCCGTATGCCGACGCGGTCGCCCTTCTGCCCGAGGGCGAGCAGAGCCTCGGCGTGAGCTGCATTGACTGCCACGACAACGAGACCCTCGAGCTGCGCTCGGCGCGCTGGACGATGGAGGCGGCGCTCGCGGACATCGGCCTCACGGACCCGAACGCGCAGCAGCGGCGGATTATAGTGTGCGGACAGTGCCACGCGACGTACTCGGTGATGAAGGAGGACGGGAAGTCCGTGAACGTGGGCTTCCCGTGGCAGGGTGGCACGTGGGGCGACGTCTCGGTGGAGACGATCATCGCGAATCTGCAGGGCGATCCGGCGCGGCTCGAGTGGAAGCAGTCGGTGACGGGCTTCAAGCTCGGGTTCATCCGGCATCCGGACGTGGAGTTCTTCACAGCGGGGTCGGTGCACTACAACGCGGGACTGGCGTGCCCGGACTGCCACATGGCGTACACGATCGTTGATGGCGTGAAGACCGCGAACCACACCATCATGAGCCCCCTCAAGAACGGCATGACCGCGTGCGTGACGTGCCACCCCGAGAACATGGGCGACCTGCGCGCCCAGGTGCTCGCGATCCAGGATCGCAACGCGAGCATGCTCATCGACACCGGCTACGCCGTTGCCGCTGACGCGAAGCTCTTCGAGATGGTGAACAGCCAGGTCGCCACGCAAACCACCGGCATCAAGCCGCGCTACGACCAGGCGAAGGCGTACTACGAAGAGGCCTTCTACCGAGTCGTCTACATAGGCGCCGAGAACTCGATGGGTTTCCACAATCCCACCGAGGGCGCGCGCATCCTCCGTGACGCCATGGCCTACTCGCAGCGCTGCGACGCGATCCTGCGCGAGCTGCTTGCCGCCGAGGCGATCGCAGTTCCTGACGAGAGCGATCTCCAACTCGGGACGTACCTGGTTGGCCGCGGGGCCGAGGACCTCGGGTTCGTGGCGAGTCAGCGGTTTGAGGACCCGTACCCGACGCACCTGAGCCTGTGGCCGCTCAACGAGGCGGCGCTCGGTGCTGTGCCGGTGTCCGAGCCCCGACGCTCGCCGGCGGTGGCCGAGGTGCTGGGGGTGG
>Ga0068714_10004104_pt1 | contig 16631 bp, 16 predicted proteins | sample MTBNYHSulfiMetaG_FD_62988 | JGI IMG/M metagenome (GOLD analysis project Ga0068714, IMG submission 62988) | Enrichment culture microbial communities from rom New York Harbor, USA that are MTBE-degrading - MTBE-NYH (New York Harbor Sulfidogenic)... | ecosystem: Environmental > Aquatic > Marine >...
GCAGTTGCTTATTGGGGTAATAAACTCACGAAAGCGGTCTATGTCCCATATGATCTTCCTGAGAAAGTAAATTACGATACCATGCTTAAGGATACAATAGGGGACGCTGGACAGAAAACGTATCACTTCCGGGTAGGAGAACGATGAAGTAGGCATCCAAAAAAGGGTGGAATATTTTCTCTATACGTATGCTTTAAACCCGTATGGGTGATATGTCTATCACATAAAATGACTAATGAAGACTATTTTCCTCCAGCTGAAAAGGATGGAGGTTGGCGAATTGGAGATCCATCTGAGCTTGGTGTGGACGAGGAACTGCTTAATGAGGCTATCAGATACCATGCTGATAATGAAGACTCCACGAAAAAGTACGGTGGAGCCCTCTTGATAATATACAAAGGATTCATAATTGGCGAAGTTTATACAACTGGGACTCTTGGCGGGCCACAGCCTTGGACACAGAGCACCTGTAACGATATGAAATCCTCGGCAAAATCCGTATTTGGTACAGCTGTGGGGGTTTTTCTTGAGGAGTATAAGGATCAGGTTAACCTTGAAACGTTGCTTGTAGGGAATAGCAGAGAGGATTCATTGATTCCACAGATATGGGATCATCCGATTACAGATGAAAGGAAAAAACTGATCAAAGTTAAACACGTTCTATCAATGACCTCTGGACATGAGAGTAACGAACCATGGCTCGCACCCACTCCTAGGCACTTCTACAGTGGCTACAGCGGCTCATACCAGATGTATGAATACTGTTTTGGTTGGTGGTATTTTGACGGAATCCCAGCCCACAGGATTCTCAGGTTTGAACCGGGTCACGGGTTTAATTACAGTAGCTTTGGGTTGGAGCTATTGGCCTTAGCGATGAGGAATATTACAGGGAAAATGGTTGGTCTGTATGTTTATGATCGAGTGTTGGCCCACATAGGTATGCCTATAGGGATACGCGATAACCAGTTTAAGGAAATACCATACAGGACCTCGAAAAAGTTCAACTTCTCAGATGAACCTGGATGGGGCATAGGTGGAGATGAAGGCTGCAATGCTTATGGCGCTGATAGAGGTAAAAGCCAGTACGGGTATAATACAATCGTATCAAGTACCTTCCCATGTACTGTGAGAGACTACGCCAGATTGGATTATTTATGGCTAAAAAAGGGTCGATGGCGGAATCAACAGCTTGTCCCAGAGGAATGGATAAAAAAAGCAACAAAGAGGTTCAAGCAGGCTGATGGAGGATCCATGAACTATGGTTTCACCTTTTGGATCCTAGATGAATGGGATAATGTACCTGATGACGCTTTCATGACTCAGGGAAACAATATGAACGATAGCTACATAGTACCGAGTCTGGACCTCGTTGTTGTAAGACAGGGAAACGAGAACCACTCAAATGAAGACAGGTTAAACTTCAGAAAAACCCTAATTCAAAAAATAGTAGCAGCGATTCCTAGAAATAAATGACGTGCGCGATGATGTATGAAGGGGTTATCAGCTGCGCGAGTAATGGGTGATAATTATTTCTATATCAAATCTAGCTCACACAATAATCCGATATCTCTAGGTTCAGCTGTGGATGATAATGCGTCTACTTTCAGATACCTTAAAAGAGGATACTCTTAATCACCGCTATAACAAATATCCTACTATGTCTAAAATACTTGAGGACGTTAGAGTACTCGACCTGACACAGTTCTATTTCGGCCCTTTCGCCACAATGACCCTTGCACACATGGGAGCAGAGGTGATAAGAATCGAGCCCCCATGGGGTGGTACAGACCGCCTAGCCGACGGCGCAACCTTTGGCGGAAGCAGCTATAGTTTCCACCACTTCAACTTAAACAAGAGAGGATTAACCCTTGACTTGAAAACCCAGAAAGGATCAAGTATCTTTAAAGAGTTGGTCAAGTTCTCGGACGTCGTCGCCCAGAACTTCCGGCCAGGCACAATGGAGAGGCTTGGCCTAGGATACGAGGTACTCAGAACATTAAACCCGAAGATAATATATGCAGCACTATCAGGGTTTGGCCAGACTGGGCCCTATAGTGAGAGACCCTGCTTCGCCATGATCGCGGAAGCCATGAGCGGACACACGAGACTTACAGGGGATGAGGTCAACCCTCAAGGCCCTCCGATCGAGATGGCTCAAGCATATGGCGATCTGGGCCCAGCGCTGTATGCGGCCTTGAGCATAGTGGCAGCGCTGAGACATCGAGATAGAACGGGCGTCGGTCAAGCTATTGACGTTGCACAGCTGGACTGCATGGTGAGCTTGGTTCCAGCGCTCACCGGATATAACCTTAGTGGTCTTAGACTTTGGGAGATCAGAGAGAGGTACCCTCTGGCCAGAGGCTTTGGCGGTCTCTTTAGGAGTAAGGATGGTGGCTGGGTGAGGGTAGCTAGTTTCAGTCCCCGCCTCATTGAGAACTTGAAGGAGTATCTAGGTATCGATGAGGTCTCGGTTAAGCTGCTTGACGACAAGGTGTCTTCGTTGACGAGGGATGAGGCTGTTTCTTTTTTTGTGGAGGCTGGTGTGCCCGTCGCTCCAATTTATTCGGAACCCGAGGTGGTGGAGGACGCTCATCTTAGCGACCGCGATATGTGGGTGGAGCTAAACCACCCTTCCGCTGGCATAGTTAAAGTTCCCAATTTCCCGGTAAGGTTCTCGGAGACTCCTGGGAAGGTTTCTTCGGCTGCGCCTATTTTAGGTGAGCATAGTGTTGAGGTTCTCCATGGTTTGTTGGGTTACAGTGTTGAGGAAATAAAAAAGTTAGAAAAGGAGGGTGTAATCACTACCCTAAAATAAATTTTTAATGTTTATTGACTTTTTCAAGTCACACTAAATAATAAAATCAATGTCCTTGTCTCCCTAGTACGACACGTTACATAATGACTGTTACATAGTAGAATGTGATATTCAATTCACTTTTATTGAATTCAGCTGGTCTCATGTATCGTGCATAGATGAGTATCTGAGGCGCTTAATCTGATTCTGTGTGCCTTGACTCCTTTATCCATTTCTGGGTGACGAAGTGCTCCAGCTCCCTCTCTTGGAGGACCAGTTCTATTCTCCTCACCTCCTTCTCCAGCTGTGGGATGAGGAACTTTTCTAGGGCTACAACTCTTATGTGGGTCTTCTCGGCCTCCTCCGTCAGTATCCTGAGAAGGTTCCTTGTCTCAGCCACTGAGACCATGAGCTCAAGGGCCTCCTCAAAGGCGTAGGCGACATCATCAATCCATGGGTCAGTGGTGGACAGCCCGTAGCCCCTCTCAGTGGCGTTTCTCCTCTTGACTCCTGACTGGAACTTGGGGGCCATGAGGCCGTGGATTGTCACCCAGTTGACTGAGAACTCGTCGTTGGCCTCGTTCAGCGCCTCTGCTAGAAGCATCTTTCTGAGTGTTGAGTGTCGTAGAGCCTCCATGAGTAGCTTGTAGGCTTCCTTTGTGTCGCGCTCCATCTTCTCCTCGAAAGGGTGGAGTATCTCCCGGGTCTTCTCCCTCTCCATGTTCAGTATCCTGTACTTCTCCTCCAGGAGCTTGTGAGCCCTCCTGGCCAGGTCCAGTCTTTTCTGCTGCTTCAGCAGCTCGTGGCGTGTGGGCCTGGTCCTGGCTCCGAATACGTTAGACATAGTATCATCCCAAGCTCTTCAGTAGCTCCAGAGCCAGGTCCAATGTGTCGTTGATGGCCCTGTGCTCAGCTCCGCCCTGCATGATGAAGCGATGCTCCAGGCTCTCGGCGAAGGCCAGGTAGTTCCTCTCCTCTCTCGTGAGGGTCTCCTCCCCCATTATCAAGGAGAGATCCATGGCGTTCTTACCCTTGGCGTAGGCCGAGTAGACGGCGTCCGAGACCTTTAGGTGGTCGACACGAGTTGTGCCCGCGCCCACGCCGTCCTTCATCAGCCTGGACAAGGATGAAAGAATGTCCAGGGGCGGGTAGATGTTCTTGATGTGCATCTCCTGGCTCAGCACAATTTGGCCCTCCGTGATAAAGCCCGTGAGGTCTGGGATGGGGTGGGTGATGTCGTAGTCGGGCATAGATATGACAGGTATGGTAGTGATGGAGCCTTGCTTCCCCATGATGCGTCCGCTACGCTCATACAGTGAGGCCAGGTCCGTGTACATGTACCCGGGGTAGCCCCTCCTTGCAGGGGTTTCCCCCCGGGCCATGGAGACCTCCCTTAGGGCCTCACAGTAGTTGGTCATGTCCGTGAGCAGGACCAGTATATGGTACCCTTTCTCGAAGGCTAGGTACTCCGCTGCCGTCAACGCGATCCTGGGGGTGAGAAGCCTCTCTATGGTGGGGTCGCTCATGAGGTTCATGAAGAAGATGGTCCGCCTCATGACCTCCTTGCTCTGGAAGCTTCGCCTGAAGAACTCGGCTTCCTCCGCGTTCACTCCTATGCCGGCCAGGATAACACCGAAACCCTCTTCCTGGCCCGTTATCCTGGCCTGGCGCACTATCTGGGCTATCAGCTGGTTGTGGGGCAGCCCGCTCCCAGAGAAGACGGGCAGCTTCTGGCCCCTCACCAAGCTGAACAGGCCGTCGATGGCTGAGACACCTGTCTCTATGAACTCTTGTGGGTAGGCCCTGGAAGTGGGGTTGATGGGTGCCCCGGACACCTCCATCTGTTTACCGCTTCTGAGAAGAGGTTTCCCGTCTATGGGCTTGCCGAAGCCGTCGAAGATTCTGCCGAACATGTCCTCAGAGACGAGGGCCTTCATTACCTCTCCGGTGACGTGGACGGTGGTCTCCTTGCTCACCCCCGATGTCCCCTTGAAGACCTGGGCGACCTGGATGTCTCTCCTGATCTCGATAACCTGGCCCATGCGCTGCTCCCCCCCCACGCTGAGGCGCACCATCTCGCCGATAGACACGTTAGGTATGCCTTTGAGGAATATGAGGGGCCCCGCGACGCCCTGCACCGCCCTGTAGCTTATCTCAAGCATCTCACTGGCTCCTGAACTCCCTTCTCAGCCGCAGATAGAACAGGTTCATCCTGCCCCTCATCCTCCAGTAGGCCCTGTTCATGTCCGCGTCGGACATGGTCTTTATCTCCCGTATATCCTTCCTCAGGCTGGAGCCCAGCAGCGCCTCCGAGGGGACCCCGCCCCTGATGGCCTCTATGTCCTTCTCGTGGAGCAGCAGCACAAGGTTCATGAGCTGGAACTGTTTCTCGGCGGAGTTGTAGTTGTCCACGGGGTCCAAAGCGGACTGCTTCAGGAACATGTCCTCCAGGAGCTCCGCGTTCTTCAACAGTATCTGCTCCTCCGATGATAGGGCCCCCGTGCCCACCAGCCTGACGATGCGCTCCACCTCAAGCTTCTCGGCATACAGCTCCAGAGCGCTGTTCCTCACCTGCATCCAGTTCTGGCCCACCTGGCTCACCCAGAAGGGCTCCACGGTGTTCACGTAGTGGGAGAAGCTCTGCATCACGTTGATGGCCGGGTAGTGGCGCCTGTAGGCCAGCTCAGGGTCTAGGGCCCAGAAGGCCCTCACGATCTGCATGGTCTTCTGGGTCACCGGCTCCGAGAGGTCTCCCCCCGTTGGTGAGACGGCGGCGATGATGGTGAGGCTCCCCTCCCTGTCCTCGCCAAGGCAGTGCACGTTGCCGGCCCTGCCGTAGAACTCTCCCAGCCGGGACGCAAGGTAGGGCGGGTACCCGGCCTCCCCCGGTATCTCCCCCTGCCTTGAAGATAGCTCCCTCAAGGCTTCGGCCCACCTGCTGGTGGAGTCCACTATGAGGGCCACCTCGTACCCCATGTCTCTGTAGAACTCGCTGATGGTGGCGCCGGTGTAGACGCTGGCCTCCCTGGCCGCCACCGGCATGTTGGATGTGTTGGCTACGATGACTGTGCGGTTGATTAGGGGCAGCCCCCGCCCCCTGTCCCTTATGTTGGGTATCTTCTTCAGGAGGTCGGCTATCTCGTTGCCTCTTTCACCGCATCCCACGTAGACTACGACGTCCACGTTTATGGTCTTCAGGAGCTGGGCCAGAAGCACCGTCTTGCCTGTCCCGAAGCCTCCGGCCACGGCCACGGTGCCGCCCTTACTCACGGGAAGGATAGTATCCAGGACCCTGGTCCCGGTGACAAGAGGCTCTGACACTGTGTGCTTGTGGAGGTAGGGCCTGGGTCGCTTCACGGGCCAGAGGTGGGACATTGTCACCGGTTGGTAGCCGCTGACGCCCCGGACGCGGGCGACAACGTCGTCCACCCCATACTCGGCTTCCTCAGCCACGTAGATGACCTGGCCTGAGACACCGTTGGGGACCATGACCCTGTGCTCGAAGAACTCGCCCTCGTAGACGACGCCGACGACGTCCCCGGGCCCCACGGCGTCGTCCAGTTTAACCCTGGGATGGAACAGCCACTTCCTGTCAGGCAGCTTGGGTAGCCTAACCCCCCGCGGAATGTACTCTCCGTGGAGCTCCTTGATGGATGTGAGAGGCCTCTGCAGCCCATCGTATATGGAGCCTATGAGGCCGGGGCCCAGCTTCACGTAGAGCAGCTGCCCCGACCGGAATATGGGCTCGTCGCGTTTGAGGCCCTCCGTCTCCTCGTAGACCTGTATGGTGGCCCGGTTCCCTGTAATGCGGGTGACCTCCCCGATGAGCCTCCGCCTCCCCACGTCCACCATCTCGTTCATCATGAGGTCCACGGCTGTGTCTATCTCCCCGAAGACAACGGGTCCCGAGATGCCCTCTATTACGCCTACAGGTGTGTCCTCACTCAACCTCCTTCACTCCTGCCAGCAGCCTCATCTCAGGTATCTGAAGGAAGACGGGAAGCGAGGTAGCTGCCTCCAGCTCCCGCACCGTCTCCCCCACTTGGCTATAAATGTTTGAAGTGATCAGCACCAGCCCGTACTCGTCCGTGGATGCAAGCTCCTTTATCCTATCCCTCGCGTCCTCCCCTTCCTCCACGATGACAAGCCTCTTTACACCCGCTAGCCCCATGCCCAGCAGGCTCAGCCTGTCACCAACGCAGGCTATCTTCATGGCGCCGCCTCCAGAGGGTAGATGGCTCTACGCCTGATGGCATCGAGGCTGTGGTGGACGCCTATCATGGACCTTATTATGAAGTCCTCCTCCTCGTCCACCCTGAGGGACCTGAGGTATTTGGACAGCCTCAGGTTCTGGAGGCTCTCAGAGAGCCGGGGGGGCTCCAGCATGGTTTTCTGGGGGAGAGCCTCGCTGTACTCAGTGGTCAGCAGCACGTGGTAAAAGTTCTCATAGTCCCTTGCCTTGACGAGGGCCTCGTACTGGCCCTCCGTGAGGATGGACCTGTGGAGGATCAGGTTTGACCTTATGGAGTCCAAGCCGACGCCGGCCTTCTTCAGCCTGGCTAAGTTGACGATGTCCCTGTACTCGTACTCCCCGGCGATGGCCCTCCAAGCCGCCTCCGCGTCCTTGAGCCTGAGCTCCCTCACCCTGGCCTCCAGGTAGCCTGCGTAGGCCCTGTCCAGGGCGACGTCGAAGGCGTCCACGTCAGGCTCCTCAGCTGCGCCGATGTTTAGGACCATCTCCCTCGACAGGAGGCTGAATACCCTGGCGGTGTACTCCCGGGGCCTTCTGGACATGGCCAGCGAGTACAGCGTCTCCTTACCTATGTTGCCAGTGGGACCTATGGAGCTGCGGCGGAGCTCATAGGGCACGCTCTTCACGATGCACCTGAAAAGTATCTTCAGGTTCTCGGCGTCCCAGGTCTGCCTCCACAACCTGAAGAACGCTGAAAGGTTCTCCGGCATATAGTGGATGAGCTCGTTGTACCTGTCGTCGAACCTTTGGAGAAAGTAGTTCTCCGCCGACTCGATCTGCTTCAGCGGCTGGCTGGGGCCCCGCAGGGGCACACCGAAGCGCTCCAGCTCCTCGGCGGCTCTCTCCCGGTCCCCCATCAGCATGAGCCGGTCCAGGCGTCTGGACAGGGCCTCCAGCTCGCTAGAGATCATCATGGGAGACAGTAGGGCCAGGCTGCTCTCCCGCAGGGCCCTCCGGCTGGCAGCCACCAGCTCTGTCAGGATACTCACTGCCATCACCAGGTTCAGAGTCACGCTCATGGCGGAACCTCCTCAACTTCAACCAAACACCATGTTCTCCAGTTCGCTTTCTTTCTGCTCCTTCAGCCGCTTGAGTCTACCCTCGAAGGTGTTGTCCACCGTGGCCTTCGACTCGGCCTGAACCAGCCTAGCCCCGCCCACAGTCTCCAAGGGTTCCTTGTTCAGGGTGAGCCGGGTCTCCTTGCCCGCGACCTTGCTCACCTCGGCGGAGGCCCGCGCCAGCAGCTGGCCTCCTGCCTTCCCCGCGTCCTCCTGGTTCACCCAGACAGTTAGCTCCCCGCCGCCCAGGGCTATCCCGGCCTCCACGATGAGTCCCTCCAGTGTGAACGAGTACTCCACCGAGTCCACGTGCACCTTTACCCGCCTAAGTGTCTCCTGGTAGATGTTGTCCATTATCTCGGACTTGTACGAGGACATGAGGGCCGTGTACTCTGACATGGCCTCGCTAACCCGCTCTTGGTCCGTCGCTTGGTGGCCGTCCTTGATGCGCCTCCTGTCCACGTCCTCCTCGTAGCTGGACTCCTGCTTGGCCGCCTCAAGGACCTCGTCGGCCCTCTTCGCGGCCTGGGTTATTATCCTCAGAGCCTCAGCCTCAGCGTCTTGGATGATCTTCTGGCGCATGGCCTCCAGGGACTCTGTGTTCTTCGTCATCAGTTCACCTCGTGGCAAGGAGGCTGCGCACCAGATACCTGACGGCCTCCTCCATGTGCCCCTCAGACCTCTGCTTCACGCTGCCCCTCTCCCTCACGTAGTCCTCCTCCAGCTTGGCCAGAGTCTCCCTGAACTCCTTCTCTACCTCCTCCCTGATCTGTATCTCCAGTTGCCTCCGCTTCTCCACGTTTTCGGAGAGCAGCATGGCTGCCTTGCTCTCGGCGTCGCTCACCATGTCTTTGGCTCGCCTATCTGCATCATCTATGATCTTCCGCGCCTGAACCTCGGCCTCCTTGAGATACCTTAGCTCCTTGAGCATGTCCTGGAACGTGGGAGTCTCGCCTGGCTCGCTCACTTAGATCACTCCGTTGAAGTTGAGTATCAGGATGCTCACCAGAAGCCCGTAGATGAGCACCGACTCCAGGAGGACCACGAATATGAGGTCCCTGCCGAAGGCCTCGTCGTTCTTGGTGGTGGCCGTGATGGCCGAGCTGCCCACCCTGCCCTGGAGGTAGCTGCATATGCTGGTGACGCATAGGACTATTGCCGCGTACATGCTGGCTACTCCCATCTGCTCCATGGGGGCCTTGACGTCTCCCAGGAAACCTGATCCGCTGAGGATGAGCACCGAAAGCAGCAGCCCGTATATGGCTCCCGTCTCGGGCAGCACGGTGATAACGAGGGTGCGGCCGAAGACCCCCTCCCTCTCGGCCACGGCTCCCACGGAGGCTGACGCCGCCACTCCTTCCCCGAGGCCCGTGAAGAACCCGCTTACGCCGACGCTGAGGCCTGCCGCGAGAGCCGCCAGGCCCTGATTGAAGTCGGTGACGTTACCCATCCGCACGAGGATGAGGATGGACACCAGCAGCCCGTATATGGCCGAGGTCTCCACGATGACCGTGAGTATGAGGCTTATGCCGAACCGCTCCGGCTTGTCAGACATGAGGAGGCTGCTGGCTGAGGCCGCCATCCTCTGGCCAATGGATGCCCCCGTACCGGCTAACCCTATGGAGAGGGTTACTCCGCCGATGACTAAGGCTAAGGTTGCTGTATCCATCATTTTTCACCTTTTACTACGTAAGTGTATTTTCTCTCCACCCGTAAGGACTTGAACCTGGTACCGCCCCCCATGAAGAACCTGCCGAAGAACTCCACGTAGTGGAGCCTCAGGGCGTGAGCGAAGGTGGAGAAACTGGATATGAACACCAGGAAGAACTGGCTGAAGGCCAGCAGGAAGATGGTTAGGGGAAGCCCTACATAGGCGATTGGCATGAGCATGGCGGAAAGCAGCACAAACGTGCGGCCCATCCAGGTAGACGCCATGTTGAGGGCCAGGAGCCTGATGTAGGATATTATGTTGCTCAGTATCTTGGTGAGCTCAAGGAGGCCGCTGGGCCCGTGGCCCAGTAGGAGGGCGATTACCCCCGCCGCCACTGTCCCGTAGCCAAGGAGGCCCCAGCCCGCCAACGCGAACTGGCCCTTGACCATGAAGACCCCCGCCCCGGCGAGAAGGAGGGTGGCGGACACCTGGTCCCCCAGGATGCTCCTGTACCGGGCGTTCATCAGGTTGTTGACCAAGCCTAACAGTATTCCCACCCCCAAGTGGAGGACGCCTATCATGAGCACCACGGGCAGGAAGCCCAAGGGATCATCAGCTGGGCTCAGCCAAAGTACTGGGAGCCTTATTGCTCCGTCCGTGAACTCCTCTAGGACGCCGGACATGAATGAGCCTGTGAGGATTCCGAAAAGGACGGAGCTGAACCCTGACGCTATGATAACCTTGCTCAAGTCCTTCATGCCGTGGCTCCTGGAGCCGGCCCCCCTGAGGAACACGTAGCCCGCCGCAGCCACAAGAGCCCCTAGGGCTATGTCTCCTATCATGAGGCCCACGAATAATGTGAAGAAGAGGGCCATGAAGCTGCTGGGGTCCACCTCGTTGTACCTGGGCACATCGTAGGTCTCCACAAGGGAGGCGAAGGAGCTGAATGGGCCGCCTAGGTGGGTGGGAATGTTCTCCTCGGGCTCGTCAGGCAGGGTGACTGCCACCCTGGCCATCCCTTTGGTGGCATCTAGCACCGTGTTCATGGTCTCCTGGGCTCTGACCTGGGGGACCCAGCCTTCAAGGACTATTATATTACCTGTTCTTCCCAGCTTCTCCATGGCCTCCAGTCGGCCCAGGATGCCGCTGACAGCGTCGGATAGCTTGTAGACCGGCTCCCTGTTCTTTTCCCTCACCTCGGCCACCCTTGCGTCTATCCACCTGATGACGGAGGACGTGGGCCCCTCCAGCTCATCGGGGACGGGTATTCTCTGGAAGCCCCGCCTCTCTAGGATGTCCGAGACCTCAGCCTCGTGTATCTTCAGGGACGCCACCACTAAGTACCGGGTCCGCCCTTTCCCCTCCGAGTAGAGCCGTGTGTAGGGCAGCCTCTCGGTCAGGTCCCTCTGGATGATCCTTATGCTCTCTGAGGCCACCGTGCCCAGATAGATGGTCACCTCGTCGGATGGCTTGATTAGACTTATATCGAAGTCGTGGTGGCTCATCTCTGCGAGGGCCTCCCGGACAGGCACGTACCTGTCCACCACAGACGATATCTGACGCCGTATATCCGCCATCACCTCGTCAGCGCTCTTCAGTAACTCGTCCTCCTCCTGGCGGGTGATAGGCAATGGCTTACGCTCCAGGGGCTTGATGTACTGGTCGAGGAAGCCGGGCTCAGGGTCAAGACCCATGTCGTCTAGGATGGCAGCCAGCCGTGTCCGGGCTCGCTCCCACTTATTGAGGTTCTGGAGAGGCGGCTCCATGCTCTGGATCAGGCTCTCCCACTTCATGAGGCGCTCACTCACGTTTACCAGGTGGACAGACTCAAGGTTCTGGAGGGCTCTGAGAAGGTCTTCCAGATGCTCCCCCATCACCATGACCCGGATCTTACCCATCCTTGACGGCATAATGGAGTGGAGGAGACTCATAAATCCAAACTGCGTATCAACTTATTTTAACATTTTCACGGGTTTTTAACCTGATCACTGAACCCAAAATTGGCATTTTGGTTAAAAACCCAAGTTATACGTGAAAAACGCGATAAAACCGTTTATTTTTCGAGATGCAGCCAGATATACACCACTATATACGGCCCCAAGTCCGCCGCTGCTCACCTCAATTTAAAAATGTAAATTAACCAGTCCGTTCATGGCTTACAAGAGGATGCATGGCGTTAGCACTGGATGAGATAACGATAATCGTCATCATCGTAGTCGCCTTCATATGGATCATCTCCTCCTCCGTGAAAGTGGTGAAGGAGTACGAGAGAGCCATCATATTCAGGCTGGGCCGCCTGATGGGTGCGAGGGGGCCAGGAGTCTTCTTCAAGATACCCTTGGTAGACGCATTCAGGCAGGTGGACCTAAGGGTGGTAACCTTTGACGTCCCCAACCAGCAGATTATCACACGGGACAACATCACAGTGGACGTGGACGCCGTGGTCTACTACAGGGTCTCCGACCCAGTGAAAGCCGTGGTGAGCGTAGAGAACTACGTCAACGCCACGAACCTGCTAGGCCAGACGGCGCTCCGAGACACCATAGGCCAGGTGGAACTGGATGACCTGCTGACTAGGCGGGAGTCCCTGGGCCAGAAGCTGACGGAGATACTGGACATTCAGACGGACCCGTGGGGCATAAAGGTGACAAACGTGGCCATCAAGGACGTTTCCCTGCCCGACTCTATGCAGAGGGCCATAGCCAAGCAGGCGGAGGCGGAGAGGGAGAGGCGGAGCAGGATCATCATGGCCGACGGAGAGTTCGAGGCCGCCGCAAAGATGACCGACGCCGCCAAGCTGTACCAGGAGAACCCCACGGCCATTAGACTTAGGGAGTTACAGACCTTGACGGAGGTGGCCAGGGAGAAGAACCTGATTGTCGTCACCCCCACAACCATGGGTTCAGACTACGCGACCCTCATTGGCATGATGAAGAAGGAAGAAGCCAGGGCGAGATGAATACGCAAAGACGTGCCCTGATCACAATCATCATTTTTCTGTTTTTCATCCCATTCGGCTTCGGCGAGGCGGTTCAGGGGGACGGGTACCTCTTGATAAACCTGGAGGGAGTCATATCTGCATCCACGGCGGAGATGGTGGCCGAAGGGATAAGCGGCGCCGAGGAGACCGGTGAGGCAGTGATCCTTCTACTGGACACGCCGGGGGGCTCCATGGACGCCACCTTTAGGATCGTTGAAGCCATCGAACGCGCCGAGGTCCCCGTGCTAGGCTACGTCTACCCTAGGGGCGGAAGAGCCTGGTCCGCGGGCACCTACATACTTATGGCGACACGGCTGGCCGCCATGGCCCCCAACACCATCATAGGCTCTTGCCAGCCTGTGTCCTACGACCCCCTGGGCGGCTCCAAGCCCATCAACGACTCTAAGCAGATCAACGCCCTCACCAAGTATCTGGCTGAGAGGGCTAGAGCAAACAACAGGAACGTGTCCGTGGCGGAGCGGTTTGTCTCGGAGAACCTGAACCTGAACGAGGCTGAGGCGCTGGAGGTGGGAGTCATAGAGTACGTGGCCGCGGATGTCGCAGCCCTCATGGGGCAGCTGGAGGGTGTGAAAATGGATGTCGGGGGACGAACAGTGACTCTGGGGGGCGTAGGGGCCTCGGTCCGTGAGTGGAGCCCCAGCATCCGCGTCTCCTTCCTAGACTTCCTCTCAGACCCGACCCTGGCCTACCTCCTCTTCATGGTGGGCTTCTACGGGCTCATCTTCGGGCTCTACTCGCCGGGCTTCGGGGCAGAGGCCGTGGGCGGCCTGATGCTGGTGCTGGGCCTGGTGGGGCTGGGGGTCTTCGGCGTAAACCTGGGGGGGATGGTGCTGCTGGCGGCCGGTCTCGTGCTTCTGGTGGCGGAGACGCAGATACCGGGCTTCGGCGCCGTAGGCGCCACTGGAGTGGCCTGTATGCTGCTGGGGAGCTTCCTGGTGTTCCCGGCTGACTGGATGGTCCAGGAGGCCTGGCTTAACTCCCTTTACACGGTGCTCATCCTGGTCCCCCTCATCACGGGCGGCTTCTTCGCCTTCGCCATATACAAGATACTGGAGGCCCGTCGCAGGGCGCCCTTCATGGTTGGAGCCGTGGGCGGGGTGGCTGAGGCTGTCGGCGACATGGTTGCGGGCGGCGGGGGCTTCGTGCTCATGGAGGGGGAGACGTGGATGGCCAGGAGCCTGACTCCTATAAGGAGAGGAGACAGGGTGCGCGTGGTTGCCAAAGAGGGACCGGTGCTGGTGGTCGAACCCATCGACGACTCTTCCTCTAGTGAGTAGACTGTGACGCGAGGCTGCCATGCAGAGCACTTTAATACTACATTTTTTTCACGAATATTGGTGAACCTTTGTCGATTCTCAAGCGGAAGTTCGTTTGCAGGGCCTGCGGTAAGACCTTCCAGTCTAAGGAGAGGCTGGAGAACCACAAGAAGACGCATAAGAGGAAAGTAGAGCCTAGCCGTTGAGGGCCCTGAGCCTCTTCACTATGTTGGGGTGGGTGGAGAAGAGCTCCCCCAGCCGGTCCAGGGCCGTGACTCCGCGGCCCATGATGTTGTCAACCAGGGCCGTGTCAGAGGCCAGCCCGGCGCCCTGTAGCTCGTATACGTCTTTCAGGGCTCTGTCGGGGTCGGAGATGAAGAGGGCCTTGAACCCGCTTGCCGAGGGAGTCGCCGCTCCCACGCTCTGAGCTCTGGCAGTTGACACTGTTATCTTAGCTAAACCCGTGGACAGCTTACGTGCGCCGTCCTCCACCACCTTGGCGCTGTGCTGGTCGGCGTAGTACTCCCTGAGGCGGCTGAAGCCCATGTTGAAGAGTAGGAGCACGAAGTAGATCAGCATGGATACGCCCCCTATAAGGGCCGTGGCGCCCGAGTCCCTCCTGTCTCTGCCGCCGAGTCGGCTAAAGAGGGTTGAACGGGCTATTATGTAGAAGATACTGGGGAGGAGGGACAGGAACATCATGGCCTGGACGTCCCTGTGCTTGATGTGGCCCAGCTCGTGGCCTATTACTGCCTCCACCTCATCCATGCTGAGGCTGTTGAGAAGTCCCTGGGTGACAGCTACGTGGCTCCCGGTGAGAGGGGACCCATAGGCGAAGGCGTTGGGGATGGCCAGGCTTGAGACCATGAGCCTGGGCTTCTTTATACCTGACCTGTTGGACAGGTCCTCCACCGCCTGGTGAAGGCGGGGGCTCTCCCCGGGCTCTACCTGCCGGATCTTGTAGATGGCGTTGATGATGTAGGGGGCCAGCAGCCACTGGCCGACGTTGAACACTGTGACTACCACTATGAGGGTGTATATGTTAAGCTCGCCCATCATGGAGAGGACAAGGCCGATGCCTAGGGTGGACACAGCTATTATGGCGGCCAGTGTCCCAAGCATGGAGAGTCTTAGCCTTAGCAAGCTCATTTTGTTACCTCATTTTCATGGAAAACCCTGGGATATAAACTAGGTGTTGGTTAAAATAGATTTAACCGTCGCTCTGTCACGGGTCTGAAAGATGATTAACCAATGTTACGCCAATATTCTATATGAATTCCATTCAGAAAAATGGGTGTCTCATAAAACTTGATCTAAAAAATGTTAAATATTTTAGATTGAACATCATTTCAATGGAGAGGAATTTTTTTGGTTCATAAAGGAGTGGACGCCCTGGATGAGCGCATTCTCGCCGAGTACCAGAGGGACGCCGGCGTCCAGTACGGAGCCCTGGCCGAGAGACTCGGCTTACCCACATCCACGGTGTTCAACAGGATTAAGAGGATGTCCGAGGAGGGGGTCATACAGAAGATCATTCCCATCATAGAGCCATCCGCCCTTGGCTTCAACACCACTGCCTGGATACGGCTCGGGGTGGACCTGAAGATCGACTGCTGCCGGGTGGCGGAGAAGCTGGCGGGCCACCCCAAGCTCCTGGAGGTCCACGAGGTGGCCGGAGACTGGGACATTATAGCCAAGGTGAAGGCGAGGGACAACCTGGACCTCCACGACCTGGCTAAGGAGATCATGGCCATGCCCGAGGTCACACGGATATCCACAGTCATCGCCCTCAAGACGGTGAAGGAGGACCACGGGTTGCCTATCCAGGAGTACCTGACAGCGGAGCCTGAGGGAGGGGAATAGGTGGAGGAGCCTAAGGTATCTGAAACGCTGCTGAAGCTGGCCGGCAACGCCCTCAACGCAGTTCTGGACGGCCTTGGCCAGATGGACGCAGAGACCAGGCTTAGGATCATGAGGATGTGTGGCGAGACGTGTGCGAGAGAGCCGTACTGGGGCCCCGCCCTAGAGATCGCTGAGAGGATAGCGAGGGAGGAGACGGACATGGATAGGTGCCTGGAGCGGGTCAACAGGGAGATATCGTGGTGCGGCCGGTGGGTAAGGTTGGGCCGGATGATACAGTCCACTTGCAGGGAGTGCGGGTGCCCCTTGGTGAGGCACGGGGTGGTCAGGAGCACGGGTGTCTTCTGCCACTGCTCCGTGGGCTGGGTTGAGGCCGTCTTCGGGGCGCTGCTCAGGAGGCCTGTGAGGGTGGAGCTGGAGAAGGCCATAGGCTTAGGGGACGAAGAGTGCAGGTACGTTGTGCACCTGGAGGGCTTGCCATGAGCATCCTGGTGGACGTCGACGACACTCTCGTCTCAACGAGGAGGAGGACCCAGGGCTTGTGGAGGTGTGTCCTGGGCTGCGAGGTATCGGAAGAAGAGATAGAGGAGTTGACGGCTCAGCAGATATTTGAGAGGCACGCCACGGAGGAGCAGAGGCCCAGGATGAGGGAGCTCCAGAGGCTCTTCACCGACACCATGCTGTGCAGGAACGAGGAGGGCATCAGACTCATCGACCTCGATGAGCCTGTACCATACGCAGTCCAGGTCCTCGGCGAAT
>Ga0068714_10004109_pt1 | contig 16613 bp, 17 predicted proteins | sample MTBNYHSulfiMetaG_FD_62988 | JGI IMG/M metagenome (GOLD analysis project Ga0068714, IMG submission 62988) | Enrichment culture microbial communities from rom New York Harbor, USA that are MTBE-degrading - MTBE-NYH (New York Harbor Sulfidogenic)... | ecosystem: Environmental > Aquatic > Marine >...
CGTGGTGCCGATCACCGGGATCGATTCCAAGGACACGCTGCCAAATTTAATGGTTTGGGAGGTGGATTGTTCAACTGAAACGCCATTGATACCATTGACTCCTTCCCGAATCGCGGCCACGTCATCATAAACCAGCCCGCCGCTGACCGGCTGCCCCGGGCCGCCGCGAGTCATCGATCCGGTAATAAAGATCAGGTTGCTGCCCAGGCCGTGGATCGCTTCTGAGATGGTCGCTTCAGTGCCAGAGCTGATCGCGATCATCACAATCACTGCCGCGACACCGATAATAACGCCTAACATGGTCAGCACGGAGCGGGATTTGTTGCTGTTTAAACTCTTCCAGGCTACTTTAATGGTTTCTGTAAAATTCATTTCCGTCTCCTTCAATCCGCGATGCTTTCCACGGTTTTTTCAGTCTTGCTCGTTTCATGGGTCGAAAGCTTGCCGTGCCGGTAGCCGTTCTTATAGTCTTTATCCACCCGGCCATCCAGAATATGGATAACGCGCTGGGTATGTTCCGCGATTTCCGGCTCGTGGGTTACCATCACAATGGTGCGGCCGCGGTCGTGCAGTTCGTGCAGCAGATCCATGATCTCGATACTCGATTTGCTGTCCAGGTTGCCGGTTGGTTCGTCTGCCAGCACCAGCACGGGGTCATTGATCAGCGCGCGGGCAATCGCGACCCGCTGCTGCTGCCCGCCGGACAGTTCTTTTGGTAGGTGATGGGCGCGGTCGGCCAACCCCACGCTTTCCAGTGCCGCCAGGGCGCGCTCTTCTCTCTGTGTAGCCGCGAATTTTCCTTCCCGCTGGTACATCATGGGCAGGATCACGTTTTCCACTGCGTTGATTTTAGGGAGCAGGTTGTAAGATTGGAAAATAAAGCCCAGTTCCCGGTTTCGGATCGCGGCCAGCGCTTCTTTGGAAAGATCGCTGACATCTTCATCGTTGAGGTAATAACGCCCTCCCGTCGGGCGGTCCAGACAGCCCAGAATATTCATCAAAGTGCTTTTCCCGGAGCCGGAAGGTCCCATGATGGCCACAAACTCGCCTTCTTTGATGTTGATGCTCACACCGTTCAGCGCGGCTACCTGGATATCACCCATACCGTAAATTTTTTGGATGTTTTCTGTTTTAATAATGATCCGGTCGCTCATCAGTTTATCTCCACATTCCCGGTGGCCACAACTTCGCCCTGGCGCAACCCATTCAATACTTCCGCGTAGGTGTAGTCTTTCAAACCAATCTCTACTTTGCGCTGCTCAGGTGTTTCGCCATTCATCACATAAACGGTATAACTGCCATCTTCCTGCTCGTGCAGCGCTTCTACCGATACCAGTAAAACATTTTCGGCGCTGCCTGCCACCACATCCACGGTTGCGCTTAGTCCGAGCGGCATATTTTGGCCTGTTTCGAGAGCGCTGTTGTCCAGCTTTACTAATCCCTGCACCATGTTGTATTGTCCTGAAGAAACCAGTTTTGGGTTAACCTGAACGACTTCTCCGGTGAAAATCACATTGGGCAGCGCGTCAAATACCTCGTAAACTTTGTGCCCGACCCCGATCATATCCATGTCGGTTTCGTCCAGATAAATATCCAGGTACAGTTGGCTCAGGTCGGCGATGGTAATGAAAGCAGAGGTGTTTACCTCCTCGCCAATATTCCCGTTGATAGCGACAATCGTGCCGTCAAATGGCGCTTTCAGGGCTGCGCCATCCAGTGTTTCTTCGGCGATTCTCAGGCTAAGTTCAGCACTGGTAACCTGGGCCTGAGCGAGGATTAGTTCATCGGGATCAATCCCATTCGCTGTCTGGAGAGCTTCAAGATCGGTCTGTGCTTTGTTGTAATTCGCTTTCGCAATTTCGTAATCCGCTTCGGATTCGAGGACTTCCTGGTCGGTGAAGCCAATGCAGTATTCATAGTTCGCTTTGGCGGTGGCCAGTTCATTCCTGGCATCAATCAGTTCGTCGGAGTCCGGATACCGTTCTTCCAGGTTTTTAACCCGGTCAATCCATTTCTGGTATTCTTCCAGATATAGGGTATTCACTTGCTGGCTGCAGCGCGCGTAATCTTTGCGCTTCAGGGAAACATCGGCGTCTTCATAGGTGTTTTTGGCCTCAACGTAGGCCGCGTAGGCATCAGCCAGGGCGACGTCGGCGTTGTCATAAAGCTCCTGGAGTTCCTTTTGAGCCGTTAAAAGCGCTACTTTGCTGGAAGCCACATCTGCTTCCAGCTGTTCAAGACCGGTCAGCTCTGCCAGCAGGGCACCTTCTTTCACCTGATCTCCCATCTTCACGTACACTGCGCCGACTACCCCGGAAACCGAAAAACTCACATCTTTTTCTGCGGCCGCGACCAGGGTGCCGGAACCGGTTGTGGAAATTTCCAGGCTGCCCTTTCTGACTGCCGCTGTTTGCAGGGTCTGGCTGTTGACCTGTGTGTTTGGCGCGGCTGGCTGTGCGCCTAATTTGTAGTAGGTGAACCCGCCGCTGGCCAGCAGCAAAACCACAATCGCGGCGATGATCCACGCTTTTTTTGTTTTGAACATAGTGATAATCTCCTGATCAACTCTGAATCATTTCAGATTTATTTCGTTTCCACAATCCCGGTAGTTACCACATCGCCTTCACTAACGCCGCTGATGATCTCGGCGTAGGTATAGTCGATCAGACCCACCTCAACAACCCGCAGTTTTGGCTCGCCGTTTTGCATAACAAAGATCGCGTACTCGTCTTCTCCCAGTTCGCGCAGCGCTTCCACCGGAACCAGCAGAGCATCCTGTGTTGAACCGCCAATGATGTCCACGGTGGCGTTCAGCCCCAATGGCAGCCGCTGGTTATTCGCCAGACCGGCGGTGTCCAATTCAACCAGTCCCCGGATGGTCTGGTAACCGCCATAAGACACCAGCTCCGAATCAACCTGGATAACCGTCCCGGTGAATACTTTGTCGGGCAGCGCGTCAAAAACAACATTGGTCTGGTAGCCTGCCTGAATGCTGCTGATATCCGACTCATCCACATAGACTTCCAGTTTGGGATGGTCCTGATCAGCGATGGTGATGTAGGTCGTGGTGTCGACCGCTTCTCCCGCGTCCGCGGTGATTGAAATGATCGTGCCATCCATTGTGGCAGTCATAGTCGCTTTTTCAAGGTTGCTTTTGGCAAGTTTTAACTGTAGCTCTGCGTTGGTCAGGTCAGCTTCCGCCAGGGCGAGCGCATCCGGGTCAATCCCATTGGCTTCCACCAGGGCCTGGTGATTCGCTTCAGCCTGCACGAGCGCAGCTTGAGATACCTGAAGGTTGGCCTCCGACTCCAGAATTTCGGCCTCCGTATAACCGGCGCAGTACTGCCAGTTGACATAAGCCTTATCCCGGCGTTGTTCTACTGGTTGGATCAGCTCCTGGTAATAATCCAATCCATAGCCTTCACGCAGATTGCTCAGGGCATCCAGTTCCTGCTGGGCTGTCCAATATTCCGCGTAGTATTCGTCACTGGTGTCATCATCGCAGCGGCGCATGCTGCCTGCCAGTAGATTGTTTTTGGCTTTTTCGTAAGCTTGTTGGGCCAGGGCGAGAGTCTGTTTGGCCTGTCCCAGGGCCAGATCAGCGCCGCTGTACAGATCTTCCACGGTTTTTTGGGCCTGCAGCAAAGCGACCTCTTTTGAAGCAACAGCGGCTTCCAGCTGGTCCAGATTATCCAGTACGGCCAATACCTGCCCGGCGGTGACGATATCACCTACCTGCACGTTTAATTCCGCCACAGTACCGGAAACCGGAAAATTAAGATCCTCTTCATTGCCGGCGATCAATACACCCGCGCCTGTAGTAGAAATTTCAAGATCGCCACGGCGAACGACAGCTGTTTGCAAATCCGCTTCCGCGGCAACTTTTTGTGAAGGCGCGGAATATACCCCAAAATAATAATAGCTGCCACCCGCAATTGCTGCCGCCAGGATAAGTCCGGCCCAGAATTTCTTGTTTTTGATCCATTTCATGGTCGCATTCCTTTCCCATTGTTGAGTTCAATCGGATTATAGGAGTGCGATTTGTGAAACTTATTCAGAACCTGTTTAGAAACTGTTAAGGTTTGGCGCCGGCCGGGCTGCCGGCTTCCGGGAAAGGCAGAGATCGCTGCCAGGCTGCTATGGCATAAGTTAACCGTGCCGCCCCGTGCAGCCGGAGGCGTTCGTCAAATTTATTGTCAAGGCGAAGTTAAAAACGTTGTTTTGGGGTATACTTTATCGGTCAAGGAGGTAGTATGTCAAAAGTTGCCATTGTTACCGACAGCACGACTTATTTACCGGCTGAACTTATTCAACAATATCCCATTCGCATCTTGCCCCTCACCCTCCATCTGGAAGGGAAGGAATACTATGATGGAGTCGATATCACCCCTTCCGAATTCTACAAAAGGATGGCGGGCTCAGACTCTGTGCCGACTACCAGCCAGGTCAACAGCCAGGCCTTTGAACAGGCCTTTGAGGAACTGCTCAACGAAGGGTATGAGATCATTACCCTGTTGATCTCCTCCGGCCTTTCCGCCACTTTTCAATCCGCGCTGCAGGCAAAAAAGAAGTTTGAAGGGGCGCCAGTCGAATTGGTGGATTCAAAACTGGTGGCGATGGCCCTTGGGCTTCAGGTGCTGGCAGTGGCCAGGGCTGCCGCGAGCGGTGCCAGCCTGGTGGAATGCAAGGCGCTTGCCGAAAACGCGTACAACCGGATTGGTGTTTATTTCACGGTGGATTCGCTCACTTACCTGCACCGGGGCGGGCGGATCGGCGGCGCGAAACGGCTGCTGGGAACCGCGCTTAATATCAAACCCATCCTTGAAATCCGCGATGGGCTGATCATGCCCCGCGAAAGTGTCATTTCGCAGCGCAAGGCGCTCCGGCGGATGATCACCCTGGCCGAGAAAGACCTGGCAGGGCGCAAAGCGCAGACCATCTCTGTGTTCCACGCCGCCGCGCCGGAGCTGGCCCAGGATCTGCTGGATTCGGCTTGTGAGCTGCTCCAACCGGAAGAGACCATCTTCACCGAAGTCAGCCCGGTGATCGGCGCCCATACCGGCCCCGGCACGGTCGCACTGACTTATCTGGCCGCGGAAGATTGATCGTTGTGCTTTTAAAGCAATTTATCCTGACCAGCTTTTAGTCCACCAGATAAACCTCTATCAAGGTATGGATTAAACCAGCAGACACACTTCCTATGAGGTGTGTCTGTTTTCTTTTTTCAGAATGGTCTTTTCGGCAGAAGAACCTGCCATGCCGGTTCACTGACCGGTTTTGGAGTTGATCCTTCCTTTCAGGAAACCCGACACCATCTGCCAGCCCTGCGTTAGTTCCTCGGTGTGCTGCGCTGACAGCCCCGCCAGGTACACCACACCGCCCAGTGTGACCCCTCCCAGGGCCAGCAGGGCGGCAGAACCGGGGGCCAGCCAGCTTTGCCACAGCCACACTGCCAGTCCCATCGCCAGGGCGGCCACACCTGCCTGGCGGATGGCGCTCCAGATTTCAATCCCCTGTAATCCGCCCAGCCGTCGGCGCATCAGCGCCAGCAGCCCGATCATTTCCAGGAAAGTGGCCAGCGAGTTGGCGAGCGCCAGCCCGCCGTGCGGCATCCAGCCGATCCGGCGGAAGAGATTTGTGAACAGCAGGCTGAAGAGCAGGTTGAGGGACATGGCGGCAATGCCCACCAGCACCGGAGTTTTGGTATCGTGCAGGGCGTAGAATGCCCGCGCGATGATTTCAACGACTGAATGCCCGACCAGACCTACCGCGTACCACAATAAAGCCCAGGCCACAAACTGTGCCGAGAGCGCGGTGAACTCATTGCGCTGGTAAATCAGGGAGACAATAGGTCCGCGCAGCAGTACCAATCCAACGGTCGCGGGAATTGCCAGCAGGAGCACGCCCCGCAGGGTGGCCGCCAGGGAATGGCGCATCTCTTCCAGCTTACCACTGGCAGCCTGCGCCGAGAAGGTCGGCAGGGCCGCGATGGCGATGGATTGGGCAATGGCCGCCTGCGGCATGATCATCAGAGGGAAAGCCAGGTTGATCGCGGTCAGGCTGCCTTCAGGCTGGAAGGAAGCCAGCATGGTGTTGAGCAGGAAGTTGAGCTGCACCACTGCCACCCCCAGCAGGCGGGGGCCCATCAGGCGGCCTACTTCGCGGACGGCGGGCAGGTGCAGCCCCAGCATGAAGGTGTAGTGCATTTTCGGCAACCTGACCAGGGCTGGCAATTGGACCAGCAGGTGCAGGCTGGAGCCAATCAGCACCCCCCAGGCCAGGCCGTAAATCCCCATCCGGGGCGCCAGCAGCAGATTTCCTGCGATCCAGCCAAGCTGGTACATGGCGGGGGCCAATGCGGGCAAAAGGAAGCGCTGGTGGGCGTTCAGAATGCCCATCAGCAGACCGCTGATCCCGAAAATGGCTGCTGAAGGCAGCTGGATGCGGAGCAGTGCGATGGTCAGATCTTCTTTGGCCGGGTCTGCGGCCGCGAAGCCCGGCGCGAAGATGTAGTGCACGATGGGCCGGGCAAAGATCGCCGAAAGGATGCTGACAATCACCAGGATCAGGACCACCAGGTTGGCAACCGCGGAAGCCAGTTCCCAGGCCTCTTTGTGGTCTTTGCGCGTCAGGAAACCGGTAAAGGTGGGGATGAAGGCCGAAGCCAGCGCGCCGCCCGCCACCAGGTTAAACAGGATTTCAGCGAACCGGTTGGCCGCGAAAAAAGCCTCACTCTCCGCGCTGGTGCCGAAGGTGCTGCCGGTCAGGCTCTTAGCCACCAGGCCAATCAACTGGCTGAAAACAAAGGCAGCCATCACCGTTCCCGCGGCGCGGGCGATCTGGCGGTTGGCTGTGGATTGTGTTGTTTCTGGTCCGGTTGTCATGCGGAGATTATATCACCCCATTGCGTTAAGCATTTCACTGGTTATGGCTCACCTCGTTATGACCACTGATGAACATTAAAAAATAAATAACCTGATAAGCTAAGAATCAGCAGTCAATTTATAAAGCTGAAGTGGATCAGATAATCCAACATCGTGCAATAAATCTTTTGAACCAGTAGAGAACTCATTCAAGTAACACAGTACCCGGTCTTTCAATCCATTCCAATCGTCTTCGTAGCGATGCAAGTGGAGGACTTCCTGCTTTACCTTTCGCCAAAGTTTTTCAATCGGATTGGTCCACGGAGCATAAGCAGGAAGAAACAAGAACCTGATTGGCAAGTTTAGCGCTTCAATATTTTTCCGAGGCCTGTCAGGCCAATGTGCTGGTTTGCGAAGCGGCCACTTGAAATCTTGATCTGTCAGGTTTGCTAAAACATCTGGATGATAATGAACCGGCCAGTTATCTTGGACGACGTAAATGACCTCTGCATCAGGAAAAGCCTCCGTCAGTTGCTGGTAAAACTTTCTGAGCGTACTCAGCGTAATCTTTGACCGATGTAGGCATACCACTTTTCCTTGCCAAATCTCAATTCCAGCAAGTATACGACTCGAGTAATTGCTTCGATGGCCTGGTTTGGCTAATGGTTGTGTCTTTCCTGTTTGTTCATAAGCCTGGGACAGGCTTGGTTGACGATAGAAAGTCAATTCATCAAGATAAATGACCACGATATGCTAAGGATCTTGTAATGAGCGTTTTATGATCTCTTGGATTTCCTCTAATTTTGCAATGTAGTCTGGATCTGGACTTCTCAAGTAGGCTCTGGCTCGCTTATACCGAATCCCCAAACGCTTCAACATTTGCCACATGCCTGCATCTGTTTTCACTGGCATCCAATTTTGACAAGCTGCTCGTAAACTGGATAAACGCCAACAATTGTTTTTCAAACCAAACTCTTGAGGCGAGCGATGAATCACATGGTTCATTCGTTCAAGAACTTCTTCCTCATTTTTACAGTTTAGGGAAAAAAGAGGCTTCCCTACCTCTTCCGGGGTTTATTTCAAAACCTTTTACCCCGTTCTCTTCGAATCTTTACCCAACGATATGCGGCTTTCGGATAACGTTGCCTTAATAATTCATTCAAGGCTACTTATCGAGCTGTCTGTCCATTCACAATTTTGAGTATTGCGCTTGCTCTTTCTCTCATATGTGGTTTGGGATGGCCGTCTCTTCCTTTTTCCAGCTCTGTGCGCTCTGCTTCGCTCAGTTCTATTTTTATCAGCTTTGGCATTTCGCACCTCCTACCTTTAGCATACAACATCAGGTTATTTAACTGTTAAAGTCCATCAGTGGTTATCTCTTCACAATCTTGCCTTCTGCCCTGCGAGAAGCACCCAAACCCGGCTATAATAAGAAAAATCCTCAAACAAAGGTGTTTGCATGCAGCTTTTGATCGGTTCCCTTTCCGCTATCCTGATCTCCGCGCTGGCGCTGAAAACCAATAGCCTCAGCCGCAGCGGAGCAGCCGCGGCCGCAGTTCTGGGCACAATCGTGTTCGGTCTGGGGGGGCTGGCCTGGGCCATCCTCCTGTTGGGCTTCTTTATCTCTTCCAGCGCGCTCTCGCAGCTTTTTGGCAAACGCAAGAAAAAGCAGCTCGCGGAGCAGTTCTCCAAAGGCTCGCAGCGCGACGCCATGCAGGTGCTCGCCAACGGCGGGGTGTGCGGGGTGTTTGTGCTGGCGCACCTGGCCTTTCGCGAAGCAGCCTGGCCGTGGCTGGGCTTTGCCGGGACGCTGGCGGCGGTCAACGCAGACACCTGGGCCACCGAACTGGGCGTCCTCAGCAGGCGCACACCGCTTCTGATCACCACCCTGAAACCCGCGCAGCGGGGTACGGCCGGGGCGGTCACGCTGGCGGGAACCCTGGCCGGGTTGGGCGGCGCGCTGCTGATCGCCGGGCTGGCCGTGGTGTTCTGGCCGGTCGCGGCCGGGCCAGCCTCCATGGGGCAGAGCGCGCTGGTGCTGGCCGTAATCGGATTGGCCGGGCTGGCCGGCAGCCTGCTGGATTCGCTGCTGGCAGCCACCTCTCAGGCCATCTACACCTGTCCGGCATGCCGCAAAGAGACAGAACAGCACCCGATCCACTCCTGCGGCAGTCCCACCACACTGAAGCGGGGCTGGCCCTGGTTGAGTAATGACTGGGTCAACACCGCCTGCGCCGCCGCCGGTGGAGTAATGGCCCTGCTGCTGGGCCTTATGCTTTCTTTTTCTGTTGTTGAATCAGGAGAAAAACCGATGAATGAACTGACCATTTCCATTTCCACTCCCACTTTTGCGGCTGGGCAGCCGGTCCCGGTGGATCTGACCTGCGACGGCGATAACCGCTCGCCGGAACTGCGATGGCAGGGCATCCCGGAAGGAACCCAAAGCCTGGCCCTGATCGTGGATGATCCCGACGCGCCGGTGGGAATCTTCACGCATTGGGTGCTGTACAATATGCCTCCCACCCTGGAAGCCCTGCCGGCCGGTCTCAGCCGGGAGGCCCAAATCCCAGGGATTGGCACCCAGGGGACAAACGACTTCCGCCGCACCGGGTACGACGGCCCCTGCCCACCGCGGGGCAAAGCCCACCGCTACTTCTTCAAGCTGTATGCCCTCGACACGATGTTGAACCTGCCCGAAGGGTTGAAAGCCGGCGCGCTGGAAAAAGCGATGGGCGGCCATATCCTGGCGGAAGGGCAGCTGTACGGCACTTATTCGCGCAAGTAAGAGACCCTGTTCCCTGCCCGCTGGAAGGAATCTATGCGGCACCACACTTCCTCTGCTCACTCCCGCGCGCTGAAGATCTACCTGGCCTATGAAGGTATCTCCACCGGTCTGTACTGGATGACCTTCGCAGTCATGAGCGTCTATCACATCACCGCGGCCGGGCTGGACCCGTTGCAACTGGTGCTCTGCGGAACCGCCCTCGAAGCCACCATCTTTTTGTTTGAGATTCCAACCGGGATAGTGGCGGATCTGTATTCCCGCCGGCTGTCTGTCATCATAGGGACCTTTATCATTGGCGCTGGATTTTTGCTCGACGGCAGCCTGCCATATTACCTCCCTATTCTGGCAGCCCAAGTGCTATGGGGGATCGGATACACCTTCACCAGCGGCGCGCTCCAGGCCTGGATCACCGACGAGATCGGGGAAGACGCGGCGGGAGCCGCTTTTCTGCGCGGCGCGCAGTTCGCCCAGGCCAGCAGTGTGCTGGGCGTGCTGGCAGGCACCATTGTGGGGAACATTCAGATTAACCTACCGGTGCTGTTGAGCGGCGGATTATTCCTCGCGCTGGGAATTTTCCTGATTCTGACCATGCCGGAAGATGGTTTTAAACCCACACCGCGGGTGGACCGCTCGACCTGGAGCAATATGCTGGATACCTTCCGGCAGGGAACAGGCATGGTGCGGCGGCGCCCGGCGCTGCTGACCATTCTGGGAGTGGGGTTGGTTATGGGATTGTACAGCGAAGGGTTAGACCGGCTGTGGGAGGTACACCTGCTGGAGCAATTTTCCTTCCCCCTCTTCACGCCTGTGGTGTGGATCGGGGGCATCAAAGTGATCTCGATGCTGGGCGCGATGTTTGCCACCGGATGGGTCCACCACCATCTCAACCTGAGACGCATGAAATCGCTGTCCGGCACCCTGCTGGTAACCGGCGCGATCATTATCACCGCCCTGCTGGGTTTCAGCCTGGCGGGAAGCCTGGGACTGGCGGCCGCGTTGATCATCCTGATCACGATTGTACGGGAAGTCAACAGCCCGATCTATACCACCTGGGTCAACCACCGCCTGGACCCCGGGGTGCGCGCCACCGTGCTCTCGATGAGTACCCAGGTGGATGCCATCGGACAGGTGCTCGGCGGCCCGCCAATTGGTTTTTTGGCCAGGCAGGTTTCCCCGCGGGCCGGTTTGACGGCCTCAGCCCTTCTGCTGCTGCCGGTTCTATTTTTGTTGGGGCTAAACAGGAAAAATCATGCTGAAGAATAAACACGCAGCGTTTACACTCGGGATCCTGTGCGCCGCAGGATTACTGCTGATGCCGGCGGGCTGCCGCCCGGCGCAAGAACCTGACCTGCCGCCCACCATCCTGGAATGCCCATCTGACGGGCTGCCGCCCTGCACCCGCCCGGTGCTGCCTGAGGGCGCCGCCGCGGAATGCGCCAGCGAGACTGCCCGCCAGATCAGCGTTTATGAAGGGTTGTCCGCCGGGATGTCTTTTGAGGAAGTCTGCCGCCAGGTGGGCCTGCCGGACTGGCAAACCGGCAGCGGTCTGGCGATCCTGATCTACCAGCTGGAGGACGGCTCGGAGGTGTGGATGGGGTTCCCTGGGCTGGACGGCGGGCTGCTGTACGCCTATCAAATCGCGGAGGATGGCAGCCGGACGGCATTGTTCGATGGGGATTGAGGCCTGCGGGACGCGGGTGTGGGTTTCACCGCAAAGGACGCCAAGAACGCCAAGAAAACCTATTTAATCTAAAAAACCTTCGCGATCTGGTTTGGCCAGAAAAACACGGCATCCCGATTGTATAGGAGAGGGGTGTTGCAAATTCACGGAGTTTTGTCCGCCAACCAGTCCGCTACAAAGGCGATGCTGAAAAGGATGGCCTCCACAGTGAGCCCTTCGCAGATGTGTTCGCCGGCCAGCTCGGGCGGGAAACCCCGGGGGCGCAGCTCGCGGCGCAGCTCGCGGCACAGCAGGCTGCCAAAGCGGGCCTCGAACCGGCGGGCGAAATCCTGACAGGCCTGGACAGTTTCCTCATCCGGAACGCCTCTCTCCCGGCCGATAATCCCAATGAACAGCAGCCCCCCTTCCACCAGCCCGCACTGGGCGCCGTACTTACCGGCCCCATGCATGCCCAACGCGGCATCCATAACCTGGGGATGCAGCGCCATCCCAAACCGCTCCGCGAGCAGCACCAGGTTGGATGTCGCGCAGTTCAGGTCCTGTTCCCAATAAAATCGGTGAACCTGCTCCTCAACGTGTTTCCGAATTTCCCGCACCATTCCGTCTCCTTCTATCCCGATTTTCTACAACTTTCCTGATTATAGCCTTATCCTGATGGCAAGAAAGCCTCAAAACCCTGAAGTTTTAAGAAACTCGCAACCTTAAGTCCATTTCTGCGTAAATAGATATAGAAACAACAAATGAAAACACAAGGAGTTTAATCATGGCTATTTTAGAATTTATCGGCGGTATTCTGGGTGGAATTTTCGGGTTGGTGTTCGGCCTGATCGGAGGCGTGATCGGACTGGTGTTCGGGATTGTCGGCCTCGCGGTTGGATTGGTGGTGATGATCCTGGTCGCTGTCCTGATCGCCCCACTGGCATTACTGGCCGTCCTGATCTTCTAAGTTCAGCGGACGGATTGAGGTTCATTAAGGAGTTGAAAATATGGGCCTGTTTGAGTTGCTTTTTGAGATTATCGGTGGAATTTTTGAGCTGGTCTTTGGATTGATCGGCGGGCTGATTGGCCTGGTGTTTGGCCTGTTCGGCGCCGTGTTGAAACTGGGCTGCGCGGCTGTCTTCCTGCTGCTGCTGGCCCCGTTGATCCTGTTTTTGATCGTGTTCCTGTGAGTGTTCATCCCTTTCTCCCGATGAGGCCCTGAGCCGCCCGATGCGCTCAGGGCTTCACTCTTTTTTCAGCGTGCCGAAATCCTTCGCGGATTGCGCTGGGCCCCAACTTATGCCATAATCAACCCATGGAAAAAGAACACCGCAGCCGGCATCGCGTCTCCCAACTCCTGGGCTGGAACCGTACCAGCTATGCCCTGTTGAGCGGATTTGTCGCGCTGCTGGGGTTGATCGGCTATGTATGGTGGCCGCTGCTGGATGCCTACATCCAGACTTACAACCCGGCTTACCCGTGGTGGATGCAGTTCGACTGGCTGCTGTTGGGGGATTTTCTGGTGATGACCCTGCTGATCATGGCCAACGCCAACCTGAAGCGCGACCTGCCGATCGCCGCCATCGGGTTGATGGGCGGGCTGGTGATCGAGAGCTGGGGCACACAGACCGAACTGTGGACCTATTACACCAGCGAACGCCCGCCGCTGTGGATCATCCCGGCCTGGCCGATCGCCTCGCTTTCCATTGACCGCCTATTCGCATTGCTGCGCCGGTGGACGCAAAACATCCCGGAGCGGGTTTTCACCGTCCTGCACTGGCTGGTCTTCCCGCTCTTCTTCGGTTTAATGGTGGTCTTTGTGTGGCCCACCCGGGATAAATCGCTGACGCTGATGGCGCTGGTGCTGTGCGCTTTCCTGATCTCAACCCCGCAGGGACGGCAGCGCGAGATGGCGCTGACCTTCCTGGCGGGCGCGGGGCTGGGCTATTTCCTGGAGCTGTGGGGCACCACCCGCCTGTGCTGGACCTATTACACCCTGGAAACCCCGCCGTTCTTCGCCGTCCTGGCGCACGGGATGGCGGCGGTGTCTTTCTGGCGGGTCAAGGAACTCTATTTGATCCTGAAACAATCCTGGTGGGATAAACCGGCCCGGCGCCAGGCGCTGGCCGATGGCGGTTAACCACCGCCCGGAGGGGGTATGACTCTGCTGCTGATCACAATTTTATTGGCGCTGCTGAACTGGTTCATGGTTACCCGGCCAACCCGGATTGGGGTGTGGGTCACCAAACCGGCGGTGATGGTATTTCTGATCGCCTGGGTAATGTCGCGGTCCGCTTTCCCGGCTTTTATGGATTCGCCGGAGACTTTCCCCCTGGTTTGGTTCCTGCTGGGCCTGGTGTTTTCGCTGGCCGGGGATGTTTTCCTGATGCTGGACGCGAAATTCTTTCCATACGGGCTGGGGGCCTTCTCCCTGACCCACCTGTGCTACCTCCTGGGTTTCGGCCAGCTGCCGCCCGCGCGGGAGAACTGGCTCCCGGCTGCCGCGCTGGCAGTTTTCACGCTCGCGATATACGGGCTGCTGACCTTCCGGCTGTGCCGCGGCCTGGATGCGCGGGCACAGCCCGCGGCCAAGCTCCCGGCCGCGCTGTACCTGCTGCTGGCATCTCTGACTCTGTACTCGGCCCTGCTGAGCTGGTTTGACACCCGCTGGGAGGCCAGCGCCTCGCTGGTGGCGGTGTGGGGAGCGGCACTGTTCTACTTCTCGGACGGGCTGAACGCCTGGCGGCGGTGCTTTGGGGCAGCGCCCTATGATGAGGTGCGGATCATGGCCACTTACCATATCGGGCAGATCGCCCTGGCAACAGCGGCCCTGATGCGGTTTGTGGGGTAAGGGGATGATTTGAAAAGGCTGCTTCAGATGCTGTCCGGATCATCCCGATCAGCGTTGCTGTGCTTCCTCGGTTAATTGCTTTAAACGCCCCGGGTACCAATCATCATAATTTTGCGTCGAGCCTAATGAAATTAATTTGTGATTCTTATAATCAAAAGCAATTTCAATCACACCATCCCCTCTAAAATCATAATATGTGTACATATATTTTCCATCATCCGACCGAACGAGCCGTGATTGGTATCCCATAAACTTCTCTTGAACTGCCTCATAGCTGCTGCCCGCAGGAAAAGTTCTTTTGAAAGCATCCAGGAACTGGTCCGGGTAAACGGCCTGGCCTATACATAATTTTTCTCGTTCTTTGGCAGTCAGGTCCAGCTTTCCGCACAGATCATCCACCACCGATTGCTCCAGGGGCGAGGTCAGCACGTACCACGGGGGCGGTTCCTTGGGAGGCATCAGACTGAGTACCACATAGGTAACACAACATATCACCATAACTGAAATGATCACGAGCAATACGATTCTCTTTTTATTCATTGATCAGTTACCTGACATCTCATCTTCATATTGCCCCAACTTAGCCTACTCCAATTGACCGCATTCTGAACCTTCAAGTTTGCAAGCAACCCGTCCAATAGATCAAATTATGGATTTTCTCTCCAGATTATAGATATCAATCTTATTTTCCACAAAAAGGGTATTAAGAGCTTGCACTCCTTTTTCCCTCGCATAATGATATTCAGCTTCGGATATGGGTACAGCCAATAACCAGGCCACTTTTTTCGTAGGAAAATGCAATGTCTCAAACTCTTGATTCCACCCATACGACAGATGAAAAAGGATATGTTTCATATCGATTTCCGGTAAATACATTTCAATAACATCCGGATAAATGACCCCCGGAAAGCAGCTTGAAAAATCCAAGATTATTTTCGCTGCACATGCGGCGATAATGTTTGGAAATTTATCATATTTTTGATCACATGCTCCAACAAATTCAACGCCCAACTGGATTTCATCAACCACTTTACAAATGGAAAAATCGGATAAACCAATCGTAGCATAAGATGTTACATGATCGAAAGGCCTGTTTGGACACACAGCAATATCAATCCAGTTCTCTTTCGTTACATCCCAATATGATTTGACTTTACATTCTTCTCTCTTTGATCCAAAAATATCCAGAACCGTATGAAATACCTCTATATTCTCCAGTGTTTTACTTGAGCCTACCATTTTAGCTTTGCTCCCTCTTATAGCCAGCAAGACGCCCAAATCACCCATTCAGAAAAGCGGGCAAAGTGCACGGGACATATCTTATATCTCACTGCTCACAGCGATATTTTCCGTAGCCCTCCCATGGAATAACTTTGTTGATGTCGTTCCCATAGGCGTAATAATACCAGGACTTCGAATTAAAGGCTTCTTCTATATTGGATGGCGGCGGCAAAAAGGCTACTACTCTTATAACTGCATTCGGTGTGATATCTATCGTTTCCTTAAAAGTATTTTCGGTACTATATATGTCAAGCCATATCCCTTTGTCAAGATAGTACAGTTCGGCCTCGCAGTATGAAGATCGAAACAACGCACCTACAAGATGTTCATAAGGATACACATAATCGGGTTCACCAAAAGCATCGATAAAATCTCCCAGCAGAATTGTAGCAACGGAGCTATCACTATATACATCAATGCCGGTGACAATTTGTGTGTCCGTATACACAGTAACCTCCCCTAGTCGCCACATTTCATCTTCAGGCGTGTACCATTGAATTACATCATAATAATAATTTTTCTTCTCCCGCTCCACCCTTAACACTCCCGGATGCACAGACAGCTTCTCGGCCACTTCATCCGCGGGAGTTACTCCAGGGATGATATTATCCAGACAAGGGGGTTGGCAAACCGGATTTTCCAGCCAGGCATCGATCCAAAGTGTCTGATTCGGCGCAGGAGGCGCAGGAGGCTCCGGAGGAGGACTAAAAGGCCTGTAAATCATCAGCGCGCAAACGCCCACCAGCCCCAGCAGCATCAACAAGATTATAAGAGCAATCCGCTTCCATTTCATTTCATTTACCTCCCTTGACCTCATCAACCACCTGAATGGTCATTTCCTGCCAGTACTGTCCTGTTCTATACTGGTATTTTAGATCAGAATCGATCCGCGTGGAACATCCAACGCGGTCAGAATCAAAAAAAAACCGGTGGAGGATCATGATCTCCACCGGTTTGATTTCACTGGTTTTTTGCCGGAAAAATTAAAAATCAATCACGAATTTACCGTTCTTGTAGAGCAATTCGTCATCCACCCAGATCTCGCCGCCGTCGCGCAGGTCGCAGATCATGTCCCAATGGATCGCGGATTTGTTGACGCTGCCGGTTTCGGGGTAGCCGTTACCGAGGGCCATGTGGAAGCTGCCGCCGATCTTCTCGTCGAAGAGGATCTGG
>Ga0068714_10004110_pt1 | contig 16612 bp, 12 predicted proteins | sample MTBNYHSulfiMetaG_FD_62988 | JGI IMG/M metagenome (GOLD analysis project Ga0068714, IMG submission 62988) | Enrichment culture microbial communities from rom New York Harbor, USA that are MTBE-degrading - MTBE-NYH (New York Harbor Sulfidogenic)... | ecosystem: Environmental > Aquatic > Marine >...
TCTTGCGCGCGAGGGAGGACATCTTTTTGCGGTGCACGGGGTGTCTGCCGATGGGGGAGTCGAAGCGCCCCGTTGCCCCCACGGGATGCCCGTACACTAGGCCCTGGTATTCCCGAAGGATGGAGTGGTCCTGAAACTGTCGGCAAAGTGCCTGGTGTACGGTATCTCCCTTGGCCACCACCAGAAGTCCGGAGGTGCTCTTGTCCAGCCGGTGCACGATTCCGGGACGCAGAACTCCGCCGATCCCCGACAGATCGCGGCAGTGGTACAGGAGGGCGTTCACCAGGGTGTTGCTGTGGTGTCCCGCTGCAGGGTGCACCACCATGCCGGCGGGTTTGTCCACCACCAGGAGATCCCCATCCTCATACAAGATGCTCAGGGGGATAGATTCCGGGACGGTGGGAGAAATCTCCGGGGGAGGCAGGGACACACAGACCCGTTGGCCGGGCCGAAGGCGGAAGGCCGCCTTGGAGAGCCGTCCGTCCACCAGCACCGATCCTCCCTGAACCAACTTCTGTACCTGGTGCCGAGAGGCGAATTGACGCGTCTCCAGCAGAAAGAGGTCCAGCCGAATTCCGGCCTGGCCTTCGGGAACGGTCCATTGCATAACGGATGGACTCCCGGTGGCCGTGGGGCCTCCTGGGGTTTTGAGCGGGTCGGCTGCCGTCATCCCCCGGGCGCCTGCGGTAGAGGGGCGGCGGAGGGCGGCGCAGGCATCCAGGCAGGGGGAGGGGCGGCCGCCAGGATGCGTCTGGCCTTGAGCGCGTCCGTCTGGATCTGCTGCACAAGCGCCTGGAATCCGGCAAAGGTACGTTCCTCCCGGATCCACTCTACGAAGGACACTCGCATGGGGGCACCGTAGATGTCCTGGTCAAAATCGAACAGGTGCACCTCTATACAGAAATGTTTGCCCGCAAAGGTGGGTTTGGTGCCCAGACTGGCCACCCCGGGCAAGGGCGCATTTCCCAAGGACGCCCACACCGCGTAGACCCCGTTCGGTGGAAGAAGCTCTGCGTCGGTGCGTAGGTTGGCGGTGGGAAAACCAAGTTCCCGTCCCCGTCTGTCTCCCGGTTCTACCACTCCGTTGATGCCGTAGGGCCTGCCCAGCAGCGAGGTGGACTCCCGAATCAGCCCCTTCTGGATGCAGTAACGGACGCGGGTGCTGCTGGCTTCACGGCCCGTGACCCGGACCGGCTGGATGTTTCGAACCGTAAACCCGTAGCGTTCCCCTGCTGCCCGAAGGCTGTCCAAATCCCCCTTGCGGTCACGCCCAAACCGGAAATCCTCCCCCACGAGCACCTGGCAGGCGGCCAGTTTTCTAACGAGGATTTCTTGCACGAACCGGTCCGGTTCCCAGGTGGAAAAGGCATGGGTGAAAGGGAGGCACAGCAACAGATCGATTTCGCAGGACCGAATCAGGTCGACCTTCTCTTCCAGTGTTGTGATCACCCGGGGGGCCCTCTCCGGGCAGAGGACTTTGAGAGGATGCGGGTGGAAGGTGACCACCACGGCGGTCCCTCCCAGGACATCGGCTTCCGTGCGAAGAACCCGGAAGATCTCCTGATGGCCCACGTGCACCCCGTCGAAGTTGCCGAGGGTGACGATGGGCTTTGGAACGGACTCGTTGTACGATTTCAGATCGAAGAAAAGTTTCATGGAGCAGGGTCGATGCGTGTCGACGACGGAAAGAGGGGCGGGTCCCCATCGGTACCCGTATTGTGCATTGGGCGAGGCGGGAAAAAGCCCACCCCGGACGACACCAAGGCCAACGATTCAAACCACCTGGAAAATGTATGGAAATCTCACCCGTGTGTCAAACGCTGCATGCCGCCTTGGGATGGGCGTTGGGTGCTCGGCCGCACGTAGGGCGTCATTACGTACGCGCCGGCCACACGAGGCGAGCCGGGGGGGGGCGAAGGCAGGGCCTCCTGCCTCCTCCCCTGCCTCCAGCGGATCGAACCCCTTCCCAGCTACCCGTCTCCGCGCCCGGTGTCCCTGAACGGGGTGCAGGGACTGCGCGCACGCTACAGCACAGCGTCCAGCACCGTACGGTCCTCAGACTTCACGCTGCGGGCCTTGGCTTCCACATCCGGAAGGATTTGGGTGATGTAAAACCTCATGGAAGAGACCTTTCCGGCGTAAAACTTGGCCTCTTCGTTCTCGGCCGCGAGCTTCTTCTGAGCCTCTTCGCCGGTCGCTCCCTTTTCTTTGCAGATCGCGTCGAATCGCTCCTGCGCGATGACGGCCTGTTCCAGGAGCAGCCAGGAACAAACCACCTCGGAGAACATGCGCAGGTAGGGGGTTGCGTGGGAGATGGGAAAGAGCATGTCGCCGGTGAGGCTCTTGGTCATGAAGACGCCCGAGACTTCCTCCAGCACGGCCTTGTACCGGGCAAGTTCCTGGACGCAGCTTCCCAGCTTTTCGTGGGATTTGTGAGCCTCGAGGAAGGCGCCCAGGTCGGAGAGGAAGTTCATGTAGAGCATCCCGCCCTTCATGGCGATCTTCCGGCCCAGCAGGTCCAGGGCCTGAATCCCGTTGGTGCCTTCGTAGATGCTCATGATCTTGCAGTCCCGGGCGTATTGCTCCGCGGGATACTCCTGGCAGTAGCCGTATCCGCCGAACACCTGAATGGCGGTCACGCACACGTCGAACCCCAAGTCCGTGCTGTAGGCCTTGCACATGGGGGTGAACAGCTCCACGTAGCCCTTGTATTTCTCCCGATCGGGTCCGTCCGCCGTGACCTCGGCCAAGTCGCTGTAGTAGGCGGTCTTGAGGAGCAAGGCGCGCGTGGCCTCGGTGACGGCTTTTCCAAAGAGCAGCATGCGTCTGACGTCCGGGTGCTCCACAATGGCCACTCGGGGGGCGTTGGGGTCCTTCATGGCGCGGACGTCCACGCCTTGGATCCGTTCCTTGGCGTACGCCAGGGCGTGCTGGTACGCGGCCGCTCCCAGCGTGTGGCCCTGGAGCCCCACCCCGATGCGGGCCTCGTTCATCATGTGGAACATGTACACAATGCCCTTGTTCTCCTCACCCACGAGATAACCCACGCAGTTTCCGTCGTCCCCGAAGTTCAAGGTGCAGGTGGAGGAACCGTGGATGCCCATCTTCTCCTCGATGTTCCCGCACTTGACGTCGTTGAACTCGCCGAGGGACCCGTCGGGGTTCACCCGGTACTTGGGCACCAGGAACAGGCTGATCCCCTTGATACCGGGAGGCGCGTCCGGGGTGCGGGCCAGCACCGGGTGTATGATGTTCTCCGTCAGGTCGTGATCCCCGCTGGAGATGAAAATCTTGGTGCCGGTGATCTTGTACACGTCCCCCTGTTTGACGGCCACGGTCTTCACGTCGCCCACGGCGCTTCCCGCCTGCGGTTCGGTCAGGCACATGGTGCCAGCCCACTGCCCGGAGTACATCTTCTCCAGGTAGATAGCCTTCAGTTCATCCGAGGCAAAGGTTTGGAACATGTGCGCTGCGCCGTGCGTGAGCCCCGGGGTCATCACAAAGGACACGCACGCGCCGCAGAAGAACTCGCTGATGGCCAGCGACAGGGATTGCGGCATGCCCTGGCCCCCCCACTCCGGGTCCACGTTGACTGCCCCCCAGCCCCCTTCGCAATACTTGCGGTAGGCTTCGTGAAACTCCTTGGGGAAGGTCACCTTGCCGTTGTCGAATCGGGCACCCACGCGGTCCGCGGGTTCGTTGATCGGCGCGATGACTTCCTTGGCCAGCTTGAGGGCCTGCTCGATCACCATCTCGAACAGGTCTTTGCTGAACTCAGAGAACTTTTCCTTCTCGCAGAGCGAGTCGACCTTCAGGTACTCGAAGAGCTGGAATTGGATGTCGCGCAGATCGACCAGATATTCAGCCATGGTACCCTCCCGTTGGCTAGTGGTTCGTTTGTTGCCCGTACAGGGAAAACCGGCATGCGGCAACGTATAGTCCGACTCAATATAATTCGAGAGCGTACTAAATGTCAATCCAAAAGCTCGCGTGCCCATTCCGACAACGAGCCATTCTCTGCAGGAGGCAGCGACCACGAGTTCATACAGGAGCGCCAGTTCCTGCCTGTCTGGGAGAACGGCGGCCAAGGGGCGCGTCGGTTGGGCACACCCCGGTGGAGTGTCCAGCAGAAGGGGACCACTGACATGGAGCCGGAAAAGGGCGATCCTGCTACTACGAAGCTCTATCCGCGAAGTCCGGCATCCCGTTGGGCCTGCAAGCTCCCGCGGTGGAGGTCCCGCAGGACGACGGGGACCGGTTCAGGTCTTTGGAAGGTCCCCGGAGGACGAGGGAGCCTCCCCGCGGGTGCGGCCACACAACGACGAAGCCCGGTGCTGACCCTGCGGCTTCATACCTCGAGGTCGGCCAAGGGCCGATGGGCAACGATTGTGTTAAGCCGTTTCCAGAAGTTTTCCCTCGATGAACAGGACTTCCCTCTCCAGGCGCGGGTTCCGGCAGAGGCTCTTCTCGAGGCTTCGTACCGCGTAGACCACGCAGGAGTGGTCCCGCTGGTACAGCTTGCCGATGGCGTGGAGCGGTTCTCGGGTGTGCTTGCGACTGAGGTACATAGCGATCTGGCGGGGCAGAAGAACCTTTCGGTGGCGAGACCGAGAAGCGAGGTCCTCCGCTGAGAGCCCGAAGTACCGAGCCACGTGTCGCTGGATAGCCTCCAGGGTGATCAGGGCACCTTGGGACCGACACGTATACTCCCGGAGGAGCACTTCCACGCTCTCCGGGTCCGGGGAATCACGGAACAGCCGGTGGACGGCCGAGAGGCGGTGAAACGCACCTACCAGTTCCCGGACGTTCGAACGCACGAGCCGGGCCAGCGTTTCCAGGACAGGTCGAGGGATCGGAAGGCCGGAGGTCTGTTGAAGCGCGGCTAGGATCGCCACACGCGTAGCGTAGTCCGGGGGTTCGATGGACACCGACAGGCCGGAGAAAATGCGCGACCGAAGGCTCTCGCTCAGTTCCTCGGAATCGCGCGCTGGCAGGTTGCCCAGGAGGACCACCTGTTTCCTGCGGCTCACCAGGGCGTCCAGGGTGAAGCACAGTTCGGCCTGGAGGGCTTTCTTTCCCAGCACAAACTGCAGGTCGTCCAGGACCAGGGCTTCGCACGAGCGGCGGTACCGGTCTTTGAACTGGTGGATCGACCTGCTTTTCATGTGAAGGATCATTTCGGAGAAGAACTGCTCTGCGGTGCAGTAGAGAACGCGCCCGTTTCCGTGGGTCTCTTCCAGTTCGCGGGCGATCGCCCGTCCGAGGTGGGTCTTGCCCAACCCCGAGGGAGCCAGAAGGAGAAACGGGTTGTAGTAGTCTTGAACCCCTTTGCAGATCTCCTGCGCCGCCGACCAAGCAAAGCGGTTCGAGGCGCCTACCACGAACGCGGAAAGGAGAAACGGGAGTGGGGTGCAGGGGGGGCGGGGGTGGTTTTCGGACCCCGGGAGTTCGGTGCCCTGTGCAGTGGGCTCTCCGAGGACTGAGAGCCCAGGGCCCGAAACCGTGGCCGGAGGAAGGAGGGCGGCCGCGGACCGGGTTTGCCCGGCCTTGTCCGGCGGGTCAAGCGGGGATGCCCCGCGAACTTCGCGAACCTGGAAGTTGAGGGCAACCCGCTTTCCGGTTTCTTCCTGGAGGGCGCGGGCAAGGGGGGCCCCGTATCTTTCCTGCAACCAGCGCATGGCAAAGGTGTTGGGGCAGACCAGGGTCAGGGTTCCGTTGTCATCCTCGGTGAGCCCCACGTCCTCGAGCCAGTACTCGATTTGGGGTGCCGAATCCTGCGCCACAGTGCGCTGTTGTATCCTGTTGAGGAGTGCTTGCATGAAGTCCGCTATGAGCGTGGAGAAGATCTGGTTCGGTGGCGCTTCGTGTGTCGGAATAGGCGTGAATTTGGGGAAGCATAGGAAAAGGGGCCAGGGATGGCAACCCGGCTGAAGGCGGTTTGGTTTCTGTTTGTCCACAAGGAGCGGGAAAGGGTTTCGAGCCCTTTGCAGGGGGACACTTGTGGCGGGGGATGCTTGAAAAGCCCGGAAAAAAGCGCTTCTCCTGGACGGGTAGAAAAGGGTCAGCATTCTGGCAGGTTGGAAGGGTTGTGAACACTTCTACACAATTTTGTTCACAACCGTTGACATGCAAAAAACTCGCGTTTCCTTCAAAAGGCTAACAAGAACACGGTGTGGGGAGCAGAAGATCCGGCCGCCCTGCGAACGGTTTCGGGCCTTAAGGCCGGCTAAGGCAATCAGAGGGGAGGGCAGGATGTTCCGTCCTTGGGTCATGGCGATGAAGCCTTTCTAGCCCGCCTGGCCGGGGGGGGGCTAGGAACTAGGTGTACTGGGAAGGGGAGGGTACCCTTTCCGGCGGGGTGAGGGACCGCGATGGACGTTTGTCTGTTTGGGTGGGGGGATCATATCTATCTTACATATCTCTTGCGCCATGGGGAGTGGTACCGGCGTCGCGAGGTGTGGTACACTTCAGTATAGGCCTCACCATCTTCTGGATAGAAACTCCTGCCGTTGTGGCGAGGAGATCCTTGGCATCCATCATGATGGAGTCAAGAGCAGGGAAGGGAGAATGACATGCCACGGAAGGGCGTCAAGCCGGTCAAGCAAGATGCCGGTGGCAAGAGGTGGATTGGGTCTACTTCGGCTCAGGCGTACACCGAGTATGTGGTGATCCTGGTGGTGCTCCTCGGGCTTGGTTTTGGCACGGCTTCGATACTCACGGGTTTCGACGCGATCCAGGACATCTTCTACGGCTACTATTCGAGCCTTGCGAACTACCTCAACCTACCATTCTTCTAGAAATGGGTAATCCTGCACCAGTGGAAAGTTGTTTCTTATTAAGGGAAATTGTTTTCTTTCCTTGGTGGCGAACCTGAGTTCTCAATCGAGGGTATTGGAGTGATATTTATTAGATAAAATGATTTATTTATATTTTATAATGTTCTACGCCCATGTAAGCACCCGACAAGCAAAACCTTTCGATTCCAGAGTGAACCATGTTCCTGAAACGATGTTCTTTTCCTTTTGTGGACGGACGAATTGATCTGCTTGGCACGAGGCTTGCCTGGTGAACGTGATAAGGTAGAAAGAATCCAACAACGGAAAGGAGGTGAATCGAATGAAAAAGATGCTTCGCAGCAGGAAGGGGCAGGGTATGAGTGAGTACCTCATCATCCTGGCGCTGGTGGCCATCGCCACCATCGGTGCAGTGATCTTCTTCGCGGACAACGTCCGGGAACAGATCGCGGCGATCACCGACGAGATCTCCGGTGTGGACAGCGCCACCGTGCAGGTCACGACCGCGCAGGAAGCCGCGACGGGCGAGTACGAGATGGGGACCTTCCAGGAGGGCGCGATCACGCGATAAGCTGGAACGCTCCGTCTGAAGGAACCGCAGAATCGAGAACTGGTTGATTGAAAAGATTTGGGGGTAAGGACCGAGGTCCTTACCCCCAAATCTTTTTGGGCCGGCCGGCTGGAAATCTTGAGAAACGGGAAGTATATTGCCTTTGCTGTGTCAATTTGTTTGACGTTTGTTGTTTTCTGTCCAAGATTGTGAGTAACCCGAGCATGATTCGCCGCGCAGGGAATCCCTTGTGGTCTTGCGCTGAGAGCGCATCCGAAGAGGCCCCGGCATGCCTGCGCCTTGGCATGCGTGATTCCTCCTGTTACAGACAGGCACACGTGGCTCACCGGGTTCGGTTCCAAACCTGTGGATCCCGAAGTTCGGAGCCTGTCGACGCCGGGTTGTTCCGCATCCCCGGCTTGTGTCGGTCAGGAGCCTCAAGGCGTAAATGCCATTTGTGTTCCAGGCCTTTCCCCGAGTTTCTCAACTTTTTTGACAAGCTGTCGAATGTATACCATCATGGTACGAGAGTCCCGGTCGTGGTTTGTTTCCAGGCGGCAGGTCGGGTGATACAATGTTTGAGGCATATCGGCCCACAACCAGGATAAACAGTGTTTTCTAACCCTCCTGATTTTTCTCCGAAGCTGAGAGAAGGGCACGGCCCATGAGAAAGATCGACATCCGTCCCACCATCCCCTTGATCCTGTCCATTGCCTTGGGCACTGCGGCCGTTCTCATGGTTCGCAGCTACATCTCCGGCGAAAAGGTGTCCATGACAAGGGCCATGGAACCGGTTCGCGTGGTGGTGGCCAGCCGCAACATCCCTGCGAACATGCCCATTACCAAGGACATGATCGCGGCTCGAGGGATCCCGAAGAAGTTCGTTCATGCCAAATCGATCTACCCGGAGGAAGGGGACCTCCTGGCGGGCCGGGAGTTGATGTACCCGGTGAGGGCCGGGGACCCTATTCTGTGGATGGACTTCAAGGGGGGGGAAGGGTTACGCGGGTTTTCCTCCATGATCCGGGAGGGAGAGAGGGCCCTGACCCTCAAGATCGACGAGGCGTCCGGCATCGCGGGACTTCTGCAGCCCGGGGACCACGTGGACATCCTCGGGAGCTTTTCCGACCCCACGCGGACCTCTGAGGTGGGGGGCAAGGGTGGGACGAGGACCACCATCACGCTCCTGCAAAACGTGGTGGTCCTCGCCGTGGGGAAGTCCGTGTCGGCGCGATCCGGCCGGGACCGGGAAAGGGGCGGGGGAATGCTCACGGTCCTGGTCACCCCGGAGGAAGCCATGCTCTTGGTTCACGCCCACAAGGAGGGAGAACTCTACAACATCCTGAGAAACCCTGGTGACATCGAGACCGTGGATAACCTGCCCAGGATTACCTTCACCGATGTGCTGCAACCCCGGGTTCGGGAGGAGATTCAGTCGGCTCGGGACAACCGGGTCTTGGTGATCCGGCGTGGGGTGGAGGCCAGGGAAAGGGTGGAGTAGCATTCGAGCTCTGGGGGGTGGGGGGTTGAGCGGCGTGTGCACGACGAAAAACACCGTTCGTCAAGGGTCGAAAGGTGACACGCGATGACGATTCGACACAATCGGGGCGGTCGTGTTTTCCATGTCTGGCTGTGTGTTCAGTGTGTTCTGGCGGTTCTGTCCGCGCCTGCGCGAGCGGCCACCGCAGAACTGGGCGGGACGCTTCGGCTTTCCCTGGGACAGCAGCAGGTACTGAACGTACCGGTACCCCTGGAGCAGGTTGCCATCGGGGACCCCTCGGTGGTGGACGTGAAGATCGTCAGCCAAGGGCGACAGGTCCTGGTCACGGCCGTGGGCAAGGGGACCACGGATCTCATCACCTGGGACCAGGATGGACGTCAGACCACCACGCTGGTGAGCGTCATCCTCAAGGACGTTCGCCTGATCCAGCGGGAGATCATGGCGATGCTGGGCGGGGTGGAGGGCGTGCAAATCCGCCTGGTGGGGGACCGGGTGATGATCGACGGGGAGGTGTTTACCCGACAGGACATGGAACGCATCGAGCGCGTGGTCAAGGTGTACCAAGACGAGGTCGTACTGCTCGTCCGCATGAGCCCGTCGGTCTCCCGCTTGATCGCATCGGAGATCACCCGGAGCTTGAAGGAATACGGGTATTCCGACGTGCGCGCGGTGGGCATCGGCGACAAGATCTATCTGGAGGGCACCGTGCCCCGCAAGGAAGAGGAAAAGGATGTCCTTACCCTCGCCGAGGCGTACTTCAGCCCCTGCGTGAACCTGGTACGGATGGCAGGCCGGGTGGAGGACCTGGTGCTGATCGACATCCGGTTCATGGAGGTGGGCAAGAACCTGGCCGAGAGGATCGGGGTGAACTGGGACGACACGGCCCGGTTCGAGGTCACAAGTGTCGATTACGCCACAACACTCGTGGGGGCCAAGTCGGAGCAGGGGCTGCTTGGGTTCAGCGGCCTGAACAGCTTCGGCGCCAGCGTGGACCTCTTGGAGAGCAATGCCTTTGCCCGGACCCTGGCCCACCCCAAGCTGGTGTGCAAGAGCGGGGAGAAAGCGGACTTCATCGCCGGGGGCGAAATCCCCATCGTCCTGGCCCTGTCCGACCGGTTTGCGGTGGAGTACAAAGACTACGGGATCATCCTGAAGATCTCTCCGCTGGTTCATACCGACGGACGGATCTCCGCGGCTGTGGAGGCCGAGAGTTCATCGCTGGACTATTCCAACGCCGTTCTTGGGTACCCGGCCCTCAAGAAGCGCAGCGTGCAGACCTTCGTGACCCTGGAGAAGGGAAAGGTCCTGGCCCTTTCCGGTCTGGTGAACGCCAACGATGCCAAGGACGTGGAACGGGTACCGGTCCTGGGGAAGTTTCCGGTGATCGGGGAACTGTTCAAGTCGCGGCGCTTTGCCAACGACGACTCGGAACTGGTGATCTTCCTGTCGGCCTCCCTGATGGAGCCGGAGGACGAGACGAGCCGGGAGATGATCCGGTCCGTGGAGGATCGCTACCAGAAAGGGGATGCGTTGCTCAAACCCAGCCTTTTCGATTGAGGTACCCACGCCGCCTGCCTCGTGCGCGCGGCGGCCTCGGGAACGGGAACAGGACCCATGCAGTTCGTCCGATTGCAGGTGTACAACCAGCAGGATGCCTCCACCAGCGAGTACGATTTTTCCAAGCCCGAGATCGTGGTGGGAACCTCGTCCACCAATGATATCGTGCTCTACCACCCCTCCTTGTCCGGTCGCCACCTGAAGATTTGTGTGGGGGACGGCCAACTGGAGGTGGTGGACCTGGATAGCCGCACCGGGACCTTTGTGAACGGCGTTCGGGTGCAGGGGCGAAAGCCCATCGGGAGCGACGACGTGGTGTCCCTGGGCGGCTACAGCATCCGTTTCCCGAGGCACCCGGTGGAGGCCCGTGCGGACGACCCGGCGAGAAGTATCCACTGGGAGATCTTTCACTCCAAGGAGGAGGACCGGTTCGACGAACGACTGATCCCTTTCAAGCAGGAGATCCACCGCCGGCTGATCGCCTTTCTGGACCTTCGGCGGATGGACCTGAAGAACATCCAGGGGGAAGAGCTGCGCGCCACCACGAGCCGCGCCGTGTGGAACATCATGAACGCGATGGAAGATGCCATCCCCGAGGCCGCGGACCATGAGAAGATCCACAAGGAGATGCTGGACGAAGTGTTGGGCCTGGGGCCCATCGAGGACCTGATCAAGGATCCGGACATTACGGAGATCATGGTGAACCGCCGGGACCAGATTTTCGTGGAGATCCGGGGCAAGCTTTACCTCACGCCGCGGGCCTTTTCCAGCGACGACTCTCTGCTGGGGATCATCGAGCGGATCGTGAGCCCATTGGGCCGGCGGATCGACGAGAGTTCTCCCATGGTGGATGCCCGCCTCAAGGACGGATCGCGCGTCAACGCCATTATCCCCCCCCTCTCCTTGAAGGGGCCGGTGCTCACCATCCGAAAGTTTTCCAAGGACCCGTTTACCTCGGAAAAGCTCATCGAGGCGGGCAGCATCACGCCGGCCGTGTTCGAGTTCCTGAAGGTGTCGGTCCGGCACCGGAAGAACATCGTGATTTCCGGCGGGACCTCCAGCGGCAAGACCACCCTGCTCAACGTTCTCTGCAGGATCCTGCCCAGCTACGAGCGGATCGTCACCATCGAGGACTCCGCCGAGCTGCAGCTCCCGCAGGAACATCTCATCTCCCTGGAGGCCCGGCCCCCCAACATCCAGGGGAAGGGGGAGGTGACCATCCGGGACCTGGTGAAAAACTCCCTGCGCATGCGCCCCGATCGGATCGTGGTGGGGGAGGTACGTGGCGGGGAGGCCCTGGACATGCTCCAGGCCATGAACACGGGTCACGACGGGTCGATGACCACCGGGCACGCCAACTCACCGCACGACTTCCTGCGTCGGGTGGAGACCATGGTGCTCATGGCGGGCATGGACCTACCCATCCGGGCGATCCGCGAGCAGATCTCTTCCGCCATCAACATCATCGTGCAGTTGATGCGCTTCAACGACGGAACGCGCCGGGTGGTGACCGTGACCGAGGTGAGCCGGGACCTGGACGAGCACGGCGGCTACATCCTGCAGGACATCTTCCGGTTCCGGCAGGAGGGGATCGCGGAGGGGGGCCGGGTGTTGGGTGGCCTGAGGCCGACCGGAGTCCTGCCGGATTGCTACCGGGAGATGCAGGAGGGCGGCATTCAGGTGAATCTGGACATCTTCAAGGAGACCGGCCCGTGAGCCTGCGGGCCTGGAGGTGCGGCGATGGTGGAGATCCTCTACCTGGCGTTTGTGTACATGGTGGTTTTCATCTCCGTGACCGTGATCTCCACCTCGCTGATCGGTGGCGGACGGGTCCTGTTTCAGCACTACCAGAACCGGTACGTGCAGAACATGAGCCGCAGCCTGGAAACGATGTTCATTTTCCTGAACCCGAAGCGGATCATGAACATCAGCGTAGTGGGCATGTTCGGTGCCTTCCTGCTCACCCTGGTGATTACACGCCTGAACCTGGTGGTGTCGATCATCATGGCCGCCGTGGGGTTGCTGGTTCCGAGGATCCTGCTGAATTATTACATGAGGAAGCGCAAGAAGACGTTCGAGCTTCAGTTCGTGCAGGGGCTCGACTCCCTGTCGAGTTCCGTGCGCGCCGGGCTTTCCCTTGTGCAGGCGATTGAAACGCTGGTGCAGAGTTCGATCCCCCCGCTTTCCCAGGAGTTCGACCTTCTGCTGCGGGAATACCGGATCGGCATTCCCCTGAACGAGGCCATGCAGAACCTGGCCAGGCGGGTGGAAAGCGATGAACTGGACCTGATGGTGTTCTCGGTGATCATCACCCGAGAACTCGGTGGGGACATCTCGGAGATCTTCGAGCACCTGGCCGAGGTGATCCGTGAACGGCACCGGGTCATGGAGCGGATCGACACCCTGACCTCCCAGGGACGGCTCCAGGCCATGGTGTGCGGATCGATCCCGTTCTTCCTGTATGGACTGCTCTTCCTGTGGCAGCCCGTGTACGTGATGCCCCTGTTCGACACCCCTACCGGTCGGGTGGCCATCTACGGGGTGGTGCTGCTCCAGGTGATGGTGATTCTCATCGTGCGCAAGGTGGTCAACATCAAGGTCTAAATGGTTGGACGGCCGTCCCGGGGGCGGTCCGCCTGTCGCATCCCGGGGAGGCGAGGAAGTGGAGGGATCCCTTGATCCTACTGATTTACGTGGTGAGTTTCTTCTCGGTGTCCATGTTCTTCTACATGGCGCTGCATGTCTTCCGGGACTTCCGGCAGATTCCCATCGCCGAAGACCCTCTGGCCGGAGAGTCCCGGTTCCGGAAGAACCCCCTGTACAAGATGCTGATGGTGGTGACCCGGATTCTCGCACGGTTCAACCTGAACCTGAACCTGGGTGCCTATGAGGTGATGCTAAAGAAGAAGCTTGATGCCGCCGGCGGTCCGTGGGACCTGAAGCCGGGCGAGTACTTGGGTCTCAAGGAGCTGTGCGCGCTGGCGATGGGAGGTGCGGGGATCGTCCTGCACCTGGCCTTCCCGGGTGACCGCTTTCCCCTGGCCAATGCCGCGGTGATGGCGGTGCTGGGTTTTTTCCTGCCGAACTTCTTCGTGAACCGCCTGATCCATGCGCGGCATTTTTCCGTGCTCAAGGACCTCCCCTTCACGTGCGACCTGCTCACCTTGGCCGTGGATGCCGGGTTGGACTTCGGTACGGCCCTGGAGAAGGTGGCGAACAACGGCCCGCCCGGACCCTTGCGGAACGAGTTCTTCGTGATGCTGCAGGAGACCAAGATCGGCAAGACCCGGCGAGAGGCCCTCATGGATTTCGCGGCCCGGATCCAACTGCAGGAGGTGAACAACTTCGTGGGGGCCGTGATCCAGGCGGACCGCATGGGAACCGGATTCTCCACGGTCCTGCGCATCCAGTCAAGCCAGATCCGAGCGCAGCGTTTCGAGCGGGCGGAGAAAAGAGCCCAGAAGGCCCCTGTGAAGATCCTGTTTCCCATCATCATCGCCAATCTGTTGTCCATTGGCATCATCCTCGTGGTGCCGCTGCTCACCACCATTGGGGGCATCTGGTAGGGTGGAGACCGTGCGGGGCGGCCAAGGCGCGTATGGAGCGCCCCCAGAAGGATGGTCAGGGAGAGGGAGGAACCGGCTTGTGCGAATCCACAACGTGAGTCAAGACAGGCGGGTCTGTTCCTGTGCGGTCCTTGCGGACACCTTTGGAAAGCGGGCCCGTGGTCTCCTGTTCCGGCGGGCGTGGGACGGGATGGACGGGATGCTGCTTTCTCCCTGCGCCTCGGTGCATACGTGCGGCATGCGGATGGTGATCGACGTGTGTTTTCTCGACGCCGCGTGGAGGGTCGTCAACCTCGTCGCCGGTCTGAGCCCCTGGCGCACGGCCCGAGGCGGGCGGGGCAGCCGCCATACGTTGGAACTGCCGCACGGGGCGCTGGAACGGACCGGGGTCGTTCCGGGCGATCAACTGGGGTTTTCGGACTCGTAGACGCCTTTCCCCGGGGCGAGGCGCGGGAAACGAAGAGGAAGAACGGCACGGGAAGGGAGGGGTGCGGTGTTCCACATTGAGCTGATCAACGTGCAGGGGCCCGGGGAAGGCGGGCGGTTCGACTTCCGGCAGGAGGAACTGGTGGTGGGTAGCGACTTCGGGTGCGATCTCATCCTGGTGCATGCCGAGGTGATGCCCCAGCACGCCCGCATCGTGGACGAAAAGGACGGGGTGTTCTTGGAAGACCTCACCGGGCGCCCGGAGACGAAGCTCAACGGGGAGTTCATCTCCCGAGGACCGTTGCACAACGGAGACGAGCTTCAAATTGGCCCCTATGTGTTTCACATCACCCTGGAGGTGGACACCTCCTCCTATGGTCCGAAGGGGGGGGATGTGAGTGCGGAAGGGGCCTCGAAACGACTCCTGCGGGTGCTGAAAAAGCCACCGGTGTTGGCCACGATTCTCCTGCTGGGGATTCTGGGGGTCTACCAGGCAGCGGTGCTGATTACCTCGGAGAGGAGCGAGAAGGACCTGTCCGCTCTGGGACCGGTGGAACTGCCGGCCACGGAGAGTTACGGGTGCAAGGTGGGTGGAAAGAGCTACATCGACAAGGTCGAGTTCACCTTCCTGGGCGAGCAGCCGAAGGTTCGGTTGTTGTACTATCCTGGATTTGTCCGGCGCGCGGATTCTGTACAGATCTTCGTCAATGACCAGCGGGTCGCATTTGCCCCGGCCGTCATCGACCGGTGGAGCGACCAGGCCGTATCGCTGGAGATCCCGGACCGGGTGTACCGGATGGGCGAGGTCAACACCGTCCGGTTCGACAATGTTCGGAACCCGCCCGGCACGGAACGGTGGGGCGTTCGGGACGTCTCTGTGCTGGAAGTCCCCATCCCCAAGTGCGATATCGAGGTGGCGCAGAAGTACCTGAACCTCGCCCTCAAGAGGTATGAGGAACGGGAGATCACGGAGTCGAACCTGTACGACGCCATCCGAGACCTGAGGCAGGGCCAGGAATACGTCATTGCCTGCGAGGATCCGCAGGTGAAGGACCTGCTCAACGAAACGCTGACCCTCTACAGCGAAGAACTCCGGGTGAAGTACGATGCTTCGATGTTCAACACCAAGAAGTTTCTCAAGCTCTCCGATGAGAGTTCCGCCCGGGTGGAGTTGGAGCGCGTCCTGAATTACATCCCGGAGGAATCGGATCCGCGGCACAGAAGGGCCAAGGAACTGCTGGACAAGCTGAATCGGGCCGCGTCCTTGCGTCGGTAGGCGCCCAGGACGCAATGCAGGAGGGGATCTTGCTGGATCACGAAGTGGCTTTCTTGTTCGAACTGCGTGGGGAAACCCCCGGAACGGCCCGAGGGCTCACCGGGCAGGTGTTTCGGATCGGCTGCGACATGGAAAACGACCTGGTGTTGCAGGACGTGGGGATTGCGCTGTACCAGGCGGAGATTCGCCAGGAAGATGAGCAGTTCGTGATCCGGAACCTCTCCCGAGAGGGGGCCGTCTTTCTCAACGGGGAACCGTTCGAGCAGGCGGTCCTACGCAAAGGGGACATCCTCACGCTCGGGGATTCCATGTTCCGGTTTGTGAGCCGGGGCGAGTCCTTGAGCCAGGAAGAACTCTGGCGGCCCGTGGGCGGGCGCAAGAGCCAGATCAAGTCCGGTTTCACGCGTTCGAAACGCTTCTGGTTGACGGTCCTGCTGTGCCTTGTGGCCGCCGGGGCTGTCTTGTGGATCACCACGCGGCGGGGGGCTGAGGACAAACCCCCTGGGGTCAGGGAGATGCAGGGGGAGCCGCACGCCCCGTCGCTGATGGACCCCCGGACCCTAAGCGTGCTCTACGACCGCGGCGCGGACCTGATGTCTGCACGGCGCTGGGATCAGGCGCTGGTTGTCCTCGAACGGGTGCGAAACGAGTCCCCGAACTACAAGGACGTGGACAGGCTCTATCAACAGGGGCTCCTGGAAAGTCTGGCCGCGCACCGGTTGAACCAGGCCAAGGGGTATACCACCGAAGGTGCTCTTGCGTTGGCTAGGGAGGAACTGGTGCAGATCGGTGATGCCAGTGTTCTGTACCGAGAAGCGGAGCGGTTGATCCGGGATATCGACCGGCAAAGGGTCGAGGTACGGCTGGACAAGGTGAGAGCGTTCATGGCTGCCGGCGATTGGCTGTCCGCCCGCGGGGAGGCGGTGGCGATGCTGGAGGACG
>Ga0068714_10004111_pt1 | contig 16611 bp, 17 predicted proteins | sample MTBNYHSulfiMetaG_FD_62988 | JGI IMG/M metagenome (GOLD analysis project Ga0068714, IMG submission 62988) | Enrichment culture microbial communities from rom New York Harbor, USA that are MTBE-degrading - MTBE-NYH (New York Harbor Sulfidogenic)... | ecosystem: Environmental > Aquatic > Marine >...
TGGCCCTGGGCATCAAAGATAACGGTAGCGGCAGCCTCACTTTTGTCGACCCCTCTTATTTATTGTTGAGAGATGGACCTTTCAAGACCATTGGCGGGACCGGGCACAAGGCCCTAGGCTACGGCACAATTGGCCGAGCCTAAATGGATGGGGATTTTCGTCGGATTGTACCAAAAAAAACCTGCCCGAGGCTGAACCAAGCCAGGCCGCCGGGCCTGCAACTCCGTCCGATCGTCAGCGGGCCACCCAAAAGAGCAGGGCACTCTTTCGCGAGAGCCGCTCACCCAGCGCTGCCATCAGGTCAGAAGCTGGAGCGCACCCAGCACGGCGAGTGCCGTCAGGAGCACAACCCCGGCCAGCACAATGGTGTGTCCGTAGCACGTGGTCATCTTCGATGAAAAATAATCCCTGGTCACCAGCAGACAGACGTGAACCGGTGAAAGCATCTGGCCCATGTGCCCGAAAACGTAGGCGAGCGATCCGTAAAGCAGGTAATCGAGCCCGTGGTGCGGGGGGAAAAGAGGTATGATCAACGGAAAAGAGGCGCCGACGAAGCCGACCGCCACTCCGGTGATCAGGCCGGCCAGGAAAGGCATCAGCAAAATGATGAGGAGAGGCGGAATTCCGTAGCTTGTCATATCGGCTTTGACGCCGTCGACCGCATGGCTGCTGATGAGAATCCCCTGGAAAGCCATGATGGCGACAATCACCAGGATCAGCAGGATGGACGTGCGGTTGCCCAAGGCGGCCGCGACTTCTTTGATGGAGGCCGAGCTGCGGAGCATGACGTCGATCGTCGCCGCGCCCAGCCCGATGAATATCGGGGTCATGGAAGGCAGTTGGACTCCACTCAGCACCTGGAAAAGGTAGACGGCGGGAATGGCGAGAACGACCAGCACGATGGGTCGGGCTTCATGCAGGAAGGCTCGCCAGCTGCCCTTGGAACCGGCCTCGCCGGGGCGGCAGGTGGCGGCGAATGCTTCGGGAAGTGCGCGCAGCAGAAAAAAGCTTCCCACCGAAAGCGATAACAGGGTGAAAGGCAGCTGCACCAGCATGAACTGCCAGGTCTGCACGCCGAGCAGGCTGACCGCCAGGATCACGCCCGGGTAAAGCGGCCACCAGTATTCCCAGACGTGCCGAAACCAGTAGTTGATGGACGTCTTCATGGCGGAATCCACCTGGTCGCCGGCACAGGCGGTTTCGACCATGGGCGCCGAAAAGAGCGCGCCGCCCGGCATGGGGAGCAGGCCGATCAGGGCCGGCATGACGACCAGGGCGATCTTGCGGTTTCCCACCGTGTGATTGAAGCTGGAGACGATCCGGTCGAGCTGCCCGGAATCCTGCATGAGCCGGCTGAGCACCATGATGATCGAAACCAGGACGACCAGCGAAAGGGACCGGGGAGCAAGCACGCTCTCGGCGGCGGCAGCGAGCACGCCCACAGGCGTCATCCCCATGAGCAGGCCCATGGCACAGGCGCCCGTGAAAATGCAGGCGCTCAAAGGCAGCTTGAAACGCTGCAGCAGCAGGATGAGACCGAAAGCCATGCCGATTTTGGCCAGGGCCGACCAGGCAAGGAGATTCAACATCATAATTCACGTGTCCCACAACGATCGAGTAGATTTCCCAAAGCACCCACCAAAAACCAGAAATTTAAGATCACATATAACCCTCAAGTCAAGTGCGCTCTTTGCCATTTCAGCCATCCTCATTTCGACTGCGGTCCGGCTGCCGTAGGGTGAGTGGAGGCGCGTCCCTTTGCGCCGTAGCCCGCCAAGCGCCGCACCTAGGGTGGGTTATCACGCGTGCCGCGTGACTTCCCCACCCTATTTCAGCACCGATAGTCGGGCTATTGATCGCGCCTCGCAGGAACACCCACCGGGCACGACATGCGTGCGTTGTGACTGTCACTGCCGGCCGCCGGTGATTCTGTTTCAACGGGACAGGTCCGTACGGTGAAAGGGTGGGAGGCCTCAAAGGCCGAACGAAGCGGTCGCCGTTGGACAATTGTGCTCAAGAGCTGCTCGATGGGTCGAAATCCAAAGGGCTTTTTGCATCTTTTAGGGTCGTTGTTCTGATCGTGTGGGTGTAAATCATAGTGGTTTTAACGCTGCTGTGGCCCAACATCTCCTGAATGGTGCGGATATCGTAGTTGGCCTGCAGCAGGTGGCTGGCATAGCTGTGCCGGAAGGTGTGGGCGGACGCACGTTTGGCGATCTGTGCCTTGCACACGGCTTTCTTGATGGCTTTCTGGGCATGGGTCGGGTGCAGGTGGTAACGTCTGAACTCCTTGGCCTCGGGAACATAGGTCAATGCTTTGGCCGGAAAGAACCACTGCCAGACGAGCTCCTTGGCAGCATTCTTGTATTTTTTGTCCAGCGATCCCGGCAGGAAGACGCCGGCGCAATCTCCCGCCAAGTCGAGCCGGTGCAGGTTCTTGACCCTTCGCAGATGCGCCTCCAAATCCGGCGTGATGCTTTGGGGCAGCGGAACGGTCCGGTCCTTTTTGCCCTTGCCGTCATGAATGGTCAGCACACCGGCATCGAAGTTGAAATTTTGCACCCGCAGGCTGAGGCACTCGGACAGCCTGAGCCCGCATCCGTATAAGAGCTTCCCCACCAGGTCGTAAGGATACTTCAAGTTGCGGATAACGGCATCGACCTCCTGGCGTGACAAAACCACTGGGATATAGGGTCTCTGCTTAGCCCGGACGACTCCATCCACGGGTCCGAAATCCTTTTTGAGGACATGGCGAAACAAGAATAGAAGGGCATTGAAAGCCTGGTTTTGGGAAGAGGCCGAAACCTTTTGTTCGACTGCAAGAAAGGTAAGAAATTCCTTCACATCGGATGAGCTCAGCAGTTGCGGATCTTTCGAACTAGTGAAATGCCGCAGCTTGAAAATCCACGTGGAGTAAGACTTAAGCGTTTTCGGTGAATAATGGCGCACCTTGATTTCATTGGACAACCCCTGGATGCAGGCCGTCCATCCGGCCTGCGCTGATTTGCTGCTTACTGCGGCCGTCAGTGCTCTTTCGCCAGGGGAGCTGGAGCCTGCTATTGCATCAGACGGTTCTCCGCAGCTTTTTTGTTGTTCATAAGCATAAGCAGTCTCGTCCTGCCGCACAGCTTCCGGCTCTTTCAAATAACTCTGCCCGGATCTCAGCAGTTCATACCAGGCGGTCACAGCAACTGATGCCTGCCGCCTTTGCGCTTCAGACTGTCGCTTCTGCTTCAATTTGTCCAGGAAATGGGGAAGGGACTCGGAATGGGACCGCGCGAAGCCGTACTTATGGCAGAAGTCCAGGTAGTAGCGCAACCATTTGATATAAAGGGAATGCTCCGCCTGCGGAATGGCTTTTTCCTTGAGCAAGTTCAGGAATTGCTCTTTCATGCGTTGAGGCAGCGGCAGCATGTTATCCAATTCCTTTTACTCTACTGCTGGTAATAATAAACAGTTAGATAAACCTCCCTACAATGCAAAAAATAGATTGTCAATCAGTTTCGTTTCTGCTAGGGAGGTTCTACAAGTATCCAAACTCTAAAAACTCCAGGCTGGCGCTCATGGCGCCGATTAAGAATAAATCAAGCTTCGTCATTGGTCATCCGATGCGAGTGCGCGCGCGAGCTCTACACCGTTCCTCTTCCAGCGAATTCAGACTGTTTTTGACGCCAAGTGCTGACCAGAATGCTCGGGTGAGCCGCCGGGAGGTTAAACACCTGTGACGACTTCCCTCAACAACCGGCGAGGCATGATAAACAGAAACTATCCAATTACTTGATACTATATAAGGCCTCCTCGGAAGGATGGTATATTTGTTGTGCCCACAACAAACAACAACCAAGGAGGAGACCCGATGAGATTCTACAATAGACAGCATAAATATTACTGTGGAATCGATCTGCACACGAAGAAAATGTACGTGTGCATTCTGAACAGCAACGGGGAGACTGTAGCTCACCGAAATCTGCGTACGAATTCCAACGCATTCCTTGAGTTCATTGCTCTTTACCGGGAGGATATCGTGGTGGCTGCAGAGTGCATGTTCACCTGGTACTGGATAGCCGATCTTTGTGCCGGAGAAGGAATCCCTTTCGTCCTTGGCCATGCTCTCTATATGAAAGCAATTCACGGCGGTAAGAGCAAAAACGACAAGATCGACTCCCATAAGATAGCCGTACTCCTCAGGGGCGGCATGCTTGCCCAAGCATACGCTTATCCGGCAAGAATGCGAGCGACGAGGGACCTTCTCAGACGGCGAAACCATTTGGTGAGGAAACGAGCAGAGCTTTATGGCCATATCCAAAATACCCGAAATCAGTACAACCTCCCTGAGCCTCTGGGCAATCTTGCTAGATCGAAGAACAGAGAAGATGTTGCAGAGCGATTCGATGATCCCAGTGTCAAGAAGAACATGGAAGTGGATCTTGAAATGATCGAAGCCTACAATCGCATCATTGTTCCTCTTGAGCGAGAAATCGTAAAGAGCGCCTATGGACACAACGCCCTCTCCTATAACCTGCTTCAAACCATTCCAGGTGTGGGCAAAATCCTTGCCCTGGTAATGGTCTATGAAATAGAGACCATAGATAGATTCGAAACCGTTCAAGACTTCGCCTCATATGCCCGCCTGATTCAATGCAGCAAAGAATCCAATGGTAAAAGATACGGGACCGGTGGCAAAAAGATCGGCAATGCTCACCTGAAGTGGGCTTTCAGTGAAGCATCCGTGACATTTATCAAGGGGAACGAGGCAGGTAGGCAATACCTCGATCGACTTGCCCAAAAACACGGGAAAGGAAAAGCTCTCTCGATTCTGGCACACAAGCACGGAAGAGCCACATATTACATGCTCAAAAATAAGGTGGCTTTCGATCAGGATAAATTCCTGAGCCACTGATAGTTGGAGGAAACGGATCAGCCAAACGCTTAACTGGCAGCATATGGGAACGGAGCACGTAACGCCTTCGCAAAGGATTAGATCATCCTTAGCACCTGTAAGAGTGCTGGAAAGAGGATGTGCCCGATCAATACCGGTTAGCCCGTTTTACTTGATTGGAGATCCGTTTCGCTCCTTCAATAAATGCTTTTGTTGGTCAGATTCTGCCCCTTACCCGAGCCCGCGCCTAACTGGGGAAGAACAACACCCCGATTTTTGACTGGGACGGCATGAGGGAGAACGTCATTGTTTCTAGGTCGCATTCTTTTCGCTGAGGGCGCAACCACCCGCTTGCAGAAACCCTCTCCGAAAAGGGTGAATTGAACCTCGATAAGTGTTTGGTGCAGGATTTGATTTCCTGGTACCGATTACGAAACCAAGTCAGGACAGGGCCGGCAATGAGCAAAACGGCGAACGGAAAAAAGCTTCTTTTTTCCGTTCAAAAGTGTCTTGCCAAAGACGCACGATCCGGACGAAAAAAAGATGATCTTTTTCGTGCTGGGGTGGTTTTGCCTGTTGACAAGGGGAGGCCTTATAAGTGTTTAGCCTTTCGATGGGATTCACTATGTTACTACAAAATCATGCAATTCATTTCAGAAGTTCTGCGGACAATGGCAGGAGGGCACTAGGAGTGTACCTTGCTTGCAGAGCAAAGAAACTGGTCAGCTCAGACTTAGGGTGTTTAAGCTATGGAGAACGACTGTGAAGCTTGAGTCACTGTTTAATCTCGCTCCGAATGTTTCTACTCCACTCATCTTGGCAGGTATTGTCGTTGGCATACTCTGGGCAGTATTTAAACTTGTCATACAGAAAAGCCCGGTGTGGCCGAGGAAAGACACATCGCCTATTGTTATGATCATAATACACTGGATTGGAGCGCTTGCACTGATTTCAATCATATTTGGTTTTGCAGGATTTATTATGAGCAATACTCGATCATCCGATCAATCGCATAAGCCTAATCCTCCTAATGCAGACAAACCAAATCCTCCTAGCGCTGATAAAACTAATCCATCTGATGGTAATGAGCTTAATCAACCTAGTGCTGCGACAGGAAAAGGAGACTCTGCTGGAAAGAGTCTGCGTCAACAAATCGAAGGAAGCAGGTGGTTGTTCAAAAAATCTTTTGGTCATTCACACCTCTACGAATTCTTTCCTGGTGGAAAGACACGAATGGAATGTTTGACAGAAAATGAGATTCACTTGGATACAACTTGGTCCGTAACAGACGATAAAATTATTCTAAAAGAGGCGAAAGGAGAGGCAGTCAGGGAGGGGCGCATGACTGGCGGTACAATGAAAGGTACAGGCCGAAATGACAATGGGGATAAATGGACATGGGCAGCAGAGAAGCTATCTCCATAAGTCAAAAGCCGCTCTCTCACCCTATTAGCATGACATAAGGAATCTTATGGCAATCAACACAATAAAGAGATCACTGCTTGAAGAAATAATGGATACTGTATCCATTAAGGCAGGCCTGTTGCTTCCGCAGTCAAAAGCCATATCTCTCTTGAACAAGGAAGCCGGCAATGAAGGATGGTGGAACGGGGATCTCGAAGTTTACATCCGCATCCAATTCGATGAAGTTGAGGAAACGTTTCTGAGCTTAATGGCTGCCGTAGGTGCACTGCCCGACGATACTCACCCCAATATTTGCCTGATCAACTATGTTCGAAAAAACGCTCAAGTTCTCAATATAGCTCCATACGATAATATGGCAGTTTATAAAGAAGTAATGCGGGTCTCAAGTGTATTTGAAGAATACATACGAGGTGTTCCGATCCCAGAGAACATATCTATTCTGCCAAGCTTCGAAGTTTTCAAGAACGATTATCTCAATAGGCATATATATCACGAAAATCCACCCATTGAGGCCGACTGGAAAACATCAATTCCACTTTCCTCCTTATTTGAATCCGAAGTGATTCAGGGAGATGAGAGGGTGGAATCCTATTTCGATCAACGGTATATTGACTACTTGTCTAAGCAGACCGGAGACCTTTCTGACATCCATTGGCGCCAGTTTGAATTCCTAACTGGAGAGTATTTCAAGAGATCCGGCTACAGTGTCACTGTAAATAAGGGCAGAGGTGACGGTGGTGTGGATGTAGTCGCTACCAAGAATGATGAAATCATAGGCCCAGAAGTAATATATGTTCAATGTAAGAAATACAGCAAAAATAATCCTATCCAGCTAGACGCAGTACGAGCCTTTTGGGCAACAGTGAATGATGAAAACGCAACAAAAGGTTTAATCGCTACAACCAGCAGGCTTACGAGAGGCGCTGAAGAATACTGTAAAGCAAGACTGTACAGACTGAGTGCATTCGAAGAAGATAAGATCATTTTTTGGATAAAAAGTATGAGGAAGCGCTAATCGGGTAGCCGGGGGATTTTCTCCCCCAGCCCCCACACCACCCGGCGTGCGGGTCCGCACCGGGCGGTTCCCAGAGCATGCCGAGCCTTAGCCGGGCGTTCAGTGGCCCCAAGTTGTTCTTTGACAAACCGCAAGGGATCACCGGGATCGGGCAACTCAATGCCGCGCCGTCAGGTCACTCATCCGGTCGGATGTATTATGCCTGGCGAGCACATTGGCTCCCCTTACCTGCTCTGAGTTCGGCCCTTCACCATGTCCACCCTATTAGAGGAGGCGTTTGGCTACTATGGCCTCGGCTGACTTCTGCTCGATTACCTCTGGAATTACTTCCGGAGGCGCTCCCCGGTTCATGTGGTAGGATTCTGTGGCTTGTCCAACCCTTTCGAGCTGGGCCTCAGTCAGACTCCCAAACAGCAATGGCACGGACCGGATGCCCGTCGAGCAGATCTCCCCGGATAAGAACGTGAACTTTCGCGATACAACCGCAGCATTTACCCCGCTCCTCGAACCCCGGGCTTCGTACATGTGGTGCAGACTCACCCGGAAGCTAGGCCTTGTATGCTGTTTCTGTTCGTCGGCTCATCGCTTTGCACTCTGGCTTCCTCCAGACGGTCCCTCGCGGTTCCGCCCTTGCCTTCGGCTAGTACTTGTGCAAATGTGGTAAACACACTTGCAGGGTTCACGTACAGGGGACTTTCACCCCCTAAGTTCACGCCCATGCCGGGCGTACACTTGTGCTTCCACCGGACCGCGCGGGACCGGCCGTTCCTTTATTGAGAGCTTATTGACGCGCGGCCGGTGAAGCTCCTGTTATCCAGCCCATCGTGAGACCTGTGGACTCCATTGGCGGACGACCCGGATTCTCACAAAGGTCGGGGTGTATCGCGACAGACTGCTCTATATCGGGCCTATCAAGACTTAGTTGAGTGCTTACGAGGTGTGCTGTGAAATACGAGGACAAAGTTGAGAGGTTATCAAAGCTCCTTGAGTCCGAACTTAGACAACAGGTGCTGATACCTCTTCTGAAGGCGATGGGATTCTCAGATGTCTATGAGTTCCACGGTCCGAAGGAGAAGGGGAAGGACCTCATCTTTCGTGAAGTGAGTCGTCTGAAGGAGATCTTCGTCCATGCTGCGGTCGTATCCAAAAACGACATCACTGGGACGGTTGGAGATACTAAATCCGCTGAACGTATACTGGATCAAGTGAGGATGGCTCTGGAAGAGCCATATGTAGACTTGTACACAGGCAGGACTACCCATGTCGATAGGTGCTGGGTGGTCACGTCTGGTCGTATATTGTCGTCGGCCATCGACAGTATTTCCGGACATCTTCAGCGGTCGCACTTGAACAAATTGGTCCGATTCGTAGACGGTACAAGAGTGATTGGTCTCATAGATGAAGCATACCCGCAATATTGGGAGCGAAAATCTGAATTCGCTTACTATTCTCATTGTGGGACAATTGACATTTCGACGAACCAAGTGGATCCGCCTTTTGATCGAGATGTGGATGATTTGCCAAACTCAGGAAGCCTGAAAAACTCTGTCTATGAGATTAAGAAGGCGGTGTATTCGCTCCTGCTTACTATCGAGTACGAAATCACTGACAAATTGGCTGCGATTCTTCGGACTAATCATCCGTGGGAAACGATCACTCTATGGGAAGAGCTCCAGGGAAATCCGATTGATCAGCACGGCCATGCGTATCTGGGAAGTGAGGTTGACGAGATTCAACGACATTGGCAGTACCTTGTAGACGACATCTTTGCGTACGAGGAGCGCTTCGATATAGCACTAGAAGACAGAATGATCCCCAAAAGACATCCATGGGAGAGGTGAACCATGGAATTGGATAACCCAAGGCTGGAGCCGAAGCGGGCCACGCGTGGGCGCTTCGAAAACACGTGTCACTACGGCCCGCTCGGCTCAGCCCCATCGTTGGGCTTAGCTAAATTGAGTGAAAAGAAAATCCCCGCTTAGAATTCTGTCATTTCTAAGTCGGTTGCAGATCTCTTCTTACATACATTGCAGACCCTGAATAACAGGAGTGTATCTATATGCCAGCAATCACCAGCACATTTAAATCTGGCGAACCGTCGTTGCCGGATATTTTGAGAGAAATCAATGAAGGAAAGGTTCAGCTTCCTGACTTTCAGCGTGGTTGGGTATGGGATGATGATCATATTGCATCGCTTATCGCCAGTATATCCCTTTCTTACCCCATTGGTGCGGTCATGCTATTGCAAACTGGTGGCGACGGCGTCCAGTTCCAACCCAGGCCAGTTCAAGGTGTGCAAATACCGAACGGGACAAAACCTGAATACCTGATTCTTGACGGTCAGCAAAGGATGACATCCCTATATCTAGCAATGTTGAGCGGTGAGTCCGTCCCCACTACCACAAACAAGGGGAAAGAAATAAAAAGGTTCTATTACCTGGATATTGCAAAAAGCCTGGATCCTGATGAGGATCGGTTGGATGCAGTTTTATCCGTCCCCGCCAATAAAATGGTTACATCAGATTTCGGCCGGAAGATTGATCTGGACCTGACAACTCAGGGAAAGGAGTTCTCTCAATGCTATTTCCCACTCGAAGTTCTTTTTGATCAAACAGCCTATTCAGCCTGGAGGCGCGGGTTTCAGAAAATGTTTCGGAACGATGAAGATAAACTGGATCTGTTTGATAGCTTCGAGGCAGAAGTCGTAAACCGTTTCCAAAGCTACCGTGTCCCCACCATCGAGCTTTTGCGCGACACACCCAAGGAAGCTGTTTGCCAAGTCTTTGAAAAGGTGAATATGGGTGGGGTAACCCTTACCGTTTTCGAACTCGTGACAGCGATGTTTGCTGCAGAAAATTATAATCTGCGGGAGGACTGGGATAGACGCAAAGAGCGTATCCACGAGCAAGACGTGCTGAAAGGAATGGATTCCACAGCCTTCCTGACTGCCGTGACATTGCTCTCATCCTACCAGAGGAACCAGATGGATGCCACAAAGCCTGTGACCTGCAAAAGGAAGGATGTGCTCAAGCTCAGCCTGGAAGATTACAAGAAAAATGCTGATACTATTGAGGATGGTTTGAAAAAGACTGCACGATTTTTGGCCAGGGAAAAGATATTTGATTCCCGGACTCTGCCTTACTCGACCCAACTGATTCCCCTTTCTGTTATCTGCGCATTACTAGATGATACTTTTGAAATAGACACTATCCGCCGAAAACTGGCTCAGTGGTTTTGGTGTGGGGTGTTTGGAGAGCTCTACGGCGGTGCTAATGAAACACGTTTTAGTATGGATGTCCCTGATTTCATGGCATGGATTGAGGGTAAGAATCAGCCTCGGACTATCCGCGATTCCGGATTTTCTCCAACCCGACTCCTTTCCATGCAGTCCAGGCTGAGTGCAGCGTACAAAGGTCTAATGGCCCTTCTCATGAAGGCGGGAAGTAATGATTTCTTAAGCGGTGATCCAATTGAGATCACAACTTACTTTGATCTTGCCATCGACATCCACCACATTTTCCCCAAAGGTTATTGCGAAAGTAAATACAAACGAAGCCTTTGGAATAGTTCTGTCAACAAAGCCCCACTTTCAGCCAAGACGAATCGTATTATTGGTGGGAAGGCCCCAAGTGCTTACCTGGCCAATATCGAGAAGCAGTCCAATATGGATAGTCACAGGCTAGACGAAATTTTAAGAACTCATGAAATTGCTCCGGAACTTCTTCGATCAGATGAATTCGAAAGTTTCATCCGTGACAGAGCATCAAAGATTTTAGACCTGATCGAAGCTGCCATGGACAAGAGAATTTCTGGAAGGGATTCCGACGAAGTGATCCACGAGTATGGAGATGCCCTTAAGTAGAAGAAATGCCGATCGAATTGCCCAACAAGGCTAATTCAGCCGACGCAAAAAACCGCGCGGCTGATTAGCGGTGTTCTCGGCGACTGCGTCGCCGAGAATCGCGGCGCTGACTTCGTCAAGCGCCTGGTTCCGTCGCCTTGCGCCAGAACCAGGCGCTCGACCCGACTGCGCGCGCCGGCTGTGAACAGGCCTTCGGCCTGCCCCCAGCCGACGTGCTCGCGGGTCAGCGCCGCGATTGGGCCTGCACGATCCGACAACATACCCGCTGCCGCTATTGACAAAGCCATGAGAGGCGAATAGTGGAGTACCTGCAACTATCGGCAACCGGATTGAGTAATACCGGCAATTAATAGGAGCCTGCCATGCCAGGACAGTTGAGGACGATCAGCGTGAGGAATTTCCGCTGCCTGAAGGACGTGGTTGTGAACGCACGGCCCATCAATGTTCTCTTCGGACCGAACGGAATAGGTAAATCCAGTTTCCTGGATGCCGTCTGGTTCGTGAGAGACTGCGCCATTCGCGGCACCGAGACGGCCTCGTCCGATCGGCATCATGGAATCGGGGTTTTGTGGGACGGAGCCGAGCCAGATGCTAGGATTGAGATTACCATCGGGTCTGAACTGGCAGAGTATACAGTCTCATTCGGGTATTCGTCCGGACGGATAGAGCCCTTTGTCGGAGAACAACTGCGTTCCCTTAGCCGAAAAAAGGTCCTAGTGGATCGCAAGATCGGCAGCGACAGCGCCATATTCTATCACGAGGCGATGCACCAGGACATGCAGGTCAAGCTGAGGGAACCGGAGAAACTTGCGTTCACAAACTACCTGCTCTTCTGCGATCCTTCGGAAGAGACAGAGGAGATGGATGACATTTTCCGGTCCGTCCACCTGTATACTTCGCGTTCCGTGGAACTCTATCGGTTGAGGCGGCTGGGATCGGAAAGTAGTCAGCATACCTTTCTCTACGACCGCTGGCAGAACCTGTGGTCGGCGCTCCGCAATCTTCACGGTCGCCAGGCCCGAGACTCACGGTATCCGACGATCGCCAAGTACATGCGAGAAGCGTTTCCCAGGTCGTTCAGCGATCTTGAGTTCGAGCCGATAGGAGCTGATCGTGTCACCGCCAATTTCATAGAGAAGAACAGGCGTCAGCCCATCCAGGCGTCAGGCGTTTCGGACGGGCATCTCCAGATGCTGGGCCTGCTGGCCTCGCTATTCGGCGATTCCCAGCGTCGTTTTGATCTGGTCATGTTTGACGAACCGGAAACATCGCTGCATCCGCACGCGATCTCCGTCTTTGCGGAAGCCGTGAAGGACGCGGCGCGCACCCACAACACACAGGTGTTCATCTCGACACATTCGCCCGTGCTCATGAGCCAATTCGACGTGGAGTCCTGTCTAATTCTGGACTCCGGAAAGGAACGCGAGACCGTGGTCAAGCCGCTGGCCGACGAAGATGGCATCCGAGACCTGCTCGACCAATACGCCCTCGGGTCGCTCTTCATGGCCGAGGAGATCGCGCCGCAAAGCTCCGCCAGTTCGAGCAGCGAGGCGGAAGAGGACAACAAGTAGTCGACCAGCGATTCTAGTGAAGAAGCAGACAGGGACGAATAGGGGGAAAGGAATGCACTGCATCTTCGGCCTGATAGTGACGGGGAAAGGCGAACGCGAGTTCCTTCCCTATCTCTTCCGATCCCTGCCTTTGCGGGCGAATTGCTCGTTCCGGGTCATCGCGCGGATAGGTCAGCGGAACCCGATCACTTCAGAAAAGAGGCAACTGAAAATGGTCGGTTCCGGGAAGACCATTCCTGATCGCGATCAGAACGAAATTGGATTGCCGGCGCGCGGTTTTCTGCGGAATCACCCCAACCAATTCCTGATCCTGATCGACGATGTCGAGGCCGACCGCCGCCCCTGGATCGACCAGGTCTTTGCCCGATACCGATTAGCGCTGGACACCATGCTTGGTGACCGTGAAAAGAGCCGCGTTGCTGTTCATTTCCTCGCTAACATGCTGGAAGCCTACTACTTAGCGAACAGTGCCGCCGTCAATCAGGCGCTTGGAACGACTGTGCTGGACGCCGATCATGCCGGTGACGTCGAGGAGATCCCGCACCCGAAGAACCAGTTGAAGGGGCTGTTCCAGGGATTCGACGAGAAGGATGACGGGGCGAAGATCGTGCCGCTTCTCGATCTCGATCACGTTCTGAACAACCCCGAGACCTGCGCGTTCCTGCGTTCCCTGTTCGGCTGGTGTGTTGCCCGATTGAGCGAAAGCGCGGAACAATGGGACCCGGACCTTTCGGTTCGCTACCAGCTTGAGCAGGGCATTCGGGAACCACTCACCAGAGACCAGGCGGCACCATGAGCAAGGATGCGAGCGACAGACGGCTTATCTTGACACTTCGGCAGCTTCGGGACCTGCTCCGGGGCCTGATTCCTGGCTATAGGCAAAGGCAGAACCTACCCGGGATGGTCGAATGTCAAACGATGCCCAACCAGACGGCGCGAACGGGGCCGGACCAAGTCAACATACCGATAGACTTACGAAAAGCGCAAAAAACAGGCGCCGTTTTCGCCTTAAACGCATGTTTTCGGGGCTGAAACCGCAGCTTCAACGGCAAGAGATGGAATTGTCGAGCCGGTAGCCAACCATCAGTTCGACCGGACAAGCCGGTCAACTGAACGTTATCTCCACGACCACTTAACGAAGCGACGATTGTCAAAATGTCTCTTCGGGTGCATATCTTCTTTAATATTCTATATTCTCAGAGGAAGAGGTGAAAACATGATCCAGTTTGACGAGCAATACCTTGTGGATGAGCAAGGCAATCGCAAAGCCGTTGTGGTGCCAATTTCATCCTGGCAACAGATCCTTGAAGCCCTCGATGAACTTGATGACATACGCGCCTATGACGACGCAAAGAGGGAGCGTTCGGACCCGGTATCGTTTGAGCGGGCCATCTCTGAGATCAAGGAAGGGATGCACGATTGAGCTACGACCTGCTGATTGAACGGCGCGCCCAAAAGCAACTCGCGAAAATCCCGGAGCCTGACCATGGCCGAATCATTGCGGCCATATGGGAACTTGCCGAACAACTGAGACCAGAAGGTGTCAAGAAACTTACCGGCAGAGAAGCATGGAGAATCAGAGTCGGGAATTACAGAATCATCTATGAGATCCATGATGAAAAGCTTGTAGTTCTTATCATAGCAATTGGTCATCGGCGCGATGTTTACCGCAGCTAGAACTCCCGAGATAACATCAGGCTCAACTGGACGGCGCAACCACGTATTGCTTTTGCATGGAAATCTCTTCGCGCCGCCAGTTAGCCTACAGTTAGGCCAACAGCCATTGGAGATGAGTTAAGTTGTGAACGAATCAACGATACATAATCCTGAATCACATAAAGCAATCCGATTGGTCGATTATCTGCTCCGGCTGGCTACTCTGCGTTCGAAGCTGATTCGCAGTATCGATGAGTATGAGAAAGTTCTGTGGCTCTCAAGTATTCCACGTGAGAAAAAAGGGGACAGGTAAATAATGATTGACTCGATCAGAAACGGTATGTATGTGGATCAGGTAAAGAAAGGATTCCCAGGTGCAGAAGGAGTTTTTCCATGGCGCGCATACCGCGAATCACGATTGAGGGCGAACCGACGGTTTATCATGTGATGTCCAGAACCGCTTTGGAGGGTTATCCGCTGGATGATGCGGATAAGGATTTTTTCATCAGTCAGGTGATGAAGCTCAGCAAGCTGTATTTTACTGAAGTGTTCGGCTTTTGCTGCATGGGGAACCATTTTCACCTGCTGGTTCGCATGTGGCCCGGTGAGCATTATTCCGACGCCGAGTTGAAGAAACGTCTGAATGATTTCTATGGAGAAGCAAGAGAGCTTACCGACGGCCAACTTCCCTTGTGGCGCCAGAAGCTGGAAAGCTTGTCCGAATATGTGCGGGAGATCAAGCTTCGGTTCACGCGCTATTACAATAAGCGCTACGGGCGCAGGGGCTATTTCTGGGGGGACCGGTTCAAAAGTGTGGTGGTGGAAAACGGTCAAACGCTCATCAATTGCCTGGCCTACATCGATTTGAACCCGATCCGGGCGGGACTGGTGAGCCGTCCTGAAGACTACCGTTGGAACTCCATCGGCTACCACGTGCAAACGAACAACAAGGGACGTTTCCTATCTCTCGATTTCGGCCTGAAAGAGTTTGGCGTGCCGGGAAATAAAGAAAGAGTGCGCCGCTACCGGCAATTCCTGTATGAGACCGGCGCGATGGACAGTGGCAAGGGCGGGCGGCTCGATCCGAGTGTTGTTGAAAGAGAAAAGCGGAATGATTTCGAGCTGACGCGTGCTCAACGCTTCAAATATCGCACCCGGTATTTTACCGATTCGGGCATTATCGGCAGCAAAGCATTTGTGTCGGCTACCTACCGGAGAGTGAAAGACGTTTACGGCGCCAAACGCGACAAGCTCCCCAAGCCGGTTGCGGGAATTAGAGGTGTGTATTCACTGAAAAGACTGATCATGTAATAAAGGAACAACGGGACCGGCTGAGCCGTCATTTCGAGCATTTTTTCTAAGGCTTGCAGTCCAAGGGTCGTCACAGACACAGACAATGACCAAGGAAACGAAATGCCTACCATCTCAATGTTTTACGGGATCATCATACGGATGTACTTCTCCCCAGGCGAGCACCCACCCCCGCATTTCCATGCGTACTACAACGAGTACAAGGCGACTGTTGACATACGCACGTGTGATGTCATCGACGGCAACCTTCCTCGCAAGGAGACAAAACTCATCCTGGCATGGGCTGAACTGCATCAAGAAGAGTTGATGGCCAATTGGCATCTTGTTATGAATGGTGAAGAGCCCTTTAAGATACAACCTCTCCAGTAAGGAGCACGACCATGTACCCTTCAGTAGAAGAAGTAACCCCCCGCGATGACTTCACTCTTTCACTTAGGTTTGATAATGGCGAAAGTGGTATCCTTGACATCAAGCCATTATTGCATTTCGGCGTGTTCCAGAGAATCCAAGACTTGGACAATTTCATGCGGGTCCGCGTCTCCTTCGATACCATTCAATGGGACTGCGGTGTGGATCTCGACCCAGAGTACATCTATGCCAAGAGCAGAAAGCAATCGACCGACCAATAAGGCAAGAATTAAGGACCGAGAGAAAAAGGAGACCGAGAAAAAAAGAGAAAAAAAGGGGACAGGTAGACAATGCTTGACCCTTTCTTTCAAGTCCTCGGCCGCGCGCCGCTTACGATCGTGTTCGGCGAGAGGTATACAGGAGCACCCATGAACGAGCACGGTTCCCGTTTCTGGGAAATATTCCTTGAGGTGTATGAGAGCTTGCCCAGACAGGGGCCGGGCAATCGTGATTGTGCCGCGAGAGCACTCCGCCTGTGCGCGGT
>Ga0068714_10004112_pt1 | contig 16605 bp, 17 predicted proteins | sample MTBNYHSulfiMetaG_FD_62988 | JGI IMG/M metagenome (GOLD analysis project Ga0068714, IMG submission 62988) | Enrichment culture microbial communities from rom New York Harbor, USA that are MTBE-degrading - MTBE-NYH (New York Harbor Sulfidogenic)... | ecosystem: Environmental > Aquatic > Marine >...
AAATCTTGTGCTTGCAAGTGGCTGATTTTACAGATTTCTCACTACGCTACGCTCCGTTCGAAATGACAAAAGAGGCATTCTTGGACAAGCTCCTAGGAGACTGTCCGACAACGACACGATTTCAACCGATCATTCAAATCATTTCAGGAAATGCAGATGCCTGACGCAAAGATGCCCTTTACTCAACACCTGGAGGAACTGAGAAGGAGGCTGATCATATGTTCTATCGCCGTAGCGGTCGGATTTCTGATCAGCTATTTTTTCAAAGAAAGAATTTTTGAATGGCTAATGAAGCCCCTATTGCAGGTTTTGCCCGAGGGCGAAAGCCAAAAGCTCATTTACACAGCACCTCATGAGGCTTTCGTCACCTACTTGAAAGTCTCATTCATTGCCGGCATCGGCCTGGCGTCTCCAGTCATCCTGTTTCAGCTATGGAGGTTCATAGCCCCCGGACTGTATCAAAACGAAAAGCGCTATCTTCTCCCTACAGTCTTCTTTTCCACTCTTTTTTTCCTGGGTGGCGCGCTGTTTGGCTATTTCATCGTCTTTCCGTTTGGATTCCGATTCTTTGTTTCCTTTGCCAATGATTTTATTACACCAATGATCAGCACGCGCGAGTTCACCTCATTTGCAACTCGCTTGCTGCTTGCTTTCGGAGTGGTTTTCGAAATGCCCGTGTTCGCTTTCTTTCTAGGCAGACTGGGCCTGCTCAGCGCTTCATTCTTGAAAAAACAACGCAAGTATGCAATTTTATTTATTTTTATTGTAGCAGCAATCCTCACTCCGCCGGATGTGGTTTCACAGATGCTCATGGCCCTTCCATTGCTGATACTTTATGAGATCAGTGTGTGGATCGTGACCATCTTCGGCAAAAAAGAGACGACAGAAGCACTGAAGGAAGAGCAGCCCCATTCGGCAGCCTAGATACCGCTGGTCAGGAGGAAAGGAAGAATTCAAATGGTGAATCCAATCCTGGTGGTGGCAACCAGAAATCGTGGCAAGTCAGCAGAAATTCGTCAATTCCTTACCGATTTTCCGATAGAGATAAAAGATCTGAACGACTTCGGACCAATTCCTGAAGTGCATGAAGATGGTCGGACTTTTGAAGAGAATGCTTACAAGAAAGCCAGCTTCACGGCCAAAGTACTGGGGCTGCCTGCGCTGGCAGACGATTCAGGGCTCGAAGTGGCGGCTCTTGGCGGCGAACCCGGCGTTCATTCTGCCCGCTATGCCGGTCCAAATGCCACCGACAGCGACAACAATGCTAAACTGTTGCGGGAGCTTGCAGGACGGACTGACCGTGAAGCCCGTTTTTGCTGTATACTTTCCCTGGCCGTACCTACCGGCGCTGCATTAACCTACGAAGCAACCTGTGAAGGAATCATCCTCGAAGCTCCCCGAGGCAAGAACGGCTTCGGCTATGATCCGCTTTTTTTCTTCCATCCTAAGAACAAGACCTTTGCGGAGATGAGCCTGGAAGAAAAATCTGCGGTAAGCCATCGCGGCAAAGCCCTGCAAGAGCTCCACGACGAGTTTGACAAGGTCCTGGTTTGGCTTAAGAAGCGACATGAAGAAGAGCGTTTGCTGCGGGGAGACTTTATTTGTGATTGACCGTCAATGCCTACTACATAATGTGTTGATATAGATCCGGCTGTTACCTGATGAAGCCGGCCCGACATCCGTTAAAAGAGCGCCTGGAAACTTTGCTGCAGACTTGGCGGGGGAGCGGGGCTCCTTCGCGCTGGGAGCTCATGAATACCCTGCACGAGCTACTTGAATGGAAGGAAGATTTAGAAATCCCCGGACTTTGGAGCCCGCCTCCGCTGCTGGTTACCACCACCCTTGATGACGGCTGGGGACACGGACTGGAAGTTATCGAAACATGTGGACGCGTCGCGGGCCTGCAAGTCGAGCGACTGGGACTGCTCCAATCGGCCGAGCGAATCATCGACCATTGCCGCCACTCGCGGCCGCAAATGCTCGGCATGACGGTCCTGCAGCTGGATTCGGAGGCCACACTCAGCCAGATCGCAAAAGAGCTTAAAGGTTGTACCCTAATCCTGGTGGGTGGTCCGCCCTTTCGTATCGATCCGGAACTGGCCGCCCGCACAAAAGTCGACTACGTGGCCAAAGACGTTGCCGATTTTCTGGACTTTATTTTGAAGTTTGGAGTCACTCAGTCGTAGGTTCGATAAAATTTCTTCCACGGATTCTTCTCGTTTTCCTGGCAATCGGCGAGCGCCAGAAATAGGGCATGCACGGCCAGTTGAGCACAGTGGAGCTCCTTTGGCGGAAGAGTTTCCAGGTAGTCGGCGACCGCCTGAGGATTGATTTGCCATGCCTCCTGTAGGCTTCTTCCTTCCACCAGGTGAACAACTGCGTTGGCGCAGGCCACGGAAAAAAGGCAGCCGTTGGTTTCAAAGGAAGCGTGAAGAATGCGTCTGTCTCGAACTGTCAGGAACAGTTCAATTGTATCGCCGCAGTCTCGTGTTTTTCGTCCGTAGCCGTCAGGAGTTTTCAAGACTTCTCTTTTGTCGGTACGTAGAGCCATCTCTAGAAATTTTATCGAGTGATGCTGCCAGTAATTGATGCTATTTGGGTCCATGATCATGCTCAATGGGGGATACTCAGTTTACGATCCCTTTCTCTTTTCTTATTATTTTTATTTTTACAGGCTCTTCTTTGGGAGCAATAAACAATGCTGCGCTCAGCCTCGCATGGGTTCCGCAGGCAGCAATTCTCATTTTGGATTCTGGTGGTTTGCCGTAGGGTGGGTGGAGGCGCAAGTTTTTCGCGCCGCAACCCACCAAAAGCTTCATCAATGATGGGTTGCGCTATCGCTGCACCCATCCTACACCATGTCTGCTGCCCGAAACCACGGCCGGCTTATTCTAATGCCGGTATGCGACATATAATGCGCGGCGCAAAAATGGTCAATATCGAACTAGGGAGCAATAGATGAATCATCCAACCGATAACAAAGCGAAACTCGAAGGGTTTCACCCACAGCAGCCGGCGGCCTCTCCATTTGCCGCCGCTGCCGGCAACTGTTGACCGCCAAAGCCGAAGGCTCAGGCGAGCCATCCAAGCATGAGACAGCCGTTTGTGATTGGATCACTGGGGACCGCCATCGGTCGGGTGCCGCAAATTTCCACTGCGCTTGACTGGAAGGACCACTGGGGAGCGTTCAAAGTGCGTTGGGCAGTAGGGCGAATGCGCTATACCGTGATTCCAGGTCTCTATGCAGTCGGCAATCCCGACAACAGTTCCCCGATCCTTGTTACGGCCAATTATAAATTGAGTTTCGACAAGCTGCGAACAGCACTGCCGGGCAGAAATGTGTGGATACTGGTGCTCGACACCAACGGGATCAATGTTTGGTGTGCGGCGGGAAAGGGCACCTTCGGTACGGTCGAGCTTACCACACGCATTGAATCGAGTCGCCTGGCGGAAGTGGTCAGCCACCGCAAACTGATCCTTCCCCAGCTTGGGGCTCCGGGAGTCTCCGCACATAACGTAAAAAGACTCACCGGCTTTCAGGTGGTCTACGGCCCCATCAAGGCTGCCGACCTGCCCGCTTTCCTCGATGCCGGCTGGCGAGCCACACCGGCCATGCGGCTGAAGACTTTTCCTCTGAGCGAACGGATCGCCCTCATTCCCGTAGAACTGGTTGCGGCGTTAAAGGCATTTGCACTCATTGCGCCGATTTTCTTACTCCTTGGCGGAGTAGGAGGACCGCACGAATATTGGGACAGCGTGCTCAGTCATGGATCCTTTGCCGTCCTGGGGCTTTCGACCGCTCTTCTGGCCGGAGTGATAGTTGCTCCATTGTTGCTGCCATTGCTGCCGGGGCGAGCCTTTTCGCTGAAGGGAGCGAGCGTCGGCCTTTTTTTGGCGCTTTTATACACCATCTATCACGGGCTTCATTTCGGCTCTCCGGCTGCCGGCCTGGAGATCCTGGGCTGGTTTCTGATCATCCCTGCCATCTCCGCCTATCTTGCCATGAATTTCACCGGCGCCTCGACCTACACATCCCTTTCGGGCGTCAAGAAAGAGATGCGCTGGGCCTTGCCCATACAAGCTGTTGCGGGGATTGCCGGATTCGGACTCTGGATCGTATCTCGGCTGATGGCCTAAAGGAGTATCGCATGAGACGTTTGCTCTATCTTAAGGACGTCACCACCCTGCAACTCGATCAGAGCAAGTGCATCGGCTGTGGCATGTGCACCGTGGTCTGTCCGCACGCCGTGTTGAGCATGAACGGCAAGCGCGCACACATCGTGGAGCGGGACGCGTGCATGGAGTGCGGGGCATGTGCTCAAAACTGCCCCGCGGAAGCCATTCAGGTTGCAGCCGGCGTCGGATGTGCGGCAGCCGTTATCAACAGCATGCTGGGGCGCGACAGCTCTTCCTGTTGCTGCGTGATTGAACCGAAAGCGGGAGCGGCGGCTTCAACCATCTGTAACGAGTCCAAAAAGATCGAATGCTGCTAGCTAAACGATCAGACAACCCGCTCAATAACAAAGGCTCTTCGCGGATTAGTGGGAAATGGTACTCGTCGCAAGTTTTCGTTGGTTCAAGTCTCCGACTTGAACCTGCCTGACCTTCCAGCAGCTCAGTTGCTGCAGATCGTGAGAGCACGCCGTTGGTGGTCGCCGATGCAACTGCCCCAACGGAGTTGTGTTAATCTCAAATTGGTTCAAGTCGGAGACTTGAACCAACCTGAGAGCAAGGCCGGCACCAGCCGCCGCTGGTGGGTTACGGCGCAAAAAGCCCGCGCCTGCACCCACTCTACGGCAAACAAAATGCAGTCAAAGTGAGAATTGCCCCGGTGATAGTCGCCAGTCGTCCACAGTAAGCCGTAGGATGGGTGGAGCGCAGCACAACCCATCTTTGCGCGGAGCTCGCCTGTGGGCACGACCCACCCCGATCCACTGCTACTGCAACAAAAGCAGCATGAGTCCACTGAGGTCGGCGCGCGGCTTGGATTTGGATCCAACGGGTCCGAGCCTTTTTCCACCTCCACCGCATCATTGGAGCGGTCGCCGTCGGTATCGGCCTTGTTCATGTCGCTGCCGAGCGGCCCCTTCCCTTCGCCGCTCAGCCCGTCGCGGTCGCGGTCGTTATTCTGCGCCGGGCTGGGTAGTTATTCAATCGGAGAGGTGCCACATCGGAATTAGCCATCAAAAAGATCAGCCGGTAGATCAAACTTCTTGATTATGTCTTCGAGAGCATAGGGCAATATTAAGGTCTTTTTACCGTGAGATTTGACAGGGTAGGATTTGTTGGTTTCCGGATCAAGAAACTTTGGGCGTCTGCCCTTCCCAGTTACAAAGATAATGCCGTACCTCCTGAGTATTCTTTCAACCTTTCTCAGCTCAAGAGCTTTAGGCATATCTCACTTCGGCAGCGGATTTCTCAATTTTATCCCGGGAGATGGATTGCAAGGATTTTTTCAATGTTTTTTTTACCTTACCCATCGTCTGCCTGGCTTCCAACTCGTTATACAGCCGCCAGTAACTGCCATGTGCCGGATCGAATATGGTGTCGATGGCGTCGTTTTCCACCGCCGTTAAAAGGTACTCTTTGATAGCGGCCGCAAGAGAGTCCAAGGCCTCCTGCTCATCCTTACCGTGCGAGGAAACAGTGAAATCGAGGCAGCGGGAAACGACAACATCATCCTCTTTGGTCAACAACACATGCAACGCCGGACTTTCCCATGCTTCGCCGACTCTTATCCTGACTCTGCGGGCTCCAATTCCCTTCATGATATAGCTCCCGAAAAAACCGAATCAACGCTTGCCAAACCAATCGCCCTAACCATCAAGCTCATACCGAAGCGCGCGGCCACAAGCTTGGCGAACAACAGTTCGTTTTCATTGTGTCGTTTTATTCTTGTTGTGCTCTGATCTCATAGTCATTCTGTAACCAGTTCGCGTCAAATATCAAGTCTAAATACCGTCTTGCCCTGTTGCATTCGCTTGCGCAACACTGAAGCCAATCAGCAATTCTCATTTTGACGGCAGATACCTTCTTTGTAGGGTGGGTGGAGGCGCGTCTTTTTGCGGCGCAACCCACCAAAAACTTTGTTGGCGGTGGGTTACGCTTTCGCTTCACCCACCCTACCTCGAGTGCGAGCTTCAAAATGAGAATTGCTGGAAACCAATAGTCCTGAGTCGCACCCGTGCTCGCACATCGCGTTCAAGAGTGAGCCATGCCTCATATGCATCGAGCCAAGTACATCTCCACGCAAAAAAGTGGCCGCTTTCTGTGTAGGGTAGGCTGTGCCCACTCTTTTACGGTCTGTTACTGCAAGAGCAGCAGGAAAACGGGGCTTAGATCTGCTCGCGGCTTCGATTTGGGATCCAGGGGATCGGACCTTTTTCCACCTCGACCGCGTCGCTGAAGCGGTCCCCGTCTGTGTCCTTGAGCACCGGGCTGGTACCGTGCAGGTATTCATCACCGTCGTTTAGGCCGTCGCCGTCGGTGTCGGCTCTTGTCATGTCGCTGTCGAACCGCCCTTCCTCTTCATCGCTCAGGCCATCGTGGTCGCGGTCGTTGTTCTGCACCAGCTCGGAGAGAAAGCTTTCGCCGCTGCCGGTTTTGACAGTTGCGTAGCAGGCTGGGTTGAGCGGAGCGAAACCCAACATGATTGTTTACCGCAACAATCCATAATGCATCGTCAATGGTCGGCTTGCTTGTTGGGTTTCATTGCATTCATCCCCACCTGCGAAACTGATAGAGCTTTAAGTCGGGAATGAACCCAAAATCTTTTGCGTTCAGGGTGTAGAACTCCACATCATGAACCAGGGCCGTCGCTGCAATCAACGCATCAGGCAAGCTCAACTTGTGACTTAACGAGTAGGCTTCCATAAGCTCTAAGAAGACGGACGAGATAGAGCCATCAATAGGGAATTGAGTCAGCGATGAAAGGTGCTGTTTGATTTCCATTAACTCCGCTTTATTGAGAGCCCCAAAGTAAAGCTCCGCCCGGGTGATAGGACTAACTGCCAGGCGGTGCGGCCCTATTCGGTGCAACTCTTCCACAACCTGCGCATTGTTTTTGTAGAGTTCAATTAGAATATTGGTATCGCACAGAATCATGCGCATTGCCTGGGCCATGCTCGTTTGCGAATCGACTCTAAAGTCACGTTTCTTTCCTGCCAGAGACCAGCTAACGAGAAAAAATCAAAAGGTTCTTCGCGCGCTGTTGAACCTGTTTCGATCTCCAGCATTTCAGTGGTTTTGACCGAGTCGACAAAATCCAATGCGGCTAGAAGCTCCACCAGTACTCTAGCCTTATTCTTATCTTTTACTTGTACAATTATCCGCTCCATGGATCGATCCTTTCAGGTCAGGGCTATGCCATGGCTCGCACCATCACTTCTGCATTTTTAAGGGCGTGGCAACAACCGTTGTCACATTTTTTATTTTTCCAGGTTCCAGGCATTATAGCACAGCATGTCAGGAAACAGTAGAGTACCCTCGAAAGGACGGCTGCGCATAACAAGACCCGGCCATGGCAGCGGGCTCCGGCGCTACGCTTTTACAGTGCGAGTCCGGCTGTTTGCAGCCAGTAGGATGGGTGGAGTCACGCGCATCGCGTGACGCAACCCATCAACTTCCCCATCACGCCACGCAAATCCCGTAGGATGGGTGGAGCGCAGCACAACCCATCTTTTTGCAGAGCTCGCCGGTGGGCACGACCCACCCAACGAGGGCAGCGGTCAAAACAGACCCGTTGGCTGGGCTCTGCTCAGCAAAACCGCGGGCTGGCCGTCAGAACAGGAGCAACTGGAACACCGAGGGGAACGCTCCCTGCAACTGCTTCACACCCAGGTTGTAGGTTGAACTGCAGCCTAAGCTGCTGCCGCTATCCATCGAAATACGCAGAAAATATGCACCGCCGTGGGTTGCCCGCAAATTCAGCGTCGCCGGACTGGAGGCATCTGCGTTTTTTGTGGCGAGGACGGTTGTGCCATCGGAATCATACAGAGTGATAACCGCTCGCACTCCAACTGCCAAATCATGCAGCTTGATGAGATAGTTTTTCCCGCTTGTGGCATCCACATAAAACCAGTCTTCGTCCTGTGGGATATCAAACCGCTGCAAACTGGACACACCGTCGGTTGAAAGAGCCGTTGCGGCATCATAGCTGTCGTTTGGCTCATTCACATCGCCCGTGCACAACAGCGGCGCCTGCAGGTCAAACCGGCCATCCTCTGTGGTTTGAGCGCAGGCTTTGTTCAGCACTTTATCCACTTGTGTGGCCAGCGGCACATACTGATTGGTGGTGTCGTTCCACCAGAAAATGGTCAGTTGATTTTCATTCAGATGCTTGATTTGCTCGTCGGCATATTCCATGGTCACCGTGACTGGCACGGTGAAGCTGTTCAACGCCGCGGTCGCAAGATTCGCATTCAAGTCCAGTGGAGTTTCTAAAGCAACATTCTCCCCTACAAACCATCCCACCACATGCAACACAAACGCGCGCGCGGCGGACCAAAATCCCGTTCCTGTGTCGGAGGCCGCCGGCACATCCTGCAGCTCCACATTAACCGGCTCGGTTACGGCCCCCGCGGGTATGTTGACCGTGGTGAAAGCGGCCGGACTAGAAATAGACCGGTGGCGGGGTCGACGTATTTCAGGCTCTGGAACGGGTAGCTCCACATCCATTTGCCGGTAACGCAGGTGGCGGGAACGGAGGTTGTATTGACACTGCACGGGTCGGGATCCGAGCCATACCAGCCGTACGGATCGATCACTTCATTCTCCTTCCACACCTGGTCCTGATTCTGGTCGTAATAAACGCCGAAGTGCAGATGAACGCCGGTCGCACCATACACTTTTCCAGTGTTGCCCATGATACCGAGCGGTGTCTGCCAAGGGTTGGCAATAGCTTTTCCTTTATAAATATCATCGGGTACGGATCCTTCAGCCAGGTGGCCGTAAAGAGTCATGTAGTCATTGCCATGGTCTATTTTCACGTAATTGCCGTATCCTTTGCCGTCCCTTGATGTGGAATCTTTTTTCACATCGCATACGGTGCCGGGCGCGGCAGCATAGATGGTTTCGTTTTCACGATTTGCCTCGCTTTCGGAAAAATCAATGCCGTTATGGCCACCATACCAGCTTTCTCCTATTTGCGATGTGCTAAGCGTTTGGCCGTCCCAACGGGTCAAGCTATAGTCCGTTTTACCGTAATTCGGGTAGGCATGATCGAACCACGAGCTCACTCGCCCGGGACCGGCCCCGCCGACATTGCCCAACAGCGCCCTCGAGGGGTTATCCGTCGCTATGGGCAGGCTAAGGACCAAAGTACCAAATGACCCAGATGGTCCCCCGCGCACACAACGGACGTAACCGGTGTCATCCTTATTGCCCCAACCGCCGTCGCCGTAGTAGAAGTCCACGCCCCACGCGTAGTGCGGGCCGTAAGCGACGGTAGTACCCGACCAGTAAACGTACGAGCGGCAGCTGAAGACGGGATCTATGGCGGGATCGAAGCGGCTGTCGTCAACGATGCTTTTTAGTTCTCGAGTGTTCGGCAACCGCCAATCGGTTTGGTTGGCCAGGGTCGATCCTTCACAGTGTGCGAGGGCCTGCTCCCAGGTGCGAGCTATCCCGTCATCGGCTTGCTGCCACATGAGCCCCGTTGTCGTGTCGGTTACCGTGCCGTTCCCGTTATTCACAAATGCCGCGAAAACCGCGCCCGGCAATAACAGCAGAGCCAGAAACAAAACCAAGCTTGCCCACTTTCTCATCATCCTTCCCCCACTGCAAAAGAGGCCCATAAACCCTCGTAACCTTTAGACGCGCCTAACCGTAGGATGGGTGAAGCGCAGCGCCATCCCCGCCGCCCCAGTCCGAAGCGTACACTCCGCGCTCCACATAAACATGGAATGTCGAATGCGGCCAATCCACCACACGCGACACCAACCCATGTTTGACCGGGTTGAAATGGAGATAATCCAAATGGCGCCGCAAATCATTTTCATCCCGCACGGTGTGCTCCCAGAATCGCCGCTGCCAGATGCCCCGCTCACCCTTCTCCGCCCGACTGGGACTAATGCTCTCCACCGCCGGCAGTGCCCGCGAAAAAGTGGCCTTGACCCGCCGCCAGCGGTTGGAATAATCCGCATCGCCTTGCGGCAACTGCCACACCGCATGCAGATGATCGGGCAGCACTACCAGGCCCAGATTGACAAAGGGAGCACGTTCCCGTTCATCCCGGAATGCTCTTTTCAAATGCTCGATGCTTTGCACCAGCAAATCGAGATGCCGGTGGGCGATGGCCACGGTGAAAAAGAACGTCCCACCCGGCACACGGTTGCGACGCTAGTTGGTCATTGCGTTGGCTCCGGACGTGATGTGGGCTCATGCGAAAGTTTGATGGGTTGCGCTTCGCTCCACCCATCCTACAGGGTGCCGCGGGGGCGCGGCTGGTGGGCGCAACGCACCCAGGCAAAGAGCCAAAGGGTCAAAGGAGCAAGTCATGGTCCCCCGCGCACACAACGGACGTAAAAGGTGCCAACCTTAAAGTTCCAATAGTCGTTGCCGAAGTCGAAGTTCACGTACCACGCGAGGTTCGCGAAGTAAGCGACGTTAGTACCCGACCAGTAAACGAACGAGCGGCAATCGGGAAAGTAGGTGGTCTTGATGGCCGGGTTCGTCCGGCTGTAATCGACGATGGAGAGCAGCTCCAGCCGGGTGGGCAGACGCCAGTCGGTTTTGCCGCCCAGGTCGCGGCCGGCGCAGTAGTCCGCCGCCTCTTCCCAGGTGCGGTAGATGTTGTTCTGATCGTCGCTTTGCTGCCACATGAGGCCGGTGTTGAGGTCGGTCACCGTGCCGTTGCCGTTGTCCTGAAAGGCCGGCTGCGGACCGGCGTAGTTGCCGTCCTGGCCGTGGAAGCGCTGACCGGGTGCGGGGCAGCCGATCGGGTTGCCGGCATCGTCGTAGCACTGAGTCTGGCCGGTATCCGGCAGGCGGTAGGCAAGGGCAGGCTCCGATTGGAATGTAGCCGCGGCAACGGCCAGGGCGACAACAAAGAAGAAGGCTGGAAAACGATTGGTCGGCATGAAATCCCCTCCCCCGACGGATTGGTTGATGGCGGCTGCAGCCAAAGTCACAAGTCACAGCAGATGAGACAGGCAAGCCCCTGTATGGACGAACAAAACCTGCATGACGGCCGCAATGGAAAACAAAAAAAGCGCGAGCAAATGGTTACCGATTATACTGCCGGAAGCACATCGGTTATGCAAGTAAAACTTGAGGAAAATCAGCAATTCTCATTTTGGATGCTGATCGTTTTCCGTTGGCGACTTAAGAGCCGGCGGCTCCACACCCCTATTGAGAGACATCGATGAACATGAGCCTCTCATGATGAAAATGGGCATAGCTCAGCGCAGTGCCCTGCTATAGCAGCAGTGGTGAAATTAATGGTTGGATGCACACAGGGCGTGCTCAGTGCTTCCAACTTGTTTGATATCGGTTCGTCATCGTGCCTAACCCGCAGTCCTGTGGACTGCCGGAGTTGTACAATTTTCCTATACATGCTCTCGGCAACATGGGGTGATCGTATCCGACATATTGGCCCTGCCTACGAATCTAGTGTCTATTGCACTAAGGGTGGGCGCCGGGCTCTCGAAGTGTGAGTACAGTCTATGTCTGTTCGGGTTGTGAAGAAGAATGCTTCACAGGGTCTTGGATCGCACAGATTCTTCTCTATGTCTAGTAGATACGATGGGTTAGATGTTATGATGGCCTACGAAAAAGGATCAGCAGTCTGTCAAACATTCAGCACGGTGGGCTGTGACCATCGAAATCGCTCACGGTGCACGAATCTCTCCCCACAAACATCGAACTGACGGCCGGGGTCATTTCGATCCGTGGATCACGTCAACGTCTATCCGTGCTTATCCGTGTCCATCCGTGTCACGGTTCAGAGCTTGCGGGATCGGCTTTTGGTGCTTGCCGCCACCAGCAAATAGAGCTCCGGCTCGTCGACATATTTTCCCAGTGCAAAGCCATGCCTGCCAAGCAGTTCGCCCGCCTCGGCGAGATCGGGCAGCAAATCCAATGGAAAAGGCGTATGCCCTATTAGCTCTTTGATGAATTTTCTGCCGAGCGGGTGGCTAATCACCAGACGTCCTTTCGGACGGAGCATTCCGTAGAGATTGGCAAGCGCTCTTTCTTTGTCCATGATATTGGAAAAGCAGCCGTTGATATAGACTACATCCAGGGTGCCATCGGCCAGATCAAGATCATTGACATCGCATAGGTGTGCTTGAACGTGGGGAAATTTCTCTTTCACTCGCTGCAGCATATTCTCGGCCAAATCGCAAACGTGAATCACCCCTGGCTCATAATCAAGGATATAAGGGATCAAGATGCCGCTGCCTGTGCCCACATCGAGTACTTTTTCTCCCTTCTCGATGGCACCCGCCGCCACTATCTCCTTGAGTCGCTCCGGAACCCCGTCGGGTAAAGGCGGCTCAAATGCATCCACCCGGCGATTGAAGAATTCCCTCTGCAGTTCGTTGATACGGCGAATTTCCTCCAATTTTGAAGCATCGGTCGTTTTCTCTGCCACAACGAGCTCCCCTTTCCATCCATCTCATTGGCTCACCTCGGTGCACAACTTCTATATTCTAATCGGCTTAAGCCTCCGATAAAATGAAAACATGAGCAGCAATTCTCATTTTAGAGCTCCGACATGCCGTAGGGTGGGTGAAGCGATAGCGTAACCCACCGCTGCCGAAGGTTCTGGTGGGTTACGGCGCAAAAAGACGCGCCTCCACCCACCCTACGGGAAACGATCAGAATCCAAAATGAGAATTGCTGAAAACATGAGCACATATTATTGAATTATTCCGGCCGTTGAATATACTGACAGCTCAAACCTCTCTAAGGAGTGCCGGAGCGACTATGAAGTTTCCAATCTCGAGCTTAAAAAACAGGGTGCAAGAGTACAGCTGGGGATCGAGAACGGCAATCGCCCAGCTGCTCGGCAAAAAGGTGCCTGCTGAAGCTCCACAGGCAGAGCTTTGGCTGGGCGCGCATCTTAAAGCCCCGTCATCGATTTTGCGAGGCAATAACTGGGTCCCTTTGCCGGAATGGATTGCCGAAGCCCCGGAAGAGATCCTGGGGCGCTCGGTTGCCGCACGGTTCGCTGGGACGCTGCCTTTTCTGCTGAAAATATTGGCCGCCGAAAGACCACTCTCGATACAGGCACATCCGGACCTTGCCCAGGCAAGAGGTGGATTCGCCCGGGAAAACGCGGCTGGAATTTCGCTAAATAATCCCATTCGCAACTACCGCGATGAAAATCATAAGCCCGAAATCTTGTGCGCTCTGACTCCTTTCTGGGCTTTGAAGGGTTTCAGAAGCACAGGAAAAATTCTTGAACTGATCGACCGGATGGGAGTTCCAGAACTGCATGCGGAAGGTGATTGTATCCGCTACGATCGACACGGAGACGGTCTGCGGATCTTTGTCACCAGGTTGTTGGAGATGGAGCGCGGACGGCAACGAAATCTGGTCGACAGAGCTGCTCTGACCGCCCAAAGCAAAGCCGGATCGGATCCGCTGTTCGATTGGATCGTTCGTTTGAGCCAGATCTATGCCGGAGACATCGGCGCATTGTCGCCTATTTTTCTCAACCTCATCCGCCTTGAGCCGGGCGAGGCCATGTACATAGAGTCAGGCACCATGCACGCGTACCTCAGCGGCACCGGCATCGAATTGATGGCCAACTCCGATAACGTTTTGCGGGGCGGCCTGACGACCAAGCATATCGATCTGGGCGAGCTGTTCAATATTCTAAGATTTGCTGATGAAATGCCCATCGTTGTACCGGCCACGAACATTTCAGCGGTCGAAAGCGTGTATGGAACTGCCGCCAAGGAATTTGTCCTGTCCATCATTCGGATTGGGAGAGATATGCCATATATAAGCAAAGAAAAAAGGAGCGTTGAGATTCTGATTTGTACTCAGGGGCACAGCGTCATCTGTGATGCGCACGGAGCGGTAAGGCTGGACTTCAACCAGGGGAAATCGGTTATTGTACCGGCTTGTGTCGGTAGCTATCGAATCGAAGGTCAAGCTACTTTTTACAAGGCATCGGTACCGTTGGAAGAATAGCAGACGGCTCAAGGGTGAGCCGGAGGGATCGGATCGCTGCTATTATTCATGGAACGGCAAGCTGGGCGATCAGTCTCCTAACGCTCTGCCGAGGTGGGATTTTCTTCTTAACTCAGAAACCCATTTCCGAAGACCATGACCCTCTTTCCATCCGGATTGTTCCATGGCCTTGGCCTGATTCTCCACGTACTCGACGAAATCATTCAAATTGAAGGGTGCATTCGCCTTGGCAACATCGACGCTAAACTTCACACTTCTTTCTTTCATTTTGCTTCCCCTCTCAAGATGAAGATCGCAATTCCGGCTTTTTGGGCCGCACCGCTGCTTATTAGTAATACTATACTTGAATTGCGTATTTTTAACAAAGCTAAAATCAGTCGTTGCGAATAAATGATAGATATACGCCTGCAGGGGACCTTGTAGGGATCGGGGGAACGCTCTAAGATGAGCCAACCTGTTGGGTGAAGAGGGCGAACATGTTAAATTAACAAGCTCAGGAAGCTTATATTGAGATAATCGATGACAACCTATGGCAGCAGATTGATTTGTGAACAACGATGAAGCTATTTTCGATTAGCAGCGAATTCGAGCCGACAGGCGATCAGCCGCAGGCTATCAGCAAGCTCACCACCGGTCTAAAAAGCGGGACCAGGGAACAGGTGCTGTTGGGTGTCACCGGGTCGGGCAAGACCTACACAATGGCCCATGTCATTGCCAACGTACAAAAAACCACCCTTGTAATCGCACCAAACAAGACGCTCGCAGCTCAACTTTATGGCGAATTCAAATCTTTCTTCCCACAGAATGCGGTGGAGTATTTCGTATCTTATTACGACTACTATCAGCCGGAAGCCTACGTGCCGCAAACGGATACCTATATCGCCAAAGACGCATCCATAAACGATACGATCGACAAAATGCGTCATTCGGCCACCCGCTCTGTGTTGGAGCGCAGGGACGTTGTTATCGTAGCGAGCGTCTCCTGCATTTATGGTCTCGGCTCGCCGGAGACCTATCAGGAAATGCTGCTGCAGCTGAGAATCGGTGAAGAAATCCAGCGCGAAAAGGTGTTGCGCAAACTGGTGGAAATCCAATATGAGCGCAACGATGTTGACTTTCATAGAGGAACTTTTCGGGTACGGGGCGATGTGCTGGAAATATTTCCCGCCTGGGAAGAAGAGCGGGCACTGCGGATCGAGTTCTTTGGTGATGAAATCGACAGCATAAAAGAGGTGGACCCACTGACCGGCAGAACGATCCGCGCCATCGAACATATTGCCATTTATCCAGGCACTCACTATGTCACCAGCCGCAGCAATCTTGAAAGAGCAATCAAGGCCATTCAAAAAGAGCTTTCCCAGTCTCTCGAGATTCTGCATCGTGAAGGGAAGCTACTCGAGGCGCAGCGATTGGAAGAGCGCACTCGGTTCGATCTGGAGATTCTCCAGGAATTGGGCTACTGCAGCGGCATCGAGAATTATTCGAGGCACCTGGACGGCAGGAGACCGGGTGAGCCCCCCGCCACACTCATTGATTACTTTCCGGACGACTGGCTGTTGCTCATTGACGAGAGTCACATCACCATCCCCCAGTTGCGCGGTATGTATCGCGGCGATCGTTCCCGGAAGGAAACATTGGTGCGTTATGGGTTTCGCTTGCCTTCGGCACTGGACAATCGGCCGCTCTCATTTGAAGAATTCGAGAGAAAGATCAATCAGGTCATTTATATTTCGGCAACCCCAGGTCCTTACGAATTTAATCGGTGCCCGAATGCAGTCGTGGAGCAAATTATTCGTCCCACCGGACTGGTCGATCCGAAAATTGAAATCCGCCCCGCCGACTTTCAGGTGGACAACCTTTTGGGCGAGATAAGAAAACGGGTGGAAGCGGGTCAACGCGTGCTCGTCACCACCTTGACGAAGCGCATGGCCGAAGACCTGACCGAATATTTGGCAGAATTGGGCATTCGAGTGCGCTACATGCACTCGGATGTCGATACCATCGAGCGCATAGAACTGGTGAGGGATCTAAGGCTCGGAGAATATGACGTACTGATAGGAATAAATCTGCTTCGAGAAGGATTGGATATCCCCGAGGTGTCTCTAGTGGCAGTTCTTGACGCGGATAATGAGGGTTTTCTGCGCTCTGAGCGATCTCTTATTCAAACTGCCGGGCGGGCGGCGCGAAATCTTGACGGGCTGGTGATCCTATATGCCAACAAGATCACCGATTCGATACAGAGGGCCGTCAGCGAAACCGAACGACGACGTCAGATCCAACTTGTCTACAATCAGAAACATGACATCGAGCCACGCACTATTCAAAAAAAGATCGCCGACATTCTTGCCGAATACAAAAGCGATGTACCCGCTCCATTCGATTTCGTCTTTGAGCCGCAGCAGGATTTCGAAATCGGTTCGGGAGCTGATGTTGAACAAAAGATCAAAGAATTCGAAAAGGCTA
>Ga0068714_10004114_pt1 | contig 16598 bp, 16 predicted proteins | sample MTBNYHSulfiMetaG_FD_62988 | JGI IMG/M metagenome (GOLD analysis project Ga0068714, IMG submission 62988) | Enrichment culture microbial communities from rom New York Harbor, USA that are MTBE-degrading - MTBE-NYH (New York Harbor Sulfidogenic)... | ecosystem: Environmental > Aquatic > Marine >...
TCGAAGGGCCAGCCGGTGAGGTGCTGGCGAATCCCCAGGTCATCGAAGCTTACCTGGGCTAACCGCTCTGTCTTCGTGATGCGTTGCCTGCCAAAACTCGGGGGAAACCGCTGGGCAGAAATCGCCGCCTGAAGCTGAGAAGCCCAGTCGCGGAGTTAGCCGTCCGGTTCCTCAGCGTATGTTTCGGGTTCGGGCAGCGCATTTCGTTGGGGAGGGCAACAGTCATTTGAAAGCTGCGGATATCCTCAATGGCCGCTGCTGTTGACAGAAGCAGACTGTTTTGCTATACTGGCGTGCCGGTGTTCGGAGCACGGGAAGTGGCATTAGCGGTTTGGCGGTCTCTTACTGTCGAGTCCATCTTGTGTCCCGACCGGGAAAAGAGGCCCTTGTAAATCGAGCATTACAGGTGAAGTTGAGGCAAGTTGAAGTTGGTGTCGTATTGGTTTGAAGGGGGGTGTTGCCTATTGCAGCGTAACGTGTGCAGTCTGGCGAAAACTTCCTGTCTCGTATCCAAATTTACTTAACGCATGGAGGACGAAATGCACAAGAGTTATTGGCTTCTCAATCTGGTTCTGGTGCTTGCGATGGTTCTGCCACTGGCTTCCGTTGCAGGCGCAGCGCCTCTCTCTCAAGAAGGCGAGGAATACATCATTCAGCAGGGTGATACGTTGGCCGCTCTGGCCGAGACGTACCTGGGTAGTACCGACGCAGTTGTCGCCATCATTGCAGTGACTGCCGAGAAGGCAGCGACGGATGAATCCTTTGCGAAGATCAATGATCCGAACTTGATCGAGCCCGGGTGGAAAATTTGGATCCCTGAAAAGGATATGGCCGCGGATTACATGAAGCCGCTGCCGGACCTGGGTGGCAAGAAGATCATTATCGGGACGGATCCCACCTACCCGCCGTTTGAGTATCCCGAAGAAACCACTGGCGAGTACATCGGTTTCGATGTGGACATGATGAACGATCTGTGCGGTCGTCTGAACTGCGCCCCCGAGTTCGTCCCTACCGCGTGGGACGGCATCTTCGTGGCGTTGGCTGCCGGTGAGTTCGATATGGTTGCGTCCGGTGCGACGATCACTGCGGAGCGCGAGGAGATCGTGGACTTCTCTTACCCGTACCTGGTCTATGGCCAGATCCTCCTGCTGCCGACTGGCAGTGATATCAATGACGTGAAGGCGGCCGAGGGCCGGCCGGTCGGTGCGCAGTTGGGTACGACCAACGAGTTCACCGCGATCGACCTGTTTGGAGATGCCAATGTGAAGCGTTACGATACCTTCGACTTGGCCGTCATCGCGCTGCTGCAAGGCGATGTCGATGCGGTGGTGATCGACTTGCCTTCGGCGGTTGGCTTCATGGAACAGTATCCCGGCCAGCTCGCGGTCGGACCTGATCTGACCTCAGGTGAGGCGCTGGGAATGGCCTTCCCGCCCGATTCCGAGTTGCTGCCGGCACTGAATGCCGCTCTGGTCCAGTACAAGGCAGACGGGACGTACGCCACGCTGTACAACAAGTACTTCGGTGGGGAAGCTGTTCCGGCCGAGGAAGAGACTGCTGAGAAAGCTGAGTAGAAGCAGGCGCGACCACTGCTGGGTCGTGATGTTCTCACTGACGGTGTATTGTCTGATCGCTAGTCGGTATAGGAGGGAAAGATGGATAAGAGATTCTGGTTTGTGAGTATCGTCTTGGTCCTGGCAATGGTACTACCGACCGTCTCTATGGTTGGGGCTGTACCATCGAATCAGGGCCCGTCTGATGCTTCTGTGCTGGTTGTCGGCACAACCGACAAGCTCAGCGTGTTCGATCCGGCGGACGTCTATGACTTCCATGCCTGGGAGATCTGGAACAACACTGGCGATGGGTTGCTCAACAACAAGCCGGGTACGGCAGGGGAGGTGGCTCCTGGGTTGGCGGAGAAATACGAGGCCAGCGCTGACGGGATGGAATACACGTTCTACCTGCGCGAAGGCTTGAGTTTCCCGGATGGCACACCGTTCAATGCGGATGCGGTAAAGTGGAGCATCGACCGTGTCATCAGCATGAACGAGGAACTCGGCGGTGAGGTGGCTTTCCTGGTGAGCGACTATGTCGACAAGGTCGAGGTCGTCGATGACTACACCGTCAAGATCTACCTGAAGACCCCTGTCGGGTTCTTCCCGCAGCTGGTTGCGTCCAACCCGTATAAGATCATCAGCCCGAATTCTTGGGACACTACCGCCTATGAGGCTGACAACACGGCCGGTGGCATTGGCCCCTATAAGATTACGAGCTGGAAGCGTGACGAAGAACTGGTCATGGAAGCGAATCCGGATTACTACGGTGACGCTCCGAAAACCCCGAAAGTCATCATCCGCTACTTCGCTGATTCCGCGACGATGCGTTTGGCTCTCGAAAACGGTGAAATCGACATCGCCTGGAAGAGCCTGGCGCCGGTCGATCTCAAGAGCATCGAGGGCGTGAAAGGTGTCGTTGTCGAGAAACAGCCGGGCACCGAGATCCGCTACATCTGCTACAACTGCAAGACCGAGCCTTTCACCGACAAGAACGTGCGTACTGCGCTGGCGCTCATGCTCGACCGCGAAGAAATCGCCGATGTCGGGTTCCAGGGCATCAAGGTGCCGCTGTACAGCATGATCCCACCTGGCTTCCTTGGGCACAAGGAAACCTATGGCGATGCCGATGTGGACACCGCCAAGACGATGCTGGCCGAGCTTGGGTACGACGAGAGCAAACCGTTGGAAATCGAGTTCTGGTACAGCCCGACGCACTACGGGGATACCGAAGCGGATGTGGCGGCACTGATCAAGGACCAGTGGGAAGCCTCTGGCGTGGTGAAGGTCAAGTTGCAGAATGCCGAGTGGGCGACCTACAAGGAGTATCGCAACAAAGGGACATTGCCGATCTTCCTGTTGGGTTGGTATCCGGACTACCTCGACTCTGACAACTATACCTACCCGTTTGGGCACACTGGCGCCACCGATGGTTTGGGCGTCTTCTACAGCAATCCGGATATGGACAAGCTGCTCGAGGCTGCGCAGGTAGCGACCGATCCCGATGCGCGTGCTGATCTGTACGGGCAGATTCAGGACCTGTGGCCAACAGAGAACTCCACGACGCCATTTGCCCAGGGTGCACTGTTTGTCGCTTATCGAGACAACGTGACGGGTATCGTGCTCGATCCGTTGTCACTGTTCCACTACTACCTGGTCAGCAAGACAGGTTAAAGTAAGCCGGATTCGTAACTGGACGACTTTTGTTGAGCGAGGGGCGGGTCAGCCCCTCGCTTGATTGAAAAACCGAGCCAGACAAATCGCCGCCTGATTTGCTGGCGTTATTGGAGTAAAAGCTAGATGTCATCGCTTCGGACCTATATCCTCGGCCGGCTGGTAATGACGATCCCGATGATATGGGTATTGGTCACAGTTGTCTTTTTGATCTTGAGAGTCATGCCAGGGGATCCCTGCCTTGCCATCTTGCGCGAAGGTGCTTCACCGGAGCAGTTGGATAATTGCAGGCGTGGCCTGGGAATTGACAAACCCCTGGCAGTGCAGTATGTGGATTACCTGACGGGCCTGGTCCGAGGTGACCTGGGCACGTCGATGACCCGCCGGCGACCGGTCGCTGACGAAATCAAAGATCGCTTCCCGGCGACTCTGGAATTGGCCCTGGCAGCGATGTTGGTGACCGTAGTGGTGGGTGTTTCAACCGGTGCCTTCGCAGCCCAACATCGCAAAAGCCCGACGGACTATGTGCTACGCGTCTGGAGCATCGTGATCTATTCGATGCCCATTTTCTGGTTTGGACTTATCTTGCAGCTTATTGTTGGCCTGAAGCTGGGGCTGTTGCCGACCTATGGGCGGGTAGGGGTCCAACTGGCCCCGGCACAAATCACCGGATTCTACATTGTCGATAGCCTTCTGACTTTGAACTGGACGAGCCTGGGCAGCTCTCTGAAGCACTTGATTCTTCCGGCGCTGACTTTGGGGCTGGTTCTGTCCGGCATTTTCACGCGCCTCACCAGGGCAAATATGTTGGACGTCTTGAAGCAGGATTTCATCACGTCCGGACGCGCGCGCGGAGTCCCGGAAAGGAGTCTGGTGTACGGGCATGCGCTCAAGAATGCCTTCATCCCGATTCTGACCTTGATGGGATTGCAGTTTGCTATGCTGTTGGCCGGAGCTATTTTGACTGAAACGACCTTCTCCTGGCCTGGAATGGGCCGGTTGCTGGTCGAGCGGATTTACGATCGAGACTTTGCCACTGTCCAGGGTGTCGTGACCTTGTTCGCAGTAATGGTCGCTTTGGTGAGTCTGCTGGTGGATGTCGCTTACGCGTATATCGATCCGCGTATCCGATATTAGAAACGACGCATCGAGACAAAACCCGTCTGGCGGGTGGACCCGGGCTGTGTCTGGATTGATTGCCAATCTACCGGCACGAGACTGGGGCTATGCGTGATTGAGACGGACATTCAGGTGGAATAGTGACTCTGCAAAATGCGACCGATGATATTAGTCTTCTTGGCCGGTTTCTGAGAGGCCGGAAGTGGTATGGCGCGGAATGGTACATAACTGTTGCTGGTGGGCTGATCCTCGTGGCCATATTGTCGATGACGTTTCTGACAATTCTGGCCCCTTCCGTTTTGCCATTTGATCCGACCGATAACCAGGTCGGTGCCCCGTTCACCGTGCCTGGTGCGGGTTTGCAGGTGGCGCTGGTCCTGGCAGATTTCGCTGGTACCATAGATATCCCCACTGGTTTAGCTGACCTTGAAAAGACACCTGGGGTGGTGCGCGGCAGCAATGGCAATGTCTATCTCTCGAACAACAATATCAAGCGGACTCGATTCAACGATCTCACGGAACTGCTCGCGGGACTACGGTCAGGAGAAATCGTGGTCGCTGTGGTGGATGCAGAGCAGGCCCAGACTATCCTGGCTGACCACGGGTCTGAATTCCGCCAGTTGGGGGAGCCTTTTGGGGATCGCTACTGGCTGGGCACGGATCAACGTGGCCGGGATATGTTGAGCCGAACCCTCGCCGGCGGCAAAACAGTGCTGCTGGTAGCTGTACTGGCTGCACTGATCTCCGGGATCAGTGGTATCGTGACGGGCCTGCTTTCCGGTTTCTGGGGAGGTGTGCTCGACCGCGTGCTCTCGTTGGTGATGGATAGCGTGTATTCCTTTCCTGGGCTGATCCTCGCTATCGCGTTGGCTGCGATGCTGGGCCCCGGCGAGATCAACATCGCCGTGGCGATTGCGGTGGTGTATATCCCAACGTATTTTCGCGTCGTGCGCGGGCAAGTGCTGTCGATCAAGGAGGAAGTCTATGTAGAGGCGGCACGCAGCCTGGGGGCCAGGCCGTGGTCGGTCCTGTTTCAGTACGTCTTTCCGAACGTCGTGCCCTCACTTGTGGTGGTGTTTTCGCTGAACGTCGCGGATGCGATCTTGACAGAAGCGGGGTTGAGCTTCATTGGCCTGGGGTTGCAGGAAGTCCCCGATTGGGGATGGGACCTGAGCAACGGACAGAATTATGTGGCCGCAGGACAGTGGTGGATGATTGCTCTCCCGGGGTTGATGATCACGCTGGTTACGCTGGGGTTCAGCTTGTTGGGCGAAGGATTGAGCGAGATATACAACCCACGGCTGGTGGAGGGATAGCACCGTGGCTGAGCCAATCGTCAAGATCGAAAATCTGATCGTCGAGTACCCCTCACATTATGGGATGGTCCAGGCGGTGGATGTTCCGTGGTTGGAGATCCGCAAAGGTGAAGTGTTGGGGCTCGTCGGTGAATCCGGCTGTGGGAAGTCGACACTGGGTATGGCCCTGTTGCGAATGGTGCGCGACCCCGGGCATATCGCCAGTGGGCACATCTGGTTCGATGAACGGGACCTGGTGTCTCTAACCGAAAGGGAAATGCGTGACGTCCGCGGACGGCGGATTTCGATGATCTTCCAGGATCCGATGACCTCGTTGGATCCGCTCCAACGCATCGAGAACCATCTGATCGAGGCTATTCGTGTGCACGAGCCACAGACCGCGCGGGCGGCAGCCTATGGACGAATTGTCGAACTGACTGACCGCCTGGGTATCCAGTCTCGCCGTCTACCCGACTACCCGCATCAATTCAGCGGTGGTATGAGACAGCGGATCATGATTGGCCTAGCTTTAGCGCTGAACGCGGAGTTGATCATTGCCGATGAGCCAACCACCTCGCTGGACGTCGTTGTCGAGGCGCAGTTCCTCGATCTGCTCAAAGAACTCCAACGGTCACTGAAATTGACGATCCTGTTGATCACGCACAACATCGGCATTGTCTCCGAGTTATCGGACCGCGTGGCAGTGATGTATGCCGGTCGATTGGTGGAGCTGGCTGAGACCTTGCCCTTTTTCGAGGAACCATTGCATCCTTACACGCAGGACCTGCTGGCCTCCGTGCCCAACATTGAACTGGATGACGATCAGCTGCGGATCATGGATGGGGTACCGCCCAATTTGATCGATCCGCCGACAGGCTGCCGTTTTCATCCACGTTGCCGGCATGCACAGAGCAGGTGCTCGCGGCAGAATCCGCCCCTGCAGGAAGTCGCGCCAGGGCACTGGGTTGCCTGCTGGCGCGATGAATAGCATGTGTGTTGAGAAAGTGATATGACGGATAATCTTGTAGAAGTAGAAGGTTTACGTGCCTGGTTCCCGTTGCAGACCGGATTTCTGCAAACCATTGCGACCAGGCAGAGAGATTACGTTCGTGCCGTCGATGGCATCGATTTCAACATTCGCCGCGGAGAAGTATTCGGCCTGGTCGGTGAAAGCGGGAGCGGCAAGACGACAACTGGGCGTTTGGTCTTGCGCTTGTTGGAACCTACAGGCGGGCGTGTCTCGTTCGATGGCATTGATCTGACGTCGCTGAACCGGCAGGAAATGCGCCGGATGCGCCGGCGCATGCAGATCATTTTTCAGGACCCCTATGCATCGCTGAACCCGAGAATGAAGGTCGGTTATAGTGTGGGACATGGGTTGCGTATCCACCATCTCGCTCACGGCAAAGATCTGAATCATCGTGTTCTGGCTATGATGGAGCATGTCGGGCTGACTCCGCCCGATCTGTTCTTCAACAAGTATCCTCACCAGGTAAGTGGTGGGCAACGCCAGCGCATCGTGATCGCGCGGGCGTTGGTGACGCACCCCGAGCTCGTGGTCGCTGACGAGCCAATCGCGATGGCGGATGTCTCCGTGCGTGCGCTCCTGCTGGAATTGATGGTGCGCCTGAAAGAGGAGCTCAACCTGACTTACCTGTTCATAACGCACGATTTGGCGACGGCCAAGTACATCTGCAACCGGCTGGCGATTATGTATTTGGGGAAAATCGTCGAGATTGGGCGATTGGAGGATGTGTATCGGAGGGCGCAGCACCCGTACACGCAGGCATTGCTGGCCGCGGTTCCAGTGCCGGATCCGCGCGCTCGCCGGCAACATCCCATCCCACAAGGCGAAATCCCCAATCCTGTCCACCCACCGTCCGGCTGCCGGTTTCATCCCAGATGTCCATATGCACTGGACGTCTGCTCGAAATTGGAGCCCGCTTTGGTGGAAGGGGACTCGGGACATTCGGTCGCGTGTCACCTGGTCAATCGTCCGGTGGGGGCTGATGCGTAGTAAACCGCACAGGTGCGCCATAATGCATGGTGGTGTGGCTTCACGCATTTGAGAAACGAAGGAATAGAGGGGAGGATAAATAAATACCTATGGTGGATAAACCAGGTTCCACGAAGGGTAAAGCAATTCCAATCAACTGGAACAAGATTCCCTGGTGGGCTGTCATTGTCGCTGCAATTTTCCTGTTCATCATCAATGCAGTTATCACAAATCCGAGCTACCTCGATACGCTGTCATTCCTTTCGGGGTACACAATGTGGATTACGCGCGGTGCAGTGACCGGCGTCGTTCTGACGATTGTGATTACGATTGTCGCCTATGTGATCACTCTGGTGATCGGGTTGATTATGGGGTTGGCTCGCCTGAGCAAAAACCCGATTATCTACACCATCGCAACCCTGTACGTCGAGATTGCCCGTGGCGTTCCAATGCTGGTGCTGCTGCTCTATGTGAGCTTCGTCGGCATTCCGATGGTCATTAGTTGGACGAACTCGCTGGGTGCGGCGATGTTGACCTGGACCTGGCTTCCCGGTTTTCTCCACGGTTTTGCGCAAGCATTGGTCGACTACAATATCCGCAATGTCAGCGAAATCGTCCGCGGAGTGATTGGGCTGTCGATAGGTTACGGCGCTTATTCAGCCGAGGTATTCCGTGCGGGTATTCAGAGCATCGAAAAAGGACAGATGGAGGCGGCGCGTTCATTGGGGATGAGCTACTTCCAGGCGATGCGTTTCATCATCCTGCCGCAGGCTATCCGGCGAATTCTGCCGCCGCTGGGCAACGACTTCATCGCGTTGTTGAAGGACTCATCGCTGGTCTCAGCGCTTTCCGTGCAGGAGCTGACCATGCTGGGTCGTCAAAATGTGGCGAGAACCTTCAGAACGTTCGAAACCTGGAACATGGTAGCTCTGCTCTATTTAATCATGACGTTTGCGCTATCTTTTCTCGTCCGACAAATTGAGAGGAGAATGAGCATTGAACACAGGTAAGAACATCGACCTGAATGAAGATGCGATCATTCAGATCCGCAACGTATATAAGTCCTTCGGGACTATCGAAGCTGTGAATAACGTCAGTCTGGATGTACACCGGGGCGAGGTGGTTGTCATCATCGGGCCCAGCGGCTCTGGGAAATCCACGCTCTTGCGCTGCATCAATCACCTGGAGAACATCGATAAAGGTAGCGTCGTCGTGGACGGCATCCCGCTCAGCTCCAAGGCAAATATCAACAAGGTTCGGGCTGAGGTTGGGATGGTCTTCCAGCAATTCAATCTCTTCCCGCACTTGTCCGTGCTGGAGAACGTGATGATTTCGCAACGCGTTGTGCGCAAACGCTCTTTCGCAGAGGCGGAGCGGATCGCCTTGGATCTTCTGGAGAAAGTCGGGATTCCGGACAAGGCCGCCAATTATCCCGGGCAGTTATCAGGTGGACAACAGCAGCGTGTCGCGATTGCCCGCGCCTTGGCGATGCAGCCCAAAATCATGCTGTTCGATGAGCCGACCTCGGCGTTGGATCCCGAGATGATCAAGGAAGTCCTGGACGTGATGTTAGACCTGGCCAAGGAAGGGATGACGATGGCTGTCGTATCCCACGAGATGGGTTTTGTCCGTGCTGCAGCCGATCGTATCGTCTTCATGGATCACGGATGGGTGATCGAAGAGACGACACCCTACGACCTGTTCGAAAATCCAAAGGAGGAAAGGACTCGCCAGTTTCTGAGCAAGATCCTGCACTAAGCCTATGATTTCCCTGAAGGATATTCTGGTAGCTCGCCAGATCATCGTACCACACATCTACAGCACTCCGTTGCGCTACTCCTATGCACTGAGCGAGAAGGTGGGCGCGGAGGTCTACTTGAAACCGGAGAACCTGCAACGTACCGGTTCGTTCAAGGTCCGCGGTGCCCTCAACAAGGTGTTTCATCTCTCTGCTGCAGAGAAGGCACAGGGGACGGTGGCTGCTTCTTCCGGCAACTTCGCCGTAGGCGCAGCGTATGCCACGCATGTGGCCGGCGATGTCCCGCTCTGCCTGTTCATGGCTGAGACGACCCCACACTCCAAGCTGGACAAACTGCGTTCGTACCAGGTGGAGATCGTGCTGACGGGCGAGGACTATGAAGACGCGCATGAAGCGTCCGTTGCTTACCAACAGGAACACAACAAGGTGTACCTGCACACTTACGACGACCCGTTGGTGATGGCCGGCCAGGGCACGATCGGCATCGAGATCATGGAGGACCTTCCCGATGCGGATGTGATCCTCATTCCCATAGGCGGTGGGGGGTTGATTTCCGGGATCGCGGTAGCGGCGAAGTCTATCAATCCGGATATTCACATCGTCGGTGCGCAAGTCTCAGCTTCGCCGTCAGCCCAGTTGTCACTGCAGCAGGGCCGGGCCATCGAGCACTACAAGTCGGCACCCACTATGGCCGAGGGATTGGCGGGGGGATTTGGCCTGCTTCCGTTCCAGACGGCCGCACATTTGCTCGACGAGGTCGTATTGCTTGACGAAGATGAATTAGCCGTGGGTATCTATGCCATGCTGACCAAGGAGCAATTGGTGATCGAGGCATCCGGAATAGTGGGCGTCTCTGCGTTGCTTTCGGGTAAGGTGGATGTACAGGGTAAGAAAGTGGCAGTGGTCCTGTCCGGCGGGAACATCGACGCCGGATTGTTGACGCGGATCATGAACGAGATGCAGGGACACACCGCGTGACAGCGGGCTGGTTTCGGCGTATGCACGACGATTTGTAGCAAGAAATGGGTCGAAGGGCATCTCTTGGCCCATTTCTCGTTATTACAGATGGATTCCGATTTGCGGTGGGGTGGCGGCGCACCAGTTGGTATTTCGCGCTTCGCTGGTTCCAGCCTGTCGGAAGGAGGGGGAGATGGCCCGTCCCGAAAGTTCGGCCTCGGATGTCGTGGCAGAGTCTGTTGACCCTGCTCGGAAGGTTGGCGACGCGAAGCCGCGCAGGAAGTCCCAGTTCACCCGGACGAATGCGCTCATTATCTTCGCCTTCTTTTTCTCTGTGCTGGTCATTGTGTATGGACTGTATTTCGTGATGGTGATCTGGATTCCTGCCTGGTTTCCGCCACCTGAGCAGTCTCCATACGAATTCCCGTATTTCACGTATGTCGATGAGGATGGGGCTGTTGCTGGCGAACCAATCAATCTGGTCATTCTGGCCGATGAAGGGCAGCAGATTGTCGCCGCGTTCGAGAAAGCGGGGCTGATCGAGCTGCATGCGGTGATCCAGGAATCCGTCGTGGAGGTGGTCGAGGGGGCGGTGGTGAAGAGAGTCACTCCGATAAGCACCCGGTATGTGCTGGGCCGGGCACAGGACTATGGGTTCCAATCTCCCTCGGATAGTCTGGCACACCGTCACCACCTGCGGGTCTGGCGCTACGACGAGCATACCTGGGATGGGAAGCCTATCTGGCTTGTCTCTGCCAGCTACGATCACGGGCTGGGGCTGGCATTCTCGGGTTTCGTTCCGGTGCCCACTCATATCGTCTCGCCAAACATCGATGATGAGCGAGATTTCATCGCAGACCTGCTTGGGAATCACAAGATCATCTCGCAGCGCGCTCATGCCCCGGGGGTCGGGCCGTATCTACTGCGCTCAAACGGGGATTGGTCGTTCTATTTCACCGATGGAAACGTGGTGGTCGTGAAATTGGAGGAGCCGCCGGATGGCAAAGTCGAAGTCAAGCCATTGCATTGGTCTATGCTGGTCAGAAGTAATTTCTTCGATGTCCCAACGGTGATTCTCCAGTTTCTCGGCTTGGCTCATGCCTACGAGAGCCCCGCCGCCATTCTGACGGTTATCGAAGAGGGGCTGTGAGCCACAACATTGTGGGGTCTCCCTAATCCTGTCTTTGTCTGGGGGTGAGTTGTGAGACTTTAAGCTCGGCGTTCTCGAGAACCTGCATACAATGGTTGCCGAGGAGCTGCCCACGCTCGAACAACTCCAGCGATTGATCCAGACTCATCTGTTCGTTCTCGAGTTGCGTGACGATCTGCTCCAATTCTTGCATGACTTCTTCGAATGACATCGTTTCTGGGCTACGGGTTTCCGAAGGCTTATCTGTCATTTCCCCTCCTTGAATGCGTATCCGGTTGTTTCAGTCTGCTGTGGCTCCGAATTTGCCATCACTGACTCGGATGTCGAGCGCCTGTCTTGAACTGACCTGCCCCGTGTTGTGGATGACGTGGCCGGTCTTCCGATCGAGCACGATTGCGTAACCGCGCTCCAGCGTTGCCTGTGGGTTCAGCGCCTCTAATCGGGCAGCCAGCCCGTGTAGCTGGCTTCTCCGGAGAGCGAGCTTCTGGGTGATTATCTGAACGGCCCGTTGAGTCAACACGTCCACGGTTTGCTTCTGTGTGTTGATTCGTGCCTGTGGCGAACGTAATCTCAGCATTTGCTGTTGGTGGCGGAGACGTTGGCCGAGGGCTTCCAGCCGCTGCTCTACCGATTGCACCAGATGCCACTGCCAGGCAGAGATCGTCCCCTCCAGATCTCGGAGGTCGGGAACAACGAGCTCGGCAGCGGCCGATGGCGTCGGGGCGCGGACATCAGCAACGAAATCGGCGATGGTATAGTCGGTTTCGTGCCCCACGCCGCTTACTACGGGTATCCGAGACTCGAAAATAGCCTGCGCGACGGCCTCGTCGTTGAATGCCCACAACTCTTCCAGCGATCCGCCGCCGCGCGTCACAACGATCACGTCGATGTCGGGAAGTGCATTCAGCTCCTGAATCGCACGCACAATCTGAGGCGGAGCCTCCACACCCTGCACCAGTGTCGCTGACAAGACGACTTCTGCGATTGGGTAACGTCTTCCCAACACGTTGAGGATATCTTGCAGTGCGGCTCCCGAGGCGGAAGTGACTATACCGATACGCTGTGGAAACGGCGGTAGGGAACGTTTTCGCGCCGCGTCGAACAGACCGCGCTCGCGAAGACGTTCTTTCAGGATTTCAAATTCCTGATAGAGTTGCCCCGTTCCAATACTCAACACATCGTCGACGTAGAGCTGGTACACCCCGCGCGGCTCGTAAACGGACAACCGTCCATGAACGACGACGGCGCTGCCGGTCTGCAGCAGGTGGCCGATGCGGTAAGCCGTGTTTTTCCACAGCACGCAGTTGAGGTTGGCCGTTTCATCCTTGAGCGTGAAATAGATATGGCCGCTTCCCGGACGTGAGACGGTGGATACTTCACCCAATACCCACGCATCCTGCAAAATCGGATCGAATTCAAAGACCTCTTTGATACGCGCAGTAAGTTGTCCGACGGTCAAATAGTAATCCATCAGACAACTTCTCAGCCAGCCATTATTTCGAGGGTCAAATTCTCACACTGAATTTGTTCGAGAACATCCAAGAGCGGTTCCAGATCGAGTTCCGCGCCGATATGTACATGCATGTCGACGGGGAGCGGCAGCAGGTAAGCCCGCCAGAACAGCTCCTCTGCGCAAGAGAATACTGCAATACTGGTGGCCTTGCGATTCCCATTGGTGTTCAAATAGATTTGGATCAACTCCAGGTCCTCCTGCAGGAGTCCCTGCTCCTCATTGTCGATGCCTAGCTCTCGTAGCCGGGCTTGAAGCCTGTCCTTCAGAAGATATTCTGCAGTGGCCTTGAGATTATTAGACCTCAGATCGAGGTAAGCGGTGAGCGCCAGGCTGTTCTGGGTGCGATATTTTCTGAGCACTTCGAGTTCCGCATCTGTCACTGTGGCTGTGTTTTTGTGATATGCCATGATTGTGTTTCTTCTCCTGAGAATGGGCTGGTTGTTGAGAAACGCCCTGACCGTCTCTGCTTCCCACCGGCTTTTCTGCTCACAACCAACAAAAAAGGTCGACTCTCCCGACCGGCCTTAAGTTGCCGATCAGGTTGCCCACCTCTTTGGCTAACTGGCAAATGCAACTACGTGTACCGCCGCTGTATGCGGATACGGCTCACTGTCACCAACGGGATAGAACCGGTGGTAGGATGTATGCTGCGATTTGCCGCTTTGACTTGAAATACGATCTATAAGCAAGATGAACAACGTTGTCCTCTTTAGCTGCCAGGTTGCAATAGCTGTTGCCGCGGTGGCGCGAGCCACCTATACCTGTATTATACCACAATCCCGCGCAATAGCAAAAATGGAATTATCTCCCCTTCCATCAATCGCGAATGAGCGTGCCAATCGGCATCTCGGGATCACACAAAGCCGCTTCCAATAACCCGGGGCGCATCCCGGAGATAACCTGAATCTGCAGGCCGGGATGTGCTTTGACCAGGCCGTGCATTTGGCGGATCTTCGAGAACATACCTCCGGTAACATCCACCCCGTACGAATCACCCAACACGTGCTCCAGTTCGGCGATATTGCCGGAAGTGATCTCGGGAATCAAACAAGCGCCGGGATGGATCAACGGGTCTGCTGTGTACACACCGTCGACGATGCCGACCAGCAAGATACGGGCCGGCGCAAGATGGCCGGCCAGGTAGCCAAAGATGGTCTCGGTGGAAATGATTGTGAACCCCAGCGTCTCGTCGAGGGCGACGTCACCGAAGACCAAAGGGACCATCCCTGCGACCAGCAGTTCCTGCACGGGTCTGACCGCCAGGGAGACCAAAGTGCCGTTCCGGCACTGCGCCGATGCCGAAGGCTGCAACGACACGACCGGAACGCCGCTTTCCAGAAACCCGTCCGTCACGATGCGATTCAGGCGCAGTGCGGCCGCACCGGTTTGCGCGTAGCCCTCCCATCCTCCGCCACCTGGGAGACCCAAGTGGGTGCTGTACCGCTTCCCGACGAAATGCCCAAAGGAGCCGCTACCGTGACCGACAACCAACTGCAATTGCGGACGTGCGCTTCGTGAATGGGCGATCTCCTGAGCCAAGCGGCAGATCACATCGAAATGGGCGGTTGCTTCACGATTCTTGTCCGTGATCACCGATCCGCCGAGCTTAACAAACGTCAGTATCTTGTCGGGCACGTTCAACCGTCACCACCTCCCCATCGATAACGACCCAATCGCCGCTGCGGATATCCGAAATGTCGATCTGGTCGACCATCGGAATCTCGCTGATGATGGCTCCGACCGCGACGATCGGTTCACTCTCCACGTTGATGATCGCCGCCGGCGCCAGCCGGTTACGAGCCAGCCGGTACAACGTGTAAGAGCCGACGGTACTCCCCTTACCGGTCGGAAACACCAGTACACGCTTGCCGATGCACTGCCCCTCCAGCGGATGCCCGCGTTCCACGATCACACCGCTTTCAGGGTCGACTCCGCCCAGGAAACCGATCGGTGCAGGTGACACCAGCGCTTCACCGGCGGCCTTCCCTTCCTTGATGACGCGTCCCTTGAACGATATCTTTCTTGCCATCCATCCCCCTCACGCGTTGAGATCAGCGGACCTCCGCTGGGCCGCCGGGCCACCGTCCGGTGACTGCCGTTTCCAAGCATTGTGCCAGCGTACCGAACCGGACATCGACGCGAGAGTGTCCGGGTGCATAGAAGGCTGCCTTGGCAGAGTTGGTCGCCAGACGCCGGATACCCAATGCCTCGATCGGTGCAACGACGAGACATGTGTCGGCGACCACCAGTCCACCAGCTTGCTCAATGATCTCGACAGCGTGCGGAACGGCTTCCTTCGTCGCACGCGCGGTAGTCACCCACAATCGGGTTGTCACACGTTTACCACGCAACCGGTCCGCAATTTCCAGGAGCTCATCACGGGAGGCATGTGGGCAGCCCACACTGACCAGATCGACCTGGGCCAGCGGGGTACTGTTGAGTGCAGCATAGCCAGCTTCCAGGCTGTCGATTCGGAGTGTACGTGCATCTTCACGCAGCATATTGTCCCTGCGGGACTCCGGCGTGACTCCCTCGATGTGATACAGTGCGACAGCACCGCTGGCAGCCATCGCTGCGCCCAATGCGCGCAGGTGGGTATCGGTACTGGCAGGGATGTGCTGCTCGAAGGTCGCGATACCGAGCCCGCGGAAATAAGGGACAGCATTCCCGACCTGCTTGCCGATAAGATAGCCCAAGGCGCCAAAGTCTGCCTCCGACTCGACGGGGCAATGCACTTCGATCAGCGTGTCTGCGCGCCGGTTCTCCGGCAAGTGCAGACCGTAGCGTGCTGTACGCCCGATGATGGCCGCCGCCAGCGCGCTGGGGCCACCCTCGCGATTAGTCCGGGCTCCCAGTACCGAGTTGGCATAACTCACCGCACTGGATTCGCTCCACGCGATGTGCTCGTCAAGCGCGGGCCGTACGCCGATGTAGTACGGCGCGCACGAACATGCCGGGACCGCGCCCATCCGGCTCAAGGCCTCGATCACGTCCAGTTGGCGGTGTGCGAAGTCCTCCGCGATGCCCAGTTTTCGCCAGTCGTGCAAATCCATCCCCGCCGGGTTAAGATATGCGGGCACACGTATGTGTCCGCCTTCCGCCGCCCACTCGTGCAGGAAAGCCAGGCCGGCATCGCCCAAATTTTTGTAGCTGACACCGGCGATCTGGACACTCCCAACCGGCACCGTGTCCTCTGCACCGTAGATCTTACCCAACGCGACAACGATCTCTATTGCCTTGCGTAACCCCGGCCCCGCCTCTCCAGCGAGCCAGTGTTGTTCTTCGGGTGTCAGTCTCAATGTGCTGCTCCGTTTGTATTCGCTATCGGGATATCCCACTGATGATGTAACACTTATCTCCCCGTCACACGCTGCCACATGACCCGCAACGCAAATAATGGCAACACCGTCATGCGGCGCCAGCGCCAGGGTTCGCAGTAGAGTCGGTGGAACCATTCCAGACCCACGCGCTGCAGCCAATTCGGCGCACGCTGCGAGACGCCACTGATAAAATCGAACGTGCCTCCCACGCCAATCGCCAGGGGTACATTCAACCTGGGTTGGTTGCGGTAGATCCACTTGT
>Ga0068714_10004115_pt1 | contig 16594 bp, 16 predicted proteins | sample MTBNYHSulfiMetaG_FD_62988 | JGI IMG/M metagenome (GOLD analysis project Ga0068714, IMG submission 62988) | Enrichment culture microbial communities from rom New York Harbor, USA that are MTBE-degrading - MTBE-NYH (New York Harbor Sulfidogenic)... | ecosystem: Environmental > Aquatic > Marine >...
CGCGCCGTATCAATGGTAGCATGCCGGACATTTTTTGGGCATTTCGGACGGCGATCATGTTTGTTTAGTTTTATTGCATATTTTAAAATTTATTTTAAATCTGACTTTTTTATGTTGACTAATTGAATTAATTGAAGTACCATTAGGATTAATTGGTTTTTAATTAATCATTTAAATTTCTCTGCTTAGTTGTTTTAATTTCAAATAACTCTTGTGAATTAAAGACAAATTTAAAGATTCAATATAAATTTTACGAAATATGTTGTGTAATAATTGTATTTCAATATATAACAGTTGCGGGAGATATGAAGCTCAAGATCCAGATCGGGCGTTTCTTATGGCCATAACTGATAAAAACAGAACAAAACAACCTTTTCACAGTAAATCAGGAGCATGAACAACAAATAGCACATTAACTTTTTTACGATCAACATGGCCCAACAAAAGGAGGCTAACATGTCGAACGAAAAGTATATAGTCTATTTCAACGCAGTATCTACAGAGCACGGAAAACATCTCTTTGCTGCCGGATGGACTTTATCTGCTGGATTACAGCCGGTCCTCAAACAGGACGTTGCGTCCAGCAATTTCATTTTTTATGTTGAAAAGATAGAGGAGTACTCTGCTGAAGTCATTACACCTTTCCAATTCTCAGCAAGAATCACTGGTAATCCTAAATCTGTCTCTGTGATGGCTAAAAATACGAATTACCAAATTCAGCTAATGGGATTAAAGGTTGCAAAACCTGGCCAAAATAAAGCGGGAGATTGGGTTGAAATATAGGCAAACAGTTTAAATATAATATATCAGTTGATTCATCTTAACCAAGGGAGAAGTAGACGAGGTTGTATAGTGCTGGCAGAGATCCGAGACCCGTGCCCAACCGGATCGATTTCATCTAAACAACCTCCCAACTTCTCCCTGCCCCACATACCTGGCTAGGAGGCGGTGATTCTGTTTTCCATGCCTCTTCCTCCAGACCACGATGGTCGGATGAACCCTCGACTTCCGGGCCAGATCGTGGCCGTCGGCTATCCTTCCCGTGAGCCTGGTCTGGTCCGGTGTCCCTCCCCCTGGTTAAGATAGATTAGGGATCCCTTGGCATGGCTATCCGCCTCTGCCCATAGGCGGCGAACCTTCTTTGGTCAGCACCTCGGCCGGGATACCCAGGCCGTTATGCAGTGCCCTAAACATGGCTCGGGAGGGCTTTCGTTTTCGGCTGGGGATCTCGGAGACCCGTGACAGGGAACCGAGAGGGAATAAGGTCGGCCTGTTTAAACTCAATATTTTATGAGGAATCGTAACAAGGGAGACCAGAGCCATAGGTAGACCAACAGTTATTCGGTATCTTGGCCTGGAGACCTTCTTGACTACATGTCGAGGACTATTTGACGAGTTAAAGCGGGGTAGCCGCAAGATGGCGCACGCTCCTATAATGGCTTACGAAGTATCCGGACCCCCTCAGTTCTCCGCCACCCTCCCCAAAAGATGATCGGTCAGCCGCTTGGCCAGGCAGATCAGGGTCAGGACCACCGGCCGGCCCATTGCTCGGGGGATCACGGAGGCGTCGGAGACATAGAGGTTTTGGATCCGGGTCTGGAGGTTCTCATCCACCACCGTCCCCATGGGGGCGGTGCTCATGGGGTGAGCCCCCCGCACCGGCCCGACCATAACCGACTCCGGACGGCATCCGGCCCTGACCAGGATCTCCCTGGCGATGTCCGCGCCTTGTTTGAGCCTGGCCCGGTCCTGGCCGGTCAGGGGCTTGGAGATCGGCCCCCGGACGGGAATGCTGCCCGTGCGCTCGTCGCTGATCTTGACCATCAGGCTCAGCTGGCGCCGGTAGGACGGAAAGTCCTTGATCTTGCCGGGGTTGCCCATCAGGGCCATGATCAGCCAGAACCCCCAGGGGTCGATGACGTCGCTGAGGATGAACCCCTCCTCCAGGTACTTGTAGGTCCCCACGCTCATGGGCGGCCCCTGGCAGGTGCCTTGGTGCCTGGAGACCCCGGAGACCATGACCAGGGGGTCGAGGCACATCCCCTGGCCGGCCTCGTCGATTCCGGAGCTCTGGAGGATGGCCGGGGTGCCCAACCCCCCCGCGGCGATGATCACCGTCTCGGCCTTGATCTCCACCGGCCCGTCGGCGGTCCGGGCGACCACCCCAATGGCCACGCCGTCCTGGACCATGACCCGCTCCACCTCGGCCCGGGTGATCAGCTCTCCCCCGGCCTCGATCATCCCCCTCAGGTAGTCCCGGGCGGTCCACTTGGCCCGATGGGGGCAGCCCAGGATACAGGTCCCGCCGCAGCTCACCCGGCACTTTCGGGGATCGATGAACTTGCGGAGCTTCTTGAAGCCGTGGTCCAGCTCCTCTCCGGCCTCCAGGAGGCGCAGCCCGGCCTCCCCCACCGCCTCGTCGGGCAGGGGTTTGAGGTCCAGCTCCTCGATGGTCTCGGCCAGGTAATTGTCCAGGTCGATGCCGTAGTCCGACTTGAACCACCCCGGCGGCGCCGTGGCCGCCCCGCAGTAGAGCACCGTGGTGCCGCCGGCGGTCAGACCGCGGATCAGGCCAACCCCCTCCTTGGTCCGCCTCAATCCCGCCCGGTCCACGTAACCCAGGGCGGCCAGGTGGTTTCCCACCCACCTGTGCCAGCGGCCCTTTTCCAGGACGATGACCTTCTTGCCGGCCCGGGCCAACCCCCTGGCCACGGTGGCCCCTCCCGGTCCTGACCCGGCCACCACCACCTGGGCGGTTCTTTGGCTCCTGCCCATGACGCCCCTCCATTCCCCGTGAAAGGTCGATCTTCGGGCCGCCGGGGTATTATACTCTGATTCTCTGGAGGTTGTCCGGTCCATCCTTGAAGCCGCTTCAGAACCTCGCCTGGGGGCCGGATGGATTCCAGGCCTCAACCCGGCAGCCGAAACCAAGCGGGGTCTTCCTGAGCTTCATCTTCATCCCGGCTCCCGAACCCGGCCGGCATTTTGTCTGGCCTCCGGATGAAGGCGACCCGGCCTTTGTCGGAGATCCGGCCAAGACTGTCCGCCGCTCCGCGCCCCGGGAAGGAAGACCCATTTGACCATAACAACATATTTTTTTATGTCTAAAGGTCGGGGAAGATCTTAGGGCGGGTACCGGCGCCTGACGCCGGCCCCCAGGGCCGGAAATGATTAAACCGATTTGTCGATCACGTTGCCGGGGTTGATGGAGCCGCCGGACTCGGCGTAATCCAGGAGGAGGGAGATGAACTCGTCCTCGTCGATCTCGCCCGACTTGGCCTGGTTGATCAAGTCCAGGAGAGTGGTGTCCTTCTCCTCGGCCTCGTCCGGCGGAGGCCCTGGAGGCGGTCCGCCGGCGGCCATCCCCTCCGGGGGCTTGGGCATGAACCCGGCGTCCATGAGGATCTGGCCGGTCTCGGCGGTGCGGGGAATGCCGGCCTCGCGCATCTCCGCCCTCATGGCCTGCCGCTCCTCCTCGGTCATATTTTCCGGGTCGTACTTGGCCAGAATTTCCTCCAAGGCGTTCTTTTGGTCCTCGGTCAGTGATTGCTGACTCAGGTATTGCGTTGTGTAACTGCTTACAATCTCACCGATTTCCATGATACAACCCCTTCTGCCCTGAGGCTTGAATGGTTAGCTGGGCAGGAGATCTTGCATAGAATGTGCCTTTTTATTGTTAAAAACCTCCCCCCAACAGTTGTATTATCAAGTTGTATTTAACATGTAATCTGGTTGTCCACCCAGGTAGGCGGGCCAGGACCGATAAAGCCCTATCCAAGCAATAACAACCGGCTGCCGGCCGGAAGCCGTCAGGTCGTTGGTCGGCTTTAATTTTGAGATCTAGATCGGGACCGGCGGCCCGGACGGGTGGCTCGAATCATCCGAACGATCCGGGGTAAGAAGGAGCCGGTTGGGGCTCAATCGTAGCTCTTGCGGAGGCTCATCCACCTGGCCGCGGTGTCCTGCTCCCCCTGGCCCCGAGCCCGAACCAGGCCGTTGAGAAACTCCACCGCCTCTCCCAGGAGGGGAAGGATCCCGCTCTGCCGGGCCATCTCCACGATCAACCGGACGTCCGTGATGAGCAGGTTCACCGAGAAGTTGGGCTCGCCGTAATCGTCTTCGGCGATCCTGCCTCCCAGCTCCGTGAAGAGGTTGCTCACCGGACCGGCCTGGCGTTTGGTGTTGCCCATCAGCCGGCCCTTAGCGGCCTCCAGGAGCTCCTTGCTCAAGCTGTAATGCAGCTTGGATGGGATCTATTCACGGCGGCGGAGGGCGGTTAGCCCGGATATTTCCCGAGTCGAGTTGGCCGCAGATGCAAGGCGCGGGACACGAAGCCATAGTCACCCCCTTGCGAGTGTCCCGCAACGCAGTAGATGCGCCAACTCGGCTCGCCCGCAGGGTGAAGGCCGCCAAACTTTTCCCACTGGACAAAGGGTACAAACTGTCACCGGGTAAAGCCGTCTCAAAACAAACTCAACTAGTTGAATTACCACTTTATCTTTTTCCTCTTTTGGCGGTCTTCATGAAATATCAGGGATAGGCTGTCTTCGCCCTTAAACCCCTCCAACACGATCCGGTCCTTCTCCTCCGCCGATTTCTTCCTCCGGGTTCTGCGGCCGTATATCCAGGACATTGCTCTCAACCCCTTTACCCTTGTTCGCCTCTCACTCCTTCTACTCTGAGGTTTACAGAGGAGTGTCCATAAAGAAGACCCTTAAGCCTGTTTCAAAGTCCCTGCTGAGGAAAATATACTGAGCAAATAATTTTCATTAAAAAAATTTTATTGACAAAATATTTCCTTTATGAAAATATCCAACGCAAATATTTTCTTCATGGGAGCGCTATCCCCGATGCCCAAAACCGCCCTTGACTCGTTAGATAAGAAAATCATCCGCTTATTGGCTAAAGATGGGCGGATTTCTGTGGGGGACATGGCCACTATGCTGGATGTGACTTCACCGACCGTCCGCGCCCGAATCAAGAACCTCGAAAAAACGGGAAAACTGAAAATCGCCGGACTTATCGATTCCTTCCAAAACAAGGAACTGATCACGGCCTTGATCGGACTGAATATCTTATCTTATGGCAAACTTGATGAAATACTTGGGAAATTAGCTGATCTTGACTATGTCACCTGGGTGGCCGTGGTAACAGGACGTTACGATGTGATTGCCGAGGTGGTTGTCGATGGCGGTATGGAAGACCTGTATCGGATCACCACCGAAATTATCCCTAAAGTGGGAAGCGTAGCCAAGACCGAAACGTTTACCGTCATGAAGTCGAAGAAAAAATGGCTTTGCCCGCCCAAGGGGCTGCATAGCTGGCCAGAATAATAATAATGACAAGGTGTTGGGGGTAAAGTTGAAAGTTGCAGTACTGGGCGGTATGGGGCTGCAGGGAAGGGCCGCCATGGCTGACCTGGCCCGGTTTGAGGACGTCACCGAGATTGTTTGTGTCGATCTTACAACAAATTCGCTGGAAAAAATAACCGGCCTGGTCGATCTCCGAAGGGTAACCCCGGTTAAGTTTGATGCCTCCTCAAAGGAGTCCCTGGCCTCTGTCCTCAGGCAGGGTGTGGATGTGGCTATAGATCTACTGCCCCTTCCACTTATGCTAAACGCATTCGATGCGGCCATCGAAGCCGGCGTCCCTCTGGTCAGCACCAACTACGCCAGTACCATCCGACATCTCCACGACCGGGCCGTGGATGCCGGTGTTTCACTTATGCCGGAATGCGGCCTGGACCCAGGAATTGACCTGGTCATCTTCGGTCATTGGATCAACCAGTTCGATGAAGTTCACGTTCTTAACTCCTATTGCGGCGGATTCCCCGAAGCCAAGGCCTGCGATAACCCTCTCAAGTACAAATTGTCTTGGAACTGGGACATGGTCTTGGGAAGTCAGAACCGGAAGGCGGTCCTTATCAAAGACGGTCGCCGGGTGACCATCGAGCCTTCTGCCCAACATGAAAACCCAATGATCCATCAGCTGGATTTTCCAGGTTTAGGTGAACTGGAGGCATTCCCAAACGGCGATGCGGCTTACTACACCGATTTCTTGGGAATTAGCGAAACCATTCAAGAGACAGGTCGTTACTCCCTGCGATGGCCAGGATGGTGCGCCTTCTGGGCGCCTCTGAAAACGCTTGGGTTTCTTTCAGATGATCCGGTTGACGGTTTGGAGGGCAAGGTCAGCCCACGTCGATTTCTTGAAAAGTTCCTCGGCCCCAAGCTCAAATACAGGGATGGTGAAAAAGACATAGTTGCCATGCTCAACATTTTTAAAGGCGTTAAGGATGGACGGAAGAAGTCTGTTGTTACCACTCTGATTATTGAAAGGGACCTTGAAACTGGTCTTTTTGCCATGAACCAGGGCGTAGGCTACCCTGTCAGCATCGTCGCCCACATGATGGCCAACAAAGAAATCGACAAAAAAGGAATTTTGTCTCCGGCTACCGACATTCCCTACTCCTCATTCATGAACCAGTTGGGACTGCGCGGTATTACCATTGATGAAAATGAAGAAATTGAAGGGACAAAAGATTGTTGATTCAAGGCTTGCCCGGAACGCTCCGGTTGCAGGAGGTTGAGCAAGGTGTCTAAAGAGCAGGCAAATGATTTGTCCTTTGAAATAACGATGCCCCGGGTTCAACTTCTATCCTCGGATCACATATCTAAAATCAACTCGGCATCATTGGAAATATTGGAAAAAACAGGGGTCGATGTTCTCTTGCCCGAAGCGGTAGACCTTCTCCGCGAGGCCGGCGCGGATGTTTCAGACGGAAGCAGAGTAAGGCTCCCGGGGCAGATGATCGAAGAAGCTCTTCGCCTTGCCCCGAGGAGTATCGCCATAGGTAATCGAGATGGTGAACCGGCGATGCTGCTTGAGGGTAACAACTGCTATTTTGGAACGGGAACGGATACTCCCTTTGTTATGGATTCACATTCAGCCCAAAGAAGGCCTTCCCAAGGTGAGGACGTGGACAAGGCTGCTATAGTTGGTGATTATTTGAAAAATATAGATTTTATCGGATGCATGGGTGGTGTGTCCATGAGCGAGGTTGATCCCTTGCTCTCTGACCGCCATAACTTTGCCCGAATGGTTTTAAAGACGACCAAACCCATTATGTTTACCTCATGGAGCCTGGCGGGACTGTCAGATATATACGATATGGCGGTAGCAGTCAGGGGGAGTGTCGATAATTTTCTTAAAAATCCTTTTATCATGCAATATGCCGAGCCCATTACTCCCTTGCAACACCCTCCGGAATCTCTCCAAAAATTACTTTTCTGCGCTGAGAAGAGTATTCCTCTGATTTATACCAGCTCTCCTTCAATGGGCGCAACAGCGCCGATTACTTTGGCCGGGGCAACTGCTCTTTCCAATGCAGAGTTCCTGAGCGGTTTAGTAATCGCTCAGCTCAAACATGAAGGCGCTCCCATAATTTATGGCGGAGCAAGCAGTCCCATGGATATGCGTTCCGGTAAATACATTTATATCTCACCAGAGACCAAGCTCAGCCACATTGCCTTGAAGGAAATGGCTATCTTCTACGGGCTTCCCAATTTCAGCACCGGGGGTTGTAGTGATTCAAAAATATTCGATCAGCAAGCAGTTATAGAGGCAAGCCAGTCCATCCTTCTGTCCGGCTTAACCAGAGGTAATTTAATCCACGACGTTGGTTACCTGGATTCAGGTAATACCTCCTGCTTGGAGTTGATGGTTATCGCCAATGAACTCATTGATGAAGCAAAACATTTTTTAAAAGGTATGTCCGTTAATAACGAGACCTTAGCCTTAGGGGTCATAGACCGGGAAGGACCAGGGGGGAACTTCCTGCAATCAGAGCATACCTTCAAGCATTTCAAAGAGGTATGGTATCCCGAATTAATCAATAGAGATTCATATGATAAATGGACGGGGAGTGGTTCAAGAAGTCTAAAAAAAGTTGTTGATGAAAAGTTAAAATGGATTTTTGACAATCATAAGGCAAAACCCCTTTCCGGTGAAATCAAAGGAAAGATCGACAAAATTTTAGAGGTAGCAGGGGAAAGAACCAACCCTCAATAATACCTAATAATTCCAGATAAATTAAAGAAGGAGGAATTGGTCGTGAAAAAATTATTAATTAGCGCCTTGGTGGCTGTCTTTACCCTCGGTTTAGCGGGTCTGGCCGCCGCAGACACTGTAGCGGAGATCGTTAAACGGGGTGAACTTCGAGTGGCCTGCCAGACCCAAGGGCCTCCGATGAGCTTTGTGGACAAGAATGGCCAACGGACAGGGCTGGTGGTGGAGATTGCCCGTCTCATGGCCAAGGAAATGGGCGTTGAGATCAAATACCTGACTTACGATTGGGACGGCCTCATCCCGTCCCTGATGGCCAAAAAGGCCGATTTATTGGCCGCTGACATGGCTCCAACCCTGAAGCGATCGCTCATGGTCTCTTTCAGCGATAGCTACTATGACGTGTACGAAGCATTTTTTGCCAAAAAGGGAGCTACTTATAAAAGCCTGGCCGATATAGACCAGCCGGGGGTAAGGGTCGCCGTCCTGCTGGGGAGCATGGGTGAAAGTGACGCTAAAAAGCTCCTGAAAAAAGCGGAGATCAAATCGTACAAGGGCGGCGGACCCATGCTCATCAACGCCGTCTTGGGCGGCAAGGCCGACCTTCTCTTTAATGACGCGGTCTCAGTCATAGCCCAGCTGGGTGATTTCCCTCCTGACAGCATGGAGGCGGTGCCCGGAAAATACTCGGAAGTACCGATCTGCTTCGCGGTTCGTCCCGAGGATGCTCACCTTCTGCGATGGATCAACCAGTTCTTTTACTGGATTCGGTCCGACGGCCGGCTGCAGGCGATCAATGACTACTGGGTTAATACCCTGGAGTGGAGGAAGGAGCATTAAGATACGTTAAGGGTGGAACATAGATAGGGTATAAATCCTCGGCAACGCGGCTAGGCCGCGTTGCCGAGGTTAACTCTGAGTCAGCCCTGAAATGGATTGTTTTGAATACGGGTTCGAGTAGGCGCAATGCTTGAATACTTTAATTTTCGAGTTATTCTACAATACTTAGATCAATATTTGATTGGTCTCTTGGCGACCGGTTGGATGTCCTTGGTTTCCATTTGCTTGGCTCTGATCCTCGGCACCATCGCCTGTGTCATGCGGCTCTCAAAAAATCGCCTGATATCGAACACCTCCGCAGTGTATATCGAGTCCATTCGATCAACACCGCTCCTCACGCAGCTCTATTTCTTTTATTTCGGATTGCCATCCATAGGTATCAATATCAATGAGGTTCAAACCGGGGTCCTGGCCCTGTCCTTGAACAGCGGGGCATATGTTGCCGAGATTATCCGGGCCGGTATTTTATCCATCCCTCGTGGCCATGTAGAAGCAGGCATCGCCACGGGACTAAGTTTCATTCAGCGTCTCCGTTACATCATCCTGCCCCAAGCCATCGGCGTGGTCTTGCCTCCTCTTCTGGGCTCGGCCATTGTCCTGGTAAAAGACAGTTCCCTGCTGTCCCTCATCTCGGTCCTGGAGTTGACCAGGGCCGGCCAGATCTTGACCTCGGAGCGCTTTATGCCGGCAGAAGGGTTTTTTACCACCGCCGCCTTTTACCTGGTTATCTACTCAGGGTTAAAAGTTTTTTCCGATTGGACTCAGAAGAAGCTTATCTACAGGGAGGCTCACTAGATCTTCGACAAGGGACTGAACTGAAAATGCTTCTTTTGTATATAACAAGGTTGATAGATGTCTTTCCTTTGTTCCTCAAAGGGCTCTGGATGACTATCGCCGTCTCGTTCCTGAGTCTCATCACCGCAACGATCTTGGGATTTCTGGCTGGTATTTGCCGGTCCAGCCGGAATATGCCTTTACGGAGGGCCATCGGAGTCTATGTCAACTTGATCCGCGGAACTCCTTTCCTGGTCCAGGTCTTCACCATCTTTTTTATCTTGCCTGAATTCGGCATTCATTTGGAGCCATTTCCGGCCGCAATCATTGCCATGACCATCATGGGCAGCGCTTTTATCTGTGAGATCGTGGCCGCCGGCATTGAGGCGGTGCCGAAAGGACAACGAGAAGCGGCCATCTCCACCGGCTTGAGTCGTAATCAGCAAATACGATACGTTATCCTCCCCCAGGCCATGCGCACTATCCTGCCCCCACTGGTCGGGCAGTACGTCCTTTTGGTCAAGGATTCATCGATCGTTTCGGTAATCGGCGTTATGGACCTGACCCGGGTAGGCTGGCTGACCGTCCAACGAATTCCCGAGGGCATGCTGGTATTCGGTTTGGTCGGAATAATGTACTTTGCGGTTTGTTATCCCCTAATCCGGCTGGCAACTCGCCTGGAAAAACGGATGTCAGTCGAGGAGTACAGCCTTTAAGCACCGGTTGCGGGGGACAGGTCAAATTTTAAGGGTGAGCTTTTTTGAGGATACTAAATCATGATTAAAATCAGAAATGTTAATAAATGGTTCGGGGACCTTCATGTTCTCAAAGACATCAGCCTGAACGTTGCCCTGGGCGAAGTGTTGGTGGTTTGCGGCCCAAGCGGTTCAGGGAAGAGCACCCTGATTCGTTGCATCAACCGTCTCGAACAAATTCAGGAGGGTGAGCTTATCGTGGACAACCTGAATGTCCATGACCGAAATATCAATTTGACTCAACTGCGGGCTGAGATCGGTTTTGTCTTTCAGCAATTCAATCTGTATCCGCACATGACGGCCCTGGGGAATGTCACTCTTGCTCCCATCAAAGTGCGAAAGATGAAAAAAATTGAGGCCGAGAAACTGGGGCGGGAAACGATGCAGAAAGTCGGCCTGGGGGACAAAGTTGATTCATATCCGGCCCAACTCTCGGGTGGGCAGCAGCAGCGGGTGGCCATCGCCCGCGGTTTATGCATGCGACCCAAGATCATGCTCTTTGATGAACCCACATCCGCCCTGGACCCTGAGATGATCAATGAGGTCCTTGAAGTAATGGTCAACCTGGCCAAGGAGGGGATGACCATGATTGTAGTTACCCATGAAATGGGATTTGCCCGTGAAGTTGCAAAACGCATCTTATTTATGGACGAGGGGCAAATAGTAGAAACCGCTCCCCCCAATGAATTCTTTACCAATCCCAAGCATAAACGGACCCAACTTTTTCTGAGCAAGATTTTATCCCACTGAGCTTCGCGGGTTAACAAGTCATAAAATCCGGAATGGTTTTTTGGGATTTAACGGGAAGGACCACTCGGAATATCAATGCCATATAAGACTCTAAGGGCACAGGAGACTTTGTATGCTTGAGAATATCACTATCATCGGCTCAGGCAACGGAGGAAAAGCGGCTGCTGCGGACCTGGCCCTCCAGGGCAAACGAGTCCGGCTGTTTGAGTTTCCTAAATATCGGAAAAATATCGATGAAATTATAAAGACCCGCAGCCTCAAAGCCACCGGCGAAGTCACGGGAGAAGCCAGGCTTGAAGTGGTTACCTGCGACCTGGTCGAGGCAATGGAAGACGCCGATACTGTCATGGTCTGCACCCAGGCTTTGGCGCACGATCAAGTAGCCCGGGAGCTGGCTCCTCTGATCCGGCCAGAGCAAATCGTCATTCTCAATCCGGGCTCCACCGGCGGATCCCTGCATTTTGCCCGCGTTTTTCGTGAATTCGGAATGAAGAAGTTACCAGCCTTTGTTGAGCTTTCGACCCTGACCTACGGCTGCCGGGCCAAAGGGGCGATGGTGGAGATCCCGGTCAAGGTCAAGCGGGTGGCCTTTGGAACAATGCCCACCGCGGCAATGGCTCACCTCGGCCCGGCGCTGGAAAAGCTCTACCCGGGTCTGGTCCGCGTCTCAAACGTCCTCGAGGCCGGTTTGAACAACGGCAATCCAGTCATCCATCCCCCGATCGTTATCCTTAACGCGGCCCGAATCGAGATAGACGGAGACAACAAGTTTTTCTATCGGGACGGCGTCTCCCCGTCCGTGGCTCTTTTGATCCGAAAGCTGGATGAGGAAAGGATGGCCCTCCTCAAGGCCTTGGGTTATCCTGCCCAACCCGACCCGGTGACGTCCATGGAGCAGGGGTATGCCTCAAGCCCCGATTATTTTGAATGCTACAGGCATGGACCGGGATATCAGGACTTCCGCTTCCCCAACACCCTCGACAATCGGTATCTCCACGAAGACATCGGCCTGGGACTGGTCATGCTCTGCTCCCTTGGCCAGCTGCTCGGCGTGCCGACACCGACCTGCCGGGGAGTGGTGTACATGGGAGAGATCCTTTCGGGCAATGACTACTTTGGGCAGGCCAGACGAACCTTGGAAACATTGGGCCTGGGGGGCTTGAGTGTAAAGGAGCTCAAGTCGTTTCTGGAGACCGGAAGGATGCCTTCTGAATAGCGTTTCTATCCTCTTATTATGCGAATTCCGGCTGGAATATGCTCGAGATCGAGGCAACGGAAACCACTCTGAGACAGGCCCGCGGAGAACGAAATAGACCACCCCGTCTGGACCTTCCAATATTCCGGCAGATATTCGAAGGTAAAGATCAGTCCAATTTTGGATAATCAACTACCCCGCCCCAAGGGGCGGGGTATACCTACGGAAATCACTATCAACGCCTCGCGGCAAGCCGCGGGGAACAAAACCCCTTTGGGGGATTAAAGGGGTTGGCGGTTTTCGGCCAATCCCTTTTTCTTTGGAGCGGTACCAAATCGGGAGTGGAAGGGAGGGGTAAAACAGGGAGGCCTTCCGCCCCAAGAGCCGAAGGCCGCTGGTTAGCCCTGATCAGCGGTCAATCGAAGATCTTGCGGAGGCTCTTCCACATCACCGCGGTGTCCTGATCCCCTTGCCCCTGGGCCCGGGCCAGGTTGTTGAGGAGTTCCACCGTCTCTCCCAGGAGGGGAACGGCTCCGCTCTGCCGGGCCATCTCCACGGACAGGCGGACGTCCTTGATGAGCAGGTTGACCGAGAAGGTGGGCTCGGCGTAATCATCCTCCACGATCCTGGCCCCCAGCTCCTTGAAGAGGTTGCTCACCGTACCGGCCTGGGAGGCGGTGATGGTCTCATAGAGCAGCTTGGGGGCGATCCCCATCTTGTGGGCCACGGCCATCATCTCGGCGGTCATGGCGTTGATGGCCCCGAACATCATCTGGTTGAGGAGCTTGATCCGGTTTCCCGTGCCCGAGGGGCCCACATGGAAGATCTTGGCCGCCAGGACCTCCAGGACTCCCCGGCATCGCTCCAGGGGTTCGGCCTCCCCCCCCACCGGCAGGGCCCATTTGCCCACGGCCGACGGCCTGCCCAGGACCGGGGCGTCCAGGTAGGCCGCCCCGGCCGGTCCGGCCGCCCGGGCCATCCGCTGGGAGACCCCGGGGTCCACGGTGCTCAGGTCGACCACGATCAACCCCGGCCTGGCCGCTCCGAGCACGCCCTCCGGCCCGGACACGCACTCCTCCACCTGGTCCGGACCGGGCAGAAACATGAGGATGACCTCCGCCCGTTGGGCCGCCTCCTTAGGACTGGCCGCCTCCGTCCCGCCCAGGTGGGCCAGCCCGGCCAGGGCTTTTGGGGAGACGTCGAAGAGGTGGAGGTTATGTCCCGCTTCAGCCAACCTTCCGGCGGCCACGGCCCCCATGACCCCGGTGCCCAAGATCCCTATCTCGCTCACTTATGTCCTCCCTGGGTGGGCGGAAGTACCCGGGTTCATTTTTTCAGGTGGAGGTGGACCGGCACTCCCCCGGAGAAGCACTCCGGGGTGCACAGGATGCGAGGGTTCTGGCCCAGGTATCTTTCCGCCCCTCGCATGGCCTCCTCAAAGCTGCTGACCGGGGTGAAGCCCATTCCCCGGGCGTACTTGGGGGCCTTGGCCCCGGCCAGGAAGACCGCCGAGGTCCTCAGCGCCGGGACGGAGCCCCCGCTGATCATGGACATGGCGTGGAAGGGGTGGTAGGTGAAGAAGTTGGAGTAGCGGAAGCAGTACTCCGTGTCCGAGGCCAGCCGGGCGGCCTCCTCCGAGGCCAGGAACTCCGCCGGGGTGCAGTACCTCTGCAGGGCGTCATAGGTATCCCGGTAGGAGGGGAACCAGCTGTCGTTGAACCAGCCGTCGCAGACCGAGGCGGCGATGATCACCCCGCCCTCCCGGAAGGCGTGCCAGCAGCGGGAAAGCTGGCCGCCGATGGCCAGGCTCATGAGGATGGGGTTGGTCCCCATCCCCGGCCCGTAGTGGAAGTTGCGCGGCAGGCCAATTATCAATAGATCGGCCGGCTCGGGCATCTCCAGCTCCACGTTGGTCCGCCGGCCAGCCAGGGGCCAGGTGGCCTCCTCCACCGCCCCCAGCTCTCCGGCGGCCACGGCCAGGACCTGGCTGAACTGGCCCAGGACCGCGTCCACGGCAAAGAACTTCTTGCCGATCCCCTTTTCCATGGCCCGGCCGATGGACCTGAACTGATGGCGCATCCGGGAGTCGGTGGAGGCCCCCAGCCAATCCAGCCGGTGCATGGTCCCGGGGCAGTGGTGGGAGGCGATGGACCGCCAGCCGGTGAACCCGGTGACGATCATCTTGTAGCCGCCGCTGTACCCGCCGTAGGGGTTGCCGGCGCAGTGGCCGACCACGATGGGCAGGTCGGCCTCGGCCAGGAGCCGGTTGCAGAGGACCACGTTGCCCATGCCGTCGGTGCCGAAGTCGCACAGGTCCTGGGCCTCCCCGTCGTGGTTGACCAGCCGGTCGGGCCAGAACTGGTCCACGATCTCCCGGCCCAGGTACCAGTACCATTCCTCCAGGGTGTTCTGGCGGTGGAGGCCCATGCCGCACAAGAGGGTGATGTTCTCCAGCCTGGTCCCGCCGGCGATAAGCTCCTGGACGATGAGGGGGATGGCCACCCGGCGGTGGGCCGTGGGTTGGACCCCGCCCTTGACCCGGTCGGGGAAGCCGATGACCACCTTCTTGTCCGGGCCGCCCAGCTCCCGCAGGGGCGGAAAGCCCAGGGGATTTTTAAGCGCCTCCAAGGTGGCCTGGCGGTTGTCGATCCCCGGCGGGTCCTGGTAGGTCTGCCCGCAGCGGACCACCGTGGCCGTGTCCGGCAGCTCCACCCGCATCTTTTCGTCGCCGTAGTCCAGCAGTACCTCTTGCATCACCTTCTCCTGATTAATAAGGCCGGGGCCCCGGTGGGCCCCGGAAGTCAGCTTTTTTGGCCGGAGACTATCTCGAGATGCTCCCTGACCGCCTCCTCCAATGAGTAACCCGGGGCCCAGCCCAGCTCCCGGCGGGCCGGGCCGTCGTCGTAGGCGGCCGGATAGGGCGACTGGTTGGGGCCGCCCTCCACCAGGGTTACCGGGGCCTTGGGCCGCCAGCGCCGGGCCACCTCCACCACCTGGCGGATGGAATGGACCCCGCCGGCGATGTTGTAGATCCGCTGCGGAGCCTGGGGGGCGTCCCAGAGAGTCAGGATGGCCGAGACCGCGTCCTTGACGTAGAGCCAGTCCCCCTTTTCGTCGGGGTTGGGCACGGTCAGCTCCTCCCCCCGGGCCATGGCGTCCAGGATGGCCGAGGACCAGAGGGCGGTGATCCCGCGGACCCGGCCCGGCCCGTAGACCCAGGTGAAGCGCAGGGCCCTGGTGTCCAGGCCGTGCTTCCGGGCATACCACCTCATCAGGTGCTCGCCGGCCAGCTTGGTCTGGCCGTAGACCGTCTCCGGGTTCTTGACCGCCGAGTCCAGGACCGGCTCAGTCACGTCCCGTCCGAAGACCGAGATGGAGCTGATCATGAAGAAGCGCTCCACCCCCAGGGCTTTTGAAGCTTCCAGGAGGGCCTGGGTGGACTGGAAGTTGACCCTGAACCCCAGCCCGGGGTTCTCCTCGCAGGGTCCGGCCAAAAGGGCTCCCAGGTGGAAGACGCCCCCGGGGCGGTGGACCATCATGGCCCGGTAGATGTCCGGGCCCGAGCCCAGGTCGCCCCGAACGTAGGTGATCCGGTCGCGGACCTCGGCCAGGGAGGCCGGCTCCGCGGCCAGGTCAAAGACCACCACCTCCCAACCCCGCTCCAGCAACCGCGGAACCAGGTAGGAGCCGATGAAGCCGGCCCCCCCGGTCACCAAGACCTTGGTCATGACTCACTCTCCCTTCCCCGGCCAGGGAACCAAGCCCTCAACCCCCTGGCCGGCCGCGCCCCCTGTCAGATGAGGATCTCGGCCGCATCCTCCAGGATCACCGTGGGGCGATAAAGCATCTCCTCGGCGTTGACCAGCCTGCCCGAGGGCAGCAAATAGAGGTTCCCGGTGGCGGGGGGAGCGTCCAGGGCGTATTGCCGGCTCAGCCCTCCATCCCGAATCAACCGCTCCCGCTCGGCCTCCTCGAAATCCATGGTCTCCCGGGCCAACCGCTCCAGCTTATCCAGGGTCTCCTTGACCGGGCCGGAGGGGTTCCGGCAGAGGTTGGTCTGCTCCCCGGGGTCCTCGACCAGGTCGAAGAGGAGCGGCGGAGCCTCCCGGAAACGGACGTACTTGTAACGGTCCCAGCGGATCATCCGGAACTCGGTTCCCCGGCCCCAGCGGGGGACCAGGTTGTCGCAGAAGACGGGCCGCCGGGGCAAGGGGGC
>Ga0068714_10004116_pt1 | contig 16591 bp, 10 predicted proteins | sample MTBNYHSulfiMetaG_FD_62988 | JGI IMG/M metagenome (GOLD analysis project Ga0068714, IMG submission 62988) | Enrichment culture microbial communities from rom New York Harbor, USA that are MTBE-degrading - MTBE-NYH (New York Harbor Sulfidogenic)... | ecosystem: Environmental > Aquatic > Marine >...
AAATACCAGATCTTCAGCGCGAATACTCTTGCCTGATTTATCAATGGCAATTTCCGCTTCTGAGGTCTCAGGTACTCGCTTTACACACACAATTATGTTCATAAGAACCTCCTGACTTTATACCACGTCGCCTTCATGTGCATATCTTTTGTTGTCTCCTCGTCAGTTTTCGTAAATCGTAAAAAGTTAAACGTAAGGTGTTAAAACACTTCACACTTCACGTCTCACTTTTCACGTTTTGATCGTCACCGCCTCGATCTGCTTTTGAATGCACCTTGGTATTAAACATTTTCGTAAAAATTTTGCTTATCAATTATTGATTTTATCAACACCCAATGGTTGTGAAATTTTATTTTGTACGGTGCCGCCCCTTCACGAGCGACTCCATGATTGAGGAGGAGAGATAGAAAAACAAACGAAACAACTATTTAATTCAATAGAAACATTTAAGGAAAGATGCTCAGCCCGTGACTTTCACGATCATTGCTGCGCCAGTATCTCCAGCGGCGCACCCGGCAAACATTCCATAACCACCACCCCGTATAACCAATTCCTCAATCAACTCAATGATCAGACGTCCGACAGTGGGGCCCTGGGGATGTCCATAAACAATCGAACTCCCGTAGTTGTTCATTGCCATAACATCAATTCCAAATTCTCGCGAAAAATAGATGTCATTGATTATAAAAGGATTATGGGATTTATGTGCTTTTATGTCTTTTATGGAAAGCCCGGCTTTTTCTAAGGCCATTTTTGCTGCCGGGACCGGGGCCATTCCCATATGCGCCTTAGGAGCGCGGGCATATCCATACGAAACTATTTGAACTTCAATCTTTGGATCAGCGCTGAGCTCTCGGGCTTTTTGTTTTGTGGTTACTATTATTCCGCAGTTTCCGTCCGCTGGATGCGTCTGGGAACCGAAGGTGAGCACTCCGCCGGGGATTACCGGCTTAAGGCTCGCCAACCCTTCTTTGGTGGTTGGGGTTATCCCTTCGTCAGCATCGAGGATGCCGACTTCCTTTTTGCTTTTTTTAAACTCTACCGGAAACATGTAGCGCCTCTGAAATGCTCGGTCATTGGCTAAAGCATCCGCATACTGCTCATATCGTTTCAGCGTTACTGCATCGCAGTCTTCCTTGGTAACTCCCCCTTTCGTCAGTTTGGCCACGTTTTCTGCTGTCTCTATCATCGGTTTCTGTCCCCAGGGGTCAAAATTGAAGTTGTCCTGCACCCAGGTTTCTTCCACGACCTGGCCCCCCTGTCCCAGGGGATTCGGCCAGATTGTATGAGGGCCGTTGGAGACCCTGTCGGTCATAAGACAACAAACGTTAGAATACAACCCACACTCAACACCCAAAGCCGCTTGATTTACAACGGTTACCGAGGTCGTACAAGCCTGAGAAATAAGCAATGCCGAGATGTCCGGATTTCCCATGAGGGCGGCAGCCCACTGGGCTGAGTAAAAGGTGTGGCGCTGAGTTACGGTTTTTCCGAGAAAGAGGTAATCAAACATTTTAGGAGCAAACTTTTTTGTTGCCAGCCATTTTTTTGCGGTTGCCGCAACCAGCTCAACCGGATGTTCACATTGAAGGCTTCCCTGCCAGCGAGAAAAGGGGGAACTGTAATAACCTCGATAGGGAATAAACACTTTTGAGTACATAGCTGAACGCTCCTTTCTTTATAAGACGCCAATGCTAATCTTTTTTTCCAAAAAAGAATACCTACAAAAGCTATGCCAGATAAACAAAAAGTTAAAAATAAATTATAATATAGTGATATTTAAAACTTCTTTCCAGCCACAGCCTAAAAACATGCGACGCAGGAAAAACTTTTTCCCAAGTTTATTGAAAGAATCTTTCACTCAGAACTTTACAACTGAAAAAAAATCAACCTTTCCTTTTATGATCCCATGTCAAGATGACCGCTGTTTATCCCCAGACATCGACCTACACCCATGGGGGTAAAAGTTCTCAGCGGCGGGAGGTTATATTTTTTCCACGTCTCATACCAGGCGATATCAACCTCGATGTAGTAGTCCAACGGGATCACGGGCTGGTCATATTGACCGAGCACTGAATTGGGTTCAATAACCCAGCTTGAACTTCGCGGTGTTACCCCATGAGACATCAAGTGTTCCCAGGCATCCTGCATTGATTTGACGGCGTCTTGCCATTTTTCAAACCCGTAGGGCCGGGCCATTTCGCACCCGGAAACAAAGGTAGGACAGACATTGCCTTCTCCAAAGATTTCCACCGAATCACAAACGCGTTTTACCCACTCATCCCGACCAACAAACTTTTCTTTTCCCGGACAGAAAATTTTAAATTTCTCCTTGTCCCACACCTCGATATTCGCATGATGAGCGTCAAGGCCGGCATCTTTTAGGATTTTGCACTCTTCTTTGGTGAGCGCGGTGGTCTGAAGATGGATCGTCCACCGGTAGCCGATTTTTTCCCGAATGGCTTTAATGTACTGAGCGTAAAAATGCACATTATCTTTGCGCTTAAGGCTTTTGGTAACGGCTCCGCCGGTTAACAGCATGCTATGATTAATAGGTTCCCGTTCTTTATTGAAAATAGCGTCCAGTACGGTTACCACATCCTCAACGCTCTTGTGGATCATAAATGGTCGTCCGGTCTTTGATTGCTTGCGGGCATTGGTGTTAATATCACAGAAAAGACATTCCTCTTTAGTTCCCCAGTACTGACAACTCCTCAAAATTGTACAGAAGGTGAGATATCCCCAAAAAACCGCAGCTGCGATATCGGAGTAAGGAGTCCCATTTGGTAAACGGTGACGATAGTAAGGCGGTTGGGGTCTTAGCTCTATATCCCCGACGTAGTTGTCTTCCCATCGAAGCTGTAACTTCCCATCAGCCAGATCTATTTTGTAAGGGGTTTTTTCCGGCTTTTCGAGACAGGTTTTGTTGTTCGAGGGTTTGAGGTTGTAAGGTCCTCCTTTAAATTTGAATTCTTCGGGAGCCTTTAAAAACTCCTGCCGCTTCATTTCATCCACATCGGTTTGATCATAGGAGAAAAGATAGTAAGATTTTGTAGTAAACTTAGCTGATTCTTCTAAAGCAGCGTCGGTGAAATGAACCCCCAGCCGAAGAATATCCTCCTTGATGATAACCTCTTTCGGCACAGCGGGATATCTTTCGAAATACTTTTCTAAATCATATTTGGTATAAGGCATTTTACCGGGCATGGCGACCAACCTCCTTCACTATTTAAGGGTATCTAATTTGGTTATGTTCTCTCAAGGTTTTTGAAAATTCTTTCCGGAACCTTCGAACGGTCTTTGTAGATATGAAAAAGGTGTTCAGCGGTCTCTTTACCGTCTTCCACTTCTACCACATAAACAAAATTCATCTTTTCATCAAGCATCACTTCGGTCATGGAAACACAATGGGCGCAATACACCGGACAGTCTTTGCTCTGACCGGTCATGACCTGGGGTTTTTCTATCCTGAGCAGGCTAAGGGGTGGTCGGTATTTGCCGTTCCGAAGCTGTCGGCCGCCCGAACCACAAGGTTTAAGAAAGAACGTTACTTTTTCATCATCTTCCTTTAATTCAAACTCACTGAAATGCGCTCTCCAGATTGCGGCAGTTGCTTCCACGCACGCTTTAAATCCTTTCTTAAAAAGTTCTCCCAAGGGCAACATGTAATTTCTTACTGTTTTAAGCATGATTTCGTGCAACTTTTTATCTCCAAACTGCCTTCCGATTTCCGAAAGAATATCGGTGAGCCAATCGCGGTAAAGGTCGTGAGCAACCATGAATTCGTCATAAACAGCTTGTATCAACTTCTCAGCTTCTTCTTTGTCCCCTCTCCGAATAGCTTCTTTGGCCAAGGTTAATCGGGACATCGCTAAAGCGGCCAATTCCTGATCAGTAAATACTCTTTGAGTTTCCATAGCGCCTCCCCATAAGAGGTTAATAAGAATTGCGGAGAGGAGGATGAGCAGTACTACAAGGGAAACCTTTTATAAGGTTGCCTGGCCGAAATATACTAGTTCCTGTGCTTGCATACAAAAAAAATTCGCAAGGTCACTTCAGAAATGTTTAGTACCGCTCTTACCTTCTTCTTGAAAACGAATTATAGACGCCTAAAAAATCCCTGTCAACAGTTTTTAATCAATTAATTAAAAAAAATCCACAAATGTTCTCAATTAGATGTTTGGCTAAACCGATAATCGCTTGCAGTTTAAATCTAAAAAAAATTTAAAATCAATATATTGAAATAAATAGCAAATTTATTTTGTTAACTCGTTTTTATCAAATAATTAAAAATATTTCTTGGCATTTCTATTATGTAGCAATTTGTGACCTCCTTCATGGTCAGCATTTTTTTCAAAATTTATAATTTATAAAATATTTTCAATAGGTAAAATATTTTTTGTTATTTAAATTTTTCTTGACAACGTTTCAAAAGTAGTGTTTTATTAATCAACTGATTAATAATATTCGTCTCTAAAAACGATCTGACATGAAGTATGAATTGGCAAGGTACGAAATAAAAAAACATAAGATTCTCAATGCTGCTTTTAAGCAAATTTATGAGCAAGGGATTGCAGGGACAACCATGCGTTCCATCGCTAAAGAAGCGAAAGTCAACCAGGCTCTCTTACATTATTATTTTAAAGATAAAGAAAATCTCTTTTCCGAGTTTATCCATGTCCTTTTTAACCGATTTATTTATGACATTGAAAAAAGGTACAAGGACTCAGATTCTCCCGAAAAGAAATTAGATGCCTTCTTCAGTGCCGGCAAGGATTTCCTGGAAAAACAAAAAGAGTTGTTTGTGGTGATGATTGATGTGTGGTCCTACTGTTTTCGAAACAAAAAGCTACAGAAAGATTATGCCGCCATGAATCGACGACTTACCGGGGTTATGAGAAACACTGTGGCCGAGGGAAAGGAAGGCGGATTTTTCAATAATGTTCATGAAGACACGTTGGCGATTTTATTTGTCTGCTTTGTCGTGGGAATTGGGTGTCTTTGGCACATGGATAACCGTTCCTTTAATTTGAGTGATGAATTCGACATCATGACCAGAAATCTTCGCCAACTTATTTTGCGCGATGATACGGGCAATAAACCATTGCTATGAGAGTATAGTGAGGTATTCTTAGGTAGCTTCTTTTTATTATTGTTATCTTCTACCGTAAAGGAGGGAGTATGAAGTATAAAATTGGCGTAGATGTAGGAGGGACATTTACCGACTTTTTAGTAGTTGATGAGAAGGGCAAGAGCGAGATCTACAAGACTCCTTCCACCCCGGCTGATTCATCCATTGGTTTCATGGCGGGAATCGAGGAGATGGCTAACGCCCACGGACTTTCGATGAAAGAGTTTCTTGCAAATGTGACCGCGATTGTTCATGGGACAACAATAACGACCAATGCGGTTCTTACCGGCAAATACGCTAAGACCGGTCTTCTTACCACCAAAGGGCACCGGGATTGGCTCCAGACCAGGAGGGGACTGAAGCCGAGTTGTTACGATTCTAAAGAAGACCCGCCGGAGCCGATTGTGCCGCGGCGTCTCAGGCGAGTTGCCGAAGAGCGGATTGATTGTGAGGGGAAGGTGCTGGTACCGCTCCACGAGGGTGATGTGCGTGCGGCAGCAGAAATGTTTAAGAAAGAGAAGGTAGAGGCCGTGGCCGTATGTTTTCTTTTTTCTTTTTTAAACCCCGCCCACGAAGACAAAGCTTACGAGATTCTCTCCCAGGAGCTTCCCGGGGTCTATGTTTCACTTTCCAGCAAGGTTTTGCCTCAGATCAGGGTGTATGAGCGAGGGTCTACCACGGTATTCAACGCTTCAGTAGGTCCGGTGTTAAGGAACTATGCGCGGAATTTAGTCAACCGGCTGAAGCAACAGGAATTTAAAGGAATTTTACTGATTATGCAGTCCAATGGGGGGATGATGTCGCCGGAGGTTGCGATGGATTTTGCTGTCAATACCCTTATGTCCGGTCCGGCGGCCGGACCCATGGCGGGTATTTTCTACGGTGATATTCATGGATGCAAGGATCTCATTACGGTTGACATGGGGGGGACGAGTTTTGATTCCTGCCTGGTGAGGAATCGTGAGCCGGAGATAACGACTGAACTTGAGGTAGCCCACTTTAAGATGGCTGCTCCCTCCATTGCCATTGAGACCATGGGGGCAGGGGGTGGAAGCATTGCCTGGATTGATGCGGGCGGTATCTTTCGGGTTGGCCCCCAAAGCGCCGGCGCTGATCCTGGTCCGGCGTGTTACAATATGGGTGGTACTGAACCGGCGGTCACGGATGGTGATGTGGTGTGCGGATATTTAAACCCGGATTATTTCCTGGCCGGGAAGAAGAAACTGTACCCGGAATTATCGAGAAAGGTGATCAAGGAAAAGCTTGCGGATAAACTTCGTCTCAGTGTTGAGGAGGCGGCTTACGGCATTTACCGGATTGTCAACAGCAACATGGCTCAGGGGACAAGGCTTTCGTCAGTCAACAAAGGGTATGACCCGAGGCTTTGTCTGCTGATTACCGCTGGTGGAGCCGGGCCGGTACATGCCTGCGACATTGCCAAGGAGCTTGAGATGTCGATGATTTTAATACCCAAGACCTCTTCGGTTTTTTGTGCCAGCGGTATGCTTATCTCTAATTTGCGGCATGACTTTGTGAGGGTGAGCCACATGGTGCTGTTGCCTGATCTTGTAGACGTGAAGCTTATTAATTCCCGTTTTCAGGAAATGCGCGATGAAGCCAATCATGTTCTTGAACGAGAAGGGATTCCCGCCAAAGCCAGGAAGTTCACCTACAGTGCCGACCTTCGCTATGAGGCGCAGTTTAACGAAATTGAAACCCCGGTTCACCTTAAGCAAGATCGTTTTACCCTGGATCAACTCCCGGTCCTTCACAAGGCTTTTAAGGAACGGCATGATACCCTCTATGGGTATTCCTTGCCTGATCATACCCAGGAAATGTTGTCCTTACGCCTAACCGCTTGGGGAATGGTTGATAAACCGACCTTTGCCGAATCGCCTTTTATGGGGAAAAATGCTTCGAAGGCGATCAAAGGAAAGCGGGAAATCTATTATGAGGGAAAGCATGTCAAAGTCCCGGTTTATGACGGACCGAAAATGGGACACGGCAATGAGGTAGTGGGGCCGGCAATTATAGAAGAGCCAACAACGACCATTTTACTTACCCCCGACTGGCAGCTTACCTGCGATCGCTACAGCAACTACCTTCTTTACCGCAAAGGGGTAACGCTGAAAAAGAGCTGGAGCCAGGTGGGTGTAAAAAAATAGACGAGAAGGAGGGAAAATATGACGACAAAACAGAAAAAGATTGACCCGATAACCGTAGCAGTCTGTGACAACCGTTTTACCGCCATTGTTGATCAGGTCGCTGGCGCGATGGTGAGAACTTCCATGTCGCCTATATTTGCCGAGGCGCGGGATATCTGTACCGGTATCTTTGATAAGGATTTGAGGCTGCTTGCCCAGCGGGATTACCTTCCCGTACTTGCTGCTAATCTCAACGTGGCGATTAAGGAGATCGCGGAAGATTGGGAGGGGAAAATTTACGACGGAGACGTGTTTATCCATAATGATGCATACGGCCGCAATACCCATCAGCCTGATGTTAACGTGGCCAAACCGATTTTTAAAAACGGGAAGATTTTGTTCTGGGCGATGGCAAAAGGCCACCATGCGGATATCGGAGGTAAAGGGCTGGTTGGATATGACCCTACCTCTAGGACCTGCTGGGATGACGGGCTTATCATCAAGCCGGCGAAACTGTACGACCGGGGACAATACAACAAAAGTGTCTGGCGGCTTATCTGTAATAATACCAAGCTTTCCTCACTGGTGGAGGCGGATTTGCACTGCCAGGTAGGTGCGTGCACGGTCGGGGAGCGGCTTCTGCTGGCGTTGGTGAATGAATACGGCGAAGATAAAGTATTTGCCGCTATTGATGAAATCCTCAATGCCAATGAAAAGGGGGTGAGAAAAAAAATCAAGGAGATTCCTGATGGTGTTTACTACGGGGAAAAATCTTTTGACAACGATGCGTGGGACCGCACCAAGCCGGTTACGGTGAGGGCGAAGGTGACCGTGAAAGGAAGCGATATTACCATTGACCTTTCGGAAAGCGATCCTGAAACCCCCGGATACCTCAATAGCTCGTGGGGAAACTCCTACTCGGTCGCTACCATGGCAGTATTGTACTTTATCGAGGGGGAAACTAAAAGGAACGCGGGGGCGCTTCGTCCGATTAAATTTATCACGAAAAAAGGCACGTGCGTGGATCCCACGTTTCCGCACGCCATGACCATGTGCACCTGCACCTTTACGGAGACGATCTTTGAGGCCGTTATGCTGGCCCTGGATCCGGCAAAACCAGAGTGGGCAACTGCTGCGCACGGTAAAATGAGTCTGAGCGTAACTGCCGGGACGAATCCCCGGACCAAGCGGCCTTTTGCCATCATTGACTTTGTGACTTGTGCCGAAGGCTCCGGCGGTACTCTCGGGCATGATGGGTGGCCTCAGGGCGGCCCTACCCACTGTATGGGACAGCTGCGAAGCCCGGATCCAGAAATCATGGAAATGGTGACGCCGCAGATCGTGTGGAAAAACGAGCTTGCCGGCGGACAAGAAGGAATCGGACAGTTTCGCGGTGGCTGGGGGGGTACTTATAAGGTTCAGTACCTGACTGATTGCCCGGCAGTGGAATGCGGGCAGGGACACGCGCTCTATGCAGTTCCCAGTGGCATATTCGAGGGTGGGAGCCCGCCTCCAACAGCGCCCCGGGTGCGACGAACTGATGGGAAAGTTGAATCCATCGATTCGAACGTGTTCTGGGATATCCACAAAGATGATATTTACGAACAAGATATGCAAGGCGGTGCCGGCTATGGTGATCCTTTGGAACGGGATCCTTTGAGGGTCCAGAAAGATGTGGATGATGAGTTTATCACCTTTGAAAAAGCCAAGGAAGACTACGGAGTGATCCTGAAGCCCATGGAAGGACAACCGTGGCGATGGGCGGTGGACCCGAAAGGCACTGAACAAGAAAGGAAGCAACGGAAAATTTAGAGGAAGTCTCGCTGAAAAAACCTGTTTCAATTGCAACCGCTCTAAGAGTAGTTTCCTATTTTCCCTTTTGCTCAGGGGATGACGATTAAGTTCTGTTACTTTTTTGTTCGTATGCGCGTAGAATTTGCCCACCCGACAATATCTTAAACAGTTGGGTGGGCAAACCTTTCTCGTTATTGCCTTTAATACTGCGTCTATGGAAAGACGGAAACCCTGTAGCTATCTGCTTCCCAGGACAAGGAAGCAAGACTTCAGTAACTTGGTAAAAATGTTTTCCTTTTCCTTATTCAAGTATTGTTGTATAGTTAGCCCTAAGAGGCTTTTCCAAAAGTTCGTTTTTCTACGCCTCCGGGGATAGCTTCAGAGATAATATCCACGTCTAAGATGACGAGGCGTCAATGAATCCACTGCTGAGGATAGTGCTGGATAACAAAGAGAAACTTATCCGGCGTTGTGTTTGTGAATACTGTGGAGAGAAGCCGAAGGGAAAACGAAAAATAGAGGCTTCCTTTGCTATCGCGATTGAGCTTTTTATAGAGGGGATCAGACATAAAAACGTTACCTGCCTGGGCGCATTTCTCGAAGGGATCGTTGATGGAGAAAACCAGAAGAAGATCCATCCATCGCAGGGGGCCAGATTTCTTAACATAACGAGAAAGGTTCTGCTCCGGTTGGTTCTGAAAAAACATGAACAAAAGGGTATGACTAAGGCAATTGATTGGATAGACCGGGCTTTCTCCGTCGCCACGGAAGTCATGATGCATCGCTTTGAAGATATTGTCTCTCGGGAGCGCGAGGAGATCAAAAAAAGAGAGCGCCGCATCGGAGAATTAGAGAAAAAAATCATAAAGTTTACCTCGAAAAAGTCGCGGGGCTGGGTTGATGTGGGGGGTACCCGGATGTGTCTTCTCGATATTCCTGGCGGCTGGTTTAGCATGGGGGCGACCATCAACCTTTTTGCCGGCGAAGAAACCTATCGGCGCGTGATGTTTGAAATGGGTCTGGCTGAGACCTTTACCCAAAAAGCAGCCGATGGCGGGGTACTGGGGTATTCAGCCAAAGGGATTTATGACGCGGTAGATACCTTTTCGGAAGCTGGTTTTGGAGATTTTGTTATCGAAGAACTAAGGTTTGCTGAGGGTTATATCAGAATTACCTGTAAAGACACCTTTGAGGGGTGGATATTTCGCAATCATCACAAGGTCAGCGACGTTCCGGTCTGCTACTATTCCGCTGGTGTCCTTCTTTCCTTTGTGCAGACCATTACCAAAAGAAATGATCTGAGCTGTGTTGAGACCGCCTGCATCGCCAAGGGTGATAAAGCGTGCGAGTTTGTCATCGGAATCAGAGAGGCTTTACAGAAGAGGGGCATCCGGCTGACGGAATGGGGGATGACCATCAAGGAACGCGCAGAATACCTCGAGAACCTCCTGGAAGAAAAGCAGCGCATCGAAAATGAACTTACCCGCAAATATACTGAACTAACGGTACTCAACAACATTTCCGCCCGGGTAAATCAGTCGCTTGATTTGGAGGAAATTTTAAACTTTGCTATCAATGAGTTGCAAAACATCATGGGCAAAGACAAAGGGATTGGTATCTATTTGCTGGATCGCAAAAAAAACGAATTGGTTTTCACCGCCCAAAAAGGTTACTCGGAAGAGTTTTTTAAACGTTTAAGCCGATTGAAAATTGACGAGGGAATGGTGGGAAGCGTGGTCAAAGCAAAAACGCCGCTGGCCTATGATGATTATGCCCATTCTCCGAAGGCCCTTAAACCTGTAATAGAATTCGGCCAGATAAAGTCGGCGATGTCCGTACCGCTCATCGCCAAAGACCGGATTGTGGGGGCGCTTTCTATTGCGAGCAAGACCCCTTATCATTTTACCGCTGAGGAGATTAACCTGATGACCCTTATCGGGAATCATATCGGCGTGGCCATCGAAAATGCTCAGTTGCTCGAGGAGGTAAAAGAATCGGAAAAAAAATACCGCACCTTGGTCGAGGACATTAATGATGGGTACGTGATCTGCCAGAGCGGGCAGGTTGTTTTTGCCAACAACGCATTTCTTGCCATGTATGGCTATAAGCAGGAAGATGTGTTGGGCTGTGATTTTCAGGGGTTTTTCTCCAAAGAGTGGAGCCAGCCCATCGAAAAGATGTATCAAGACTGGACTACCAGCAAAGGCGTTCCCCGACATCTCGAATTTCTGCGAAGGCACCGGGACGGGACTATGCTTCCCACCGAGCTGAAGGTGGATTTCGTGGAATATGACGGAAAACCCGCGATGATCGGAATCTTTCGGGACATCAGCGAACGAAAAAAAATGGAACAACGGGTGCGGGAAAGCGAACGGCTGGCGTCGATCGGACAACTGGCTGCTGCCATTGCCCACGAGATAAGAAATCCGCTCTCTGCGGTCAAGATGAACATTCAAATTCTTTCCCGGAATTTAAAACTCCGGGAGTTCGACAAGCGACGGCTTGAAATTGCCACCGGTGAAATCAAGCGTCTGGAAAGAATTGTGGAAGATGTCTTGGATTTTGCCCGACCTCTTCAAATGAACAAAGAGCCTTACAGCATCAACGAAGTTCTCCGAAAATGCTTTAATCTGCTGCGCGACAGCATTCCGCGCAAGAATATCAAGGTGATCAAAAAAATGTCACGGGTTCTTAAAAATGTTTCGATAGACAGCGAGATGATGGAGCAGGCATTTTTAAACATTATCCTTAACGCCATTGATGCCATGCCCCGCGGAGGGACATTAGAAATCGTGAGTCGAAAAACCGAGCCTGCCGGTCGAGAAATGGTTCTCGTTGAGTTCCAAGACTCGGGGATGGGAATGAATCAAGAACAGCTTGCCAAAGCTTTTGATCCTTTTTATACGACCAAAACCACGGGAGTAGGCCTTGGCCTTTCCAACGTCAAGAAAATCATTGAAGCCCATGAGGGCATCATTGAGGTTGAAAGTCAGGCAGCCCAAGGGAGCACGTTTAGAATTTTATTACCCTTAGAATGAGCGCACTGCTATGATGAAAATTTTAGTCGTCGACGACGAACAATCAATCCGTGAGACCCTGGAGCTTTTTTTACAGGAGAAAGGATTTGATGTTTTAACCGTAGAAGATGGGGAAAAGGGATTGAACGCGGCAGAAAGAGAACAGCCCGACATCGTGATTCTTGATTTTCGTCTTCCCGGCCTGGATGGACTTGAAGTCCTTCAAAGACTCAAGCACCATAACAAAGATATTTCGGTTATCATGATTACCGGTTACCACGATATGGAAAGCGCTATTCAGGCGATGAAGCTCGGGGCGTTTGACTATATCCACAAACCAATTGACATTGATGAGCTGGGCATCGCGATCACAAAAGTTGAAGAAAACCTCAGGCTCACGAACCGCTTAGAAGGACTCCTAACGGAAATTTCGCAAGAGTATAAAGTTAATAACATTGTGGGCAAAACCAGGGCCATGCAGGAAATCTTCAAGGTTATCGGCATGGTCTCCGAAAGCAGGACCACTGTTTTGATTCAAGGAGAAAGCGGAACCGGCAAGGAGATTATCGCTCGTGCCATTCATTACAACAGCCCCTATCGGAAAGAGCCTTTTCTGGCCATTAACGTTCCCGCCCTGGTGGAGACTCTCTTGGAAAGCGAGCTCTTTGGTCATGAGAGAGGCGCATTTACCGGTGCCACCCAGCTCAAAAAGGGCAAGATCGAGTTAGCTCAGCAGGGCACGATCTTCCTGGATGAAATTGGCGATCTTTCTTCTTCGCTCCAGGTAAAACTGCTGCGATTTCTCCAAGAACGGGAATTTGAGCGGGTGGGAAGCGCAAAGATTCTCCGCTCCAATGCCCGGATCATCACGGCGACTAATCAGAACTTGGCGCCGATGGTTGCGGAAAGAAAATTTCGGGAGGATCTCTATTTCCGATTGAAGGTTGTGGAGATCTATGTTCCCCCGCTCCGGGAGCGAAAACCGGATATACCGTTGCTGGTCGAACACCTCCTAAACAAAATCAATCGAGACCTGCACCGGCACGTTACCAAAATTCCAAAGGAGGTAATGGACGTCTTGGTACAGTACGAATGGCCGGGAAACATAAGAGAATTGGAAAACATCCTGACGCGGGCCGTGGTGCTCTCCAAGGGTGATATCTTGGTGCCCGAATACCTTCCTGATTTTTTTACGGCCCGCAGTGTTGGGGGCGAGAAGTCTTCACATATAAAATCTCTTGACCAAATCAAGAAGGACCATGTGCTCAAGGCGCTGGAGTTCGCTCATTGGGATAAGGGCAAAGTTTGTGAACTCCTCGGAATTTCCCGGCCTACGCTGAGAAAAATGATAAAGGATTATAAGATTAAGGGATAGATTATTCCTCCTTGTGCCAAGGCTGTTAAGTGAAAGATTCTTTCAATGCACAGGAAAAATATCTTTTCCTTATTTGTGTTTTTAGGGAGTCTTATTAAAAAAAAGATTTTAATATTAATATATTATGTTTAATATCACCTTGGCATGGCTCTTGTATATTTTGGAAGGAGGTGAGGAAAAGGATAGAGCTATGCAAATTCTAAAAGCTTGCCTGTTTCATGACAAAAATACTGATTATCGATGATGAGCGGCCGATTCGAGAAACTCTGGAAATGTTTCTGCGCGAGAAAGGATACGACGTAGCCACTTCTGAAAGCGGAGAGGCCGGCTTGAAGCTCATTCGAAAAAATCAGCCCGATATTGTGATCCTTGACCTCCGTCTTCCTGGGATTGATGGGATTGAAGTGCTTCGTATCGTCAAGCAACTTTCCCCAAGGAGTATGGTTATTGTGATTACCGCCTATCATGATAAGGAGATTTACGATCAGGCTGAAAGTCTGGGGGCTTTCGGTTACATTGTTAAGCCCATTGATGTGGCGGAATTTGAGCTCACCATTAATAAGGCAATGCGGGGTCAGAGGAACGGGCATCAAGACAAAGCAGGGGTGGTGAAGGCCTCCCAAAATTAGCCGGACAAAAAGACCGGAAACCCGGGTGCCATCATCGTGAAGTTTTCATCACCTCCCGTGTGTTTTTTGCGTTTGAGTCAATAGCTTTTTATTCTTAGACCTCATTGGAGTAGAAGGGAGCAATATCATGAATATCGGAGATGGATTGAGAAGAACCGCACGGGCCTATCCTCGCACAATCGGAGTGATTGACCGATGCGCAAAATATGTTCCGGACAGAACGACATATACATGGGGACAGTTTAATGATAAAGCCAACCGACTGGCGAATGGACTCATTTCGATAGGGTTAAAAAAGGGAGATCGCGTGGGAATTTATTCGGAGACCAGAAGCCCTTTTGCGATCGCTTACCACGCTTTGATGAAAGCGGGATTAGTTCTGATCCCACTCAACATTGCTTACAAAGGAGATGAACTAATCTATTTAGTCAAAGACTCGGAACCCCTGGCCATGTTTATAGACGCCGATCGGGTCGGAGAAGTCACCAAGATCCGGTCCAAAATCCCGAGTCTGCAATTCACCATCGGTTTTGGGCCTAATCATGGCTGTGATTTTGATTTCGAAACCTTGATTGAAAATAATGGTCCGGAGGACCCAAATGTGCCGGTAGCCGAAGAAGACCTGGCTTCGCTTCTCTATACCAGCGGAACCACGGGTCGTCCCAAAGGCGCGATGATGACCCACCGGAATTGGTGCTTTTCTGCGACCATCTTGACCGCAGAGTGGCGCATCCTTCCGCGGCACCGGTTTCTTCACGTTCTTTCTCCGTTTTTCAGTGGTGGACTCGGATTTATGACTATCGGAGCTTTCCGGGGAATCACCTTGGTGTTGTGTGACTGGAACACAGAAAAAGTCATGAAAGTGCTCCAGGAAGAAAGGATCAACTACTCTATGTTCGCCCCGGCCATGACCAGCATGATTGTAAACCATCCTGATGTCAAAAAATACGACTTTAGCGCTATGGAAAGAATCATTACCTCCGCCGCCCCGATTTCTCCGGGTCTGTTGAAGAAGGCAACGGAAGTCTTCGGTGATGTCTATACCTTCACGTATGGGACATCCGAAACCGCTTTGGGCGGCTGTCAATGTCAGCTTGAAGATGTGGCCCTGGACGGCCCTACCGCCAAACGGATCGCTTCGGTTGGAAAGGCGATGATGGGTATGAATGTGCGCGTGGTGGATGATAATGGCAAGGATATTCCTTGGGGAGGCGAACAGGCCGGAGAGGTTGTCGTAAGCGGCCCGACGGTAGGAAAAGCCTATTGGAAGAAGCCTGAGGCAGAAGACCTGAAGGATGACGCCTGGTATTCCGGGGATTTAGCCCGGGTTGATGAAGACGGATTTATATACATTGTAGACCGTAAAAAAGACATGATCTTAAGCGGAGGCGCTAATATCTATCCGCGGGAGATTGAAGATGTGCTCTACGCTCACCCGGACGTTCAACAGGCTGCGGTCATTGGTATCCCCAACGAGCTTTGGGGAGAGAGCGTAAAGGCCATCATCGTGTTAAAACCTGGTTCCACGATGACCGAGAAAGAGATGATTGATTACTGCAAAGAACGCATGGCGGACTACAAGAAACCGCGCGCGATAGAATTCCGAGAAAAGCTTCCCATGAACCCGTCCGGAAAAATTCTGAAACGCGAACTCCGTGACGAACATTGGAAAGGACGGGAGAGTAAGATCTGAGGTCTTACCCGTGCAGGAGATTAAGGGATGGGGGCGGCGCGAACCACATTGAGAGAGGAGGAAAGCTATGAAGTATGTCGTGGGGGTTGATATAGGTGGCACATTTACGGATCTCGTTAGTGTTGATGAAACGGGCGATTATATTATCGTAAAAACTTCTTCCACCCCGGCTGACCCGTCGATTGCGGTCATTGATGGGCTCAGGAAGCTGGCGGCCAAGTATGGGAAGAAGGATATTAAGGCCTATCTGGCTGATGTGCTCCGAATTTGTCACGGAACTACCGTAAGCACGAATACCGTGCTCACCTGGACCGGGGCCAAGGTCGGATTGTTATGCACCAAGGGCTTTCGCGATACCCTGGGGATTCGATTTGGGATTAGGGAGAATCCTTATGATTTTACGATCCCTGCTCCCCCTGCGCTCGCGCCCCGATATTTACGGATGCCCATCACGGAAAGAGTCAAGTGGAACGGAGACGTGATTACCCCCCTGAATGAACAGGACGTTCGCGCTGCCTGCAAGCACTTGAAAGCCCAAGGCGCTGAAGCAGTGGCGATCTGTTTTCTTTGGTCCTTTAAAAACCCGGCTCATGAGATGAGAGCGGTAGAAATCGCGCGAGAAGTGTTGCCTGACTTATATGTGTGCGGTTCTTACGAGATTCAGCCTGAGGTTCGCGAATACTGGCGCATGAGCACGACAGTCATCAGCGCCTACGTCGGGCCCAATCTTTCGAGATATATTCGGCACCTGGTTGTGACGTTGGCCGAATGTGGTTTTACGGGTCAGCTTTTGATTACCCAATCCAAC
>Ga0068714_10004118_pt1 | contig 16585 bp, 8 predicted proteins | sample MTBNYHSulfiMetaG_FD_62988 | JGI IMG/M metagenome (GOLD analysis project Ga0068714, IMG submission 62988) | Enrichment culture microbial communities from rom New York Harbor, USA that are MTBE-degrading - MTBE-NYH (New York Harbor Sulfidogenic)... | ecosystem: Environmental > Aquatic > Marine >...
CGTGTGGAGAGCTTCGGGGTGGAGAACGTACCGGAGCAAGGGGGGGTGATGATCACGCCCAACCACAGCGGGGCGCTCCCCCTGGATGCGGTCATGGTGGGGGTGGACCTGGCCGTGAAGATGAAGAAGCCCCGGATCATGCGTGCGGTGGTGGACAACTTCGCCGGGTTTCTTCCGTTCATCAACACCTTCTTCTACCGGTGCGGCCAGATCATCGGGGCCCGGAGGAACTTCGAAGAGTTGCTGAACCAGGGGGAGCTGGTGGCCGTCTTCCCCGAGGGGGACAAGGGAACGGGCAAACCCTACCGGGACCGGTACAAGCTGGTCCCCTTCAACGTGGGGTTCATGGAGTTGAGTCTGCTGTACCGGACGCCGATCGTGCCCACCGCGGTGATCGGCGCGGAGGAGCAGTACCCGTACATGTTCAACGTTCCTCCCCTGGCCAAGGTATTCAACCTTCCCTATTTCCCCCTGACCCCGCTCACGCTGCTGCTGGGGCCCGTGGGAGCGCTGCCGCTGCCCACGAAGTACACGATCTACTACGGCGAGGCGCTGCACCTGTACCGGGACTATCCCCCGGAGACCGTGAAGGACCCGGAGACGATCCGCATGCTCGTCCGAAGGGTCCAGGACCTTGTGCAGGGCATGATCGAGGAGGGGCTGCAAAGGCGCAGGGGCAGGGTCTTCGGGTTTTCCCTGAGGGATCTCCTGCCGGGAAGGAAAGAGCCGAGGGTTCCCGTGGTCCCCCGAAAGCAGATCCGGGACAGGACCGGGTCCTGAGCCGTTCCCGTTGGAGACCGGCTGTGGAGGAATGCGTTGAAAAGGAGATGCGCGCATGACGAAGAAGAAGCTCCGGAAGCCCTCCAGGAAAACCGTGGGCAGCCCAAAGGCCAGGCGGAAGGCGCCCCCCCCCGCCCGGCAAGCCGCGGCCGTGGCCAGAGGCAAACGGTCGGCGTCCCCCGTGGTGAAACGCTCCGGCGGTGCTTCGGCGGGCAAGGGGGCCGGAAGCCGAAAGAAGAACGTGCTGATCACCGGGGTGACCGGCACGCTGGGGAGCCGCCTGGCTGAGGCCCTGTACTACGACAAGAACGTGGGGATCATCATCGGGGCCGCCCGGGGGGCCAAACCGTACTACTTCAACCAGTATGACACCAAGCGTTTTATCTACAAGAACATGAATATCTTGAAGAGCCGGGACCTGACCAACCTGTTCCTGGCCACGGACTTCAAGGAGGCGGAGATCAACACCGTGGTGCACCTGGCGTTTTTCAACCGGGTGTCCAAGTCCAAGGAGAAGGGCTCCTTTCACAGCCTGAACGTGGAGGGGACCAACAACCTGCTGGACAAGTGCATTGAGTCCGGTTCCGTGAACAAGTTCATCTTCAAGTCGAGCGACGTGGTGTACAAGATCCGGCCGCACAACCCCATCTACCTGGACGAGAACGCGGACCTGAATTTCGACACGGACGTGGACCCCTGGATCAAGGACCGCGTGGATGCGGACATGATCTGCCAGTCCAAGATGGACAACAAGGGGGTCAACATCGTGATCCTGCGGTTTTCCAACATCATCGGCCGCATGGTGAGCAGCCAGCTCAACGCCTACTTCGACTCCCCGCTGGTCTTCAAGGCCATGGGGTTCAACCCGCTCATCAACTTGATCCACATGGAAGACGTGGTGGCGGCCATCCAGCTCGCCATTCACAAGAACGTGAAGGGGATCTTCAACATCGCCGGCGCAGACACGGCCCCCATCTCCACGTTCGCCGAGATCAACCGGTCCCGCATGCACTCCCTGCCCGAGCCGTTGCTGGGCCCGGTGAACACCGTGATGCGGAGGCTGGGTATGACCCAGTACTACTACTCCGTGGACAAGGACCGGCTGAAGTACAGCGTGCTCCTGGACACGCGAAAGGCCTCCACCCTGCTGGGGTTCAAGCCCCGGAGCCACGTGTACTTCGAGGGGGGCGGACAGGAGGGCTGAACCCGGGTGCGGTCCTGGGGCTCCCCCGCCCCGTGGGATCACCGCGTGGGGGCGCGGGAAGCAAGCCCCGGCTCGATTCCGGCTGCGGAGCCATCTTCGCAGCGGGACGGACCTTGCGGAAGACCCGGAAAGGGGCTCTGGTTCATCGCCAGCTCGCGATCCAAGGGACTGTGCGCCGTTCCTGTCCTGGAACGGTTCCAGGATCAAGACCAGGCCTTGGATGGGGTCCTCCTCGTGGCGTGCGCCCGCTTTTCCCGCAGATCCTCGAGGCATAGCACAAGCGGGCCATGGATTCCTCTCTCCTGGCGATCCTGCGGTTGGAACGGTTTCTCCTCCGGGGAGAACCCCCGGGTCAACGCGCCGCATCAAAAAAACATTCCTAGGAGCGTGTGGGAATACCGCGTTTTCTGCGTTTTTCCCTATTCCGGGCTTGATCCGGATTCCCGTCTTGTCCCTCACTTGTGGATCCCGGCTTTCGCCGGGACGAACACAGAAGGGGGGGCCACACCCACCTGGGGGGGTGCCGCTCAGCGGTGTTTCGTTGCGGAAAGCACCTTCTTTCAGGGAGGAGATAGAAACATGAGACAACACACATTGCCATGGGCGCAAGGACCCTATCCTCTGCCTTCGTTGTGGAATATCAGGGATTGGGTCGCGAACACCTTCACCGGGCAGAGACGAATGGATCTGGCCTTGACGCTCGGCGCGTTCGTTCTTTTTGGGTGGCTCTTCTTTTGCCTGTTCAGATTGTCCAGCGGCGATCTCTCCGCTCCGCAATTCGGCCCCGGAGGCTATTCCGCAGGCTGGGTCTCGGAAGCCGCTTGTTCTTCCGCGATGTGCGGATTCCTTGCGAAGAACCGGTGACCGCGCTTGGTCTGTCAGCCATGGATCCGGGAGGGCATGGGGCGCGGGTCGTTCCGCTGTGCGGCCGGCCTCAAGGTTCCGGTTCGCGCGGGTGTTGGAGGGTTGTCTGAATGGCGGCGGCCAAGGACTGGGCGCTGAAGGGCTTGGTCAGGAGGGTGATCCCTTCCGTTGCGATGATTTCCTTCCGGAGGAGATCGACGCTGTGGCCGGAGACGATGATGGCGCGGAGGGTTGGCTTGTGGGTCCGCAACGTCCGGCACAGGTCCAAGCCGGTCTTGCCGCCGGGCATCACCATGTCCGTCAGGAGAAGGTCGAACCGTCCGGATTCCTTCTCCCACACCCGCAACGCCGCTTCGGCACTCCTGGCCTCCGCGACCGGATACCCTAAGTGAAGCAGGCATCTCGCGGTCACGCGCCGAACGTACCCCTCGTCCTCCACCAGGAGAATTCGGGCCGGCGAAGCGGGTGCTCCGCCGGGTTGTTTCTCGGATCCGGCAGGGGCATCTTCGGCATCCGCTTCCGAGAGCGGGAGGAAGGCCGCAAAGGTGCTGCCCTTTCCCACCTCGCTCGTGACCTCCAACCACCCGCCGTGTTGGCTCAGAATGCTGTAAGCAGTGGGCAGTCCCAGGCCGGTCCCCTTCCCCACATCCTTGGTGGTGAAAAACGGCTCGAAAATGCGCTGGAGAATGGCGGGATCGATGCCGCAGCCCGTGTCGGAAACCCGCAGGGAGGCGTAAGGGCCAGGCCGGACCTGGGGTCCCTTGACCTGCGCTTGATCCGCATCGAGGTCCGTGGCGTCCGCGGCAATGAGGAGGCGGCCGCCTGCAGGCATGGCGTCCCGCGCGTTGATGGTCAGGTTCAACACCACTTGCTGGATCATGCCCGCATCACCCAGGAACCGCAAGGGGAAGGGGCCTCGTTGCAGCTCCACCTGGATGTTCTCCCCCAGAACGCGCAGAAGCATCTTCTCGATATCCACCAGAAGGACGTTCAGGTCCAGAGGCGTGCGGGTCATGGGTTGTTGACGGCCGAAGAGGAGCAACTGGCGCGTGAGACTTGCCGCTCGGTTGATGGTGGTGAGCAGTTCGTCCATGGCTTCGCGCAGCGTCTCCGGGGAAGGATCCGGCTCGAGCTGCATGAGATTGAGCTGGATCGTCATCGCCGCCAGGAGGTTGTTGAAGTCGTGAGCGACCCCACCGGCGAGTTGGCCGATGACCTCCATCTTTTGCGAGTGCAGCAGTTGTGCCTGCAAGCGCTCCCGGAGTTCCTCGGCTTGCTTGCGTTCGGTGATGTCGATTTCGATGCCGTCCCACAGCATGCTGCCGTCGGCCGCGACCCGCGGCGCTGAGATGAAACGACGCCAACGGATTTCACCCGAGGGAAGCCTCACGCGGACGTCCATGTCCAACCGGGTCCTCGTGGCAAAGGCGGAAGCTTCCTGTTCGCCCAACAGACGCCTGTCGTCTTCCATGACCTGCGCGTAGAGTCGCGATGGATCGGCCAGGACCTCGTCCACGGTCAATCCGTGCATACGTTCCACCGCGGGACTCAGGTAGCTGAAATGTCGGAGGGTTCCATCGATCCCGCTGTTGATTTGGTACACCATGCCATCGGCCAGGTTTTCGCTCAGAAACCGCAGCTGTTCCGCGCTGTCGTTTTTCATCGGGGCCTCTGTCTCAGAGCCTTTCCACGAGGCGTGTCCCGCCACGGGCAACCACGCCGGTTGTCGCTTCTCCCCTTCTCTGCGGTCCGAAAAGGGTGTCGAGACGAAAAGAGAAGAGCGGATGGGGATTCGGGTGGAGAGGAGAGAACCATAGCACGGGGGGCCCGGATGTGACAATGGCAGCCACACGCCCCAGCGTACTTCCACCCGCGGTGTTCGCAAGATCGGTTCGCGGAAGAAGGGGGTTTCCGGACGTCTTCCGCGTGTTCGGCGAACCTCTCCCGGAGGGTGCCGGCCCTCGGTCCGTGAATCGGGACCCGGGACCTTCTTGCCGGACCCTGCCGCAGGGATGGCCCCGCACGATCCGGAGAGCGCTCCCTCGATCCGAGCGCCCCATCCTTCACGGAATCGTTATCGGCGAATCCCTTTTCTTCTTTCGCGTCTTTCGAATAAAATGCATCTCGCGCTGGCCCTACGACTCTTTCCTTGTATCCGCGAGGAACGTGAATGGCGGCTGAGAAGAAGGCTTCCCGACCCAAAGCCGGTCGATCCACCCGGTCCCAAAGGCAACCGCAGAAGGAACGCCTCCTCTTGTTTCAGCGTTTTCTGGAGAAGTCCGGTGATGGACTGGGGTGGACCGACCTTGACGGGAACCTTCAATACGCAAACAAGACCCTCGCTCGGCTGATCGGGGCGGACCGGCCCGAAGACATTCTGGCCTGCCCGATCCGTCGTTTCTATGACGAACCGGCGCGGAAGCGGTTTGCGGAGGAGATCTTTCCCACCCTTCGAAGGGATGGGTTCTGGAGCGGGGAACTGACGCTCCAGAACGCGAAGACCGGGCCGATCCCCGTGCGGAACAGCTTCTTTGGCATCCGCGACGAACAGGGCAACCTCCTGGGTTTTGCCAGCGGGGTGACCGACCTGAGCTCCTGCAGGAACATCCAAGAAGACGTGCACAAACAGCGGATGTTCCTGGAGGAAGGGGTTGCCGAGCGCCTCTCCGATCTCCAAGCCCTGAACGATGAACTCAACAGGGAAATACAGGAGCGGGCAAGGGCGGAAAAGGAAATCGAACGGCACAAGAGCCTGCTCGAGTCCGTCATGCTTCAATCCCCGGTGCCGATGGTCCTGGTCAGTTACCCGGACATGAAGATCCGGATCTACAACCACGCCTGCAGGGAAATCCTCGGCGTGACGGATGAGCCCGATGCCACCGGGCACAGCCTATTGGAATTCGACCCGACGTGGCAGGACTTCACCCTGGAAGGCGTCCCGGTGGACCTGCAGGAGATGCCGTTGGGGCTGGCCCTCCGGGGAATCCGCACGGAAAAGGCGGAGTTCACGATCCGAAGAAAAGACGGCTCCGTCCGATACGAAGTCGTGGACGGTGTTCCGATCCATGACCGGGATGGACATCTCATCGCGGGATTCATCATCTTTCCCGACATCACCGATCGCAAGCTGGCTGAAAAGGCGCTGCGAGAGGAGAAGCTGTTCACCGATGCGGCGGTGAACAGCCTGCCCGGGCTCTTCTACGTCCTGGATGGTGCGGGCAACCTTCAGCGATGGAACCGGAACTTCGAGGAAATCGGCGGCTACCGCGATGAAGAAGTGGGCAGGATGAACGCGCTGGACTTCTTTGCCCCGGAAGATCGGGCGACCGTGGGCCGTGCCATTGCGGAGGTGTTTGAGCAAGGTTCCGCCACGGTGGAGAGTTTCTTCCTGACGAAAGGTCATCAGAGGATCCCCTACCTGTTCACCGGCATGAAGACCCTGATCCAGGGCGAGCCGTTCCTTGTGGGAATGGGGATCGACATCACCGAACGCAAACGGGCGGAAGACGACCTGGTCAGGAAAACCGAAGAGTTGGATCGGTTCTTTACGGCCAGCTTGGATCTGTTGTGCATCGCGGACACCGATGGGCATTTCCGGCGCCTGAACCCGGAGTGGGTGAAGGTCCTGGGCTATGACCTGGCGGACTTGGTGGGGATGAGGTTCATGGACCTCGTCCACCCCGATGACCGGGCGGACACCCTGGAGGCCGTATCCCAACTCGCCGCTCAGAAGGTCGTCCTGAATTTCGTCAATCGCTATCGGTGCAGGGACGGTTCTTACCGATGGATCGAATGGCGATCCTATCCCAGTGGAAACCTGATCTATGCCGCTGCTCGGGACATCACCGACAGCAAGCGTGCCGAAGAGGCGCAGCGCATCAACAACCTGCGCCGGGATGCCATGCTCGGTTTGAACGAACGGTCGGCCGGTTCCTGGACGGAGATCACCGACTACGCCCTCGAAGAGATCGTGCGCATCACGGGCAGCCAGATTGGCTATGTCGCCTTCCTAAACGATTCCGAGGATGTGCTCACCATGTACTCCTGGTCCAGATCCGCCATGCAGGAGTGCCGAATCCAGGAGAAGCCCATCGTCTACCCGTTGGAGACCACCGGGTTGTGGGGCGAAGCGGTCCGGCAGCGTCGCCCCATCATCACCAACGACTACGGCGAGGATAACCCCTGGAAGCGAGGGGTTCCCCCAGGGCACGTCCACCTTCGACGCCATCTCAATCTTCCCCTCTTTGATCAGGATCGAATCGTGGCCCTGGTCGGTGTGGGAAACAAGGGCGAACCCTACGACCAGGAGGACATCCACCAGATCACGCTTCTTTCGAACTATATGTGGAGCGTCATCAAGAACCGCCGGGCCGAGGAAGCCCTGCGAAAGAGCGAGGAGCAATACCGCCTGCTGGCCGAGAACGCCTCCGACGTGATCTGGACCCGGGACATGGCGATGAAGGCCACCTACATCAGCCCCTCGGTGTTCCGGCAGCGGGGGTACACCGTGGCCGAAGCCATGGCGCAACCCCTTGCCGAAAGCATGACGGAGGATTCCTACCGGCTCGTCCGCGAGACCCTGGCCACCGTGATGGCCCAGGAACGGGAGCTGCATCCCGACCGGCCGCCGACCTGGACCCTGGAGCTGGAGATGCATCACAAGAACGGCTCCACCGTGTGGGCCGAAGCCACCGCCGGGTTCGTGCGGGATGAAACCGGGCGGGCCGTGGGCATCCTCGGCATTTCCCGGGATATTACGGAGCGGAAACGGGCGCAAGCGGAGAAGGAGATCCTGGAAGAACAGCTGCGACAGTCCCAGAAGATGGAGGCCATCGGCCGGCTGGCCGGCGGCGTGGCGCATGACTTCAACAACATCATGACCGGCATCACCGGGTACGCGGAAATGATTCTGCAAACCGTGGAACTCGACGATGCGCTGCGCGCCGACATCGAAGAGATTCGTCGGGCCGGGGAGCGGGCCGCCGGGCTGACCAATCAGCTGCTGGCCTTCTCCCGCAAGCAGGTGATTGCACCCAAGGTCATCCTCCCCAACGCGGTCATCGAACGGTCGGAAAAGATGCTCCGGCGGATCATCGGGGAGGACATCGATCTGCTCTTCCGGCCGGGCGAGGCGTTGGGACGCATCAAAGCCGACCCTGCCCAGATCGACCAGATTCTCGTCAACCTGGCGGTCAACGCCCGGGACGCCATGCCTGGCGGCGGCCGGCTCACCCTCGAAACCCAGAACGTGAGCATCGACGAGGCCTATTGCAGAATCCATGGCGACGCGCAGCCGGGCGAATTCGTGATGATGGCCGTGAGCGATGACGGGCAGGGGATGGACGAACAGACCCTGAAGCAGATCTTCGAACCCTTTTTCACGACCAAGCCCAAGGATCGGGGGACCGGCTTGGGCCTGGCCACGGTCTACGGCATTGTGAGGCAGAACAACGGGTTCATCAACGTCTACTCCGAGCCGAACGTCGGGTCCTCCTTCAAGATCTTCTTCCCCCGCGTATTCGAAGAGCCGCAGCCCCTCGGCGTGACCGCCAAGGATCCGCAACACCGGGGAAGCGAAACCGTTCTCCTGGTGGAAGACGAAGACATGGTCCGCGGCCTGGCCAAACGGGTGTTGGAGCTGCAGGGCTATACGGTCCTGGAAGCGGTGGACGGCGGCAGGGCCTGCCTGGAATGCTCCCGACACGAAGGGACGATCCACCTGCTGTTGACGGACGTGATCATGCCCGCCATGAACGGACGCGAGTTGTACGAAACCTTGAGGGGCATGAAGCCGGAACTCAAGGTTCTGTTCATGTCCGGGTACACGGAGAACGTCATCGCCCAACACGGCGTCCTGGACCCCGGCACCCCGTTCATCCAGAAACCGTTCACCATCGAATCCCTGGCCTGTAAGGTGCGGGAGGTCCTGGACGAATAAGGGGCCACGGCCGCAGGAGACGTTCGGCCGGATCCTCGCCAACGATGGAAGAGACCCTGTTTTCGGCTTCGGAACCGTCGACGTCCGGGGTCCCGGCCCCGGGAGCCGGGCGCGAACCCCCTGGGCTCATCGCAGAGGCGGCGGGATCCCGGACTCGCAGGGCACCCCGGTGGCGCACAGCCCGCACCCGTAAATGAAGATGTGATAGTGCCGGTTGCAGTATTTCAGGGAGCGGGCCACCCGGCGGTAGCACGCTTCCTTGTCGTGGGCGGTGACCGCGTCGATGGCGCCCACCGGGCACCGCGCCGCACACCGGAGACAGTTCCGGCCCTGGTAGTGGAGGCAGTGCGCGTGGATGTCGTCCGGGCGCTGCCGGTTGGGGGTCAGCCGCCGGTGGACCACGAAGCTTCCCAGGCGGTGTGCGCACCCTTTTTCCGTGATCAAAAAATCGTGGATGCCGAAGGTCCCCAGACCGGCGGCGTACGCCATGTGGCGGTGGGACCAGGGGGACGCCCATCCCACACCGGGATACCGCTTTTTGTTGAACCGGGGGGTCACGTCCGGGGACACGGCCAGGATGCCGCGGCTCATCAGGTCCGTGACGATCTCGCGCACGACCGTCTGGCTGAAGATCTCGCCCAGCAGGCGGGCCTGGGCCCAACGTTCGGAGGTCCACCCGGACGCGGCGGCGTTTTCTTGCTTGATCGTCTCCGAGAACGGCATCACGAACGAGACCACGCTCACGTCCCGTGCGGGAGGCGGGGCCACGCCGTTCTTCTCCGCCTGCCACCCCAGGATCTCTTCGGGAGTGAAATGGTGCGGACCCACCACCGTCTTGAACCGGCGGAAGATCGGGTCGTCCCCCCGGACAAAACCCACCAGCGGCTCGCCGAAGATCGGCTCGCCGAAGAACGGGTACTCCAAGGCGTTTTCCGGGTGCCGGGCGAACTTCTCCCGCAGGGTCGTCTCGAACCAGGCCTCGTTGGCAGGCCCCTGGCGGTCGGGCGGTGGGGCGGTCCGGTGGAGCCGCGGTTGCTCGGGGAAGAAGAGTCCCCGCATCTCGCCGATGGCGTTCTTCATCCCCTCCACATCCGAGAGGAACGACCACCGGCGGTAGCGATCCTTGGCTCGCTTTCGTACGGTCATGGTCCGGCATCCCTCCTAGCAGGCCGTTGAAAAAGGTCCGTCTGCTGCGTTGCGCTCATCCTTCGTCGGTCAACGTGCCTCCGAAGTACGCCTCCCTCCTCAGGATGTCGCGCGCCTTGCATCCGGCACCTTTTGAACGGCCTGCCCGAGGCGAGTTCTTCAACAGGCTGCTAGAACTGGCGCAGGGCGGGGCGGCCGATGGGAAAGACACTGAAGCCGATGTCGTACAGCCGCGGGTGCGGCAGGATGTTCCGGCCGTCGAACACGAAGGCCGGTTTTTCCATGGAATCGTAGACACGTTCCCAGGCCAGGTCCCGGTACAGGTCCCACTCGGTGATGACCGCCACGGCGTGCGCTCCGCGGGCGGCCCGGTAAGGGTCCGGCTCGAACTCCACGGCGTCCAGGGCGTCTTTCAACTCCTGCCGGGCGTTGTCCAGCGCCTGGGGGTCGGTCACCACGACTTGGGCCCGCTCGGCCAAGAGCTTGCGGGCGATCCAGATGCCGGGGGACTCCCGGGTGTCGCCGGTGTCCTTCTTGAAGGCGAACCCAAAGAGGGTGATGCGCTTGCCGGCCACGGTGTTGAACATCTCGTGGAGCATGGTCTTCACGAACCGGTTCTGCTGGTACTCGTTGATCAGGAGGACGCTCTGCCAGTACCGGGCGATCTCGCTCAGGCCATAGTGCTCGCAGATGTACACCAGGTTGAGGATGTCTTTCTTGAAACAGGACCCCCCGAACCCCACGCTGGCGTCGAGAAACCTGGACCCGATCCGCCGGTCCATCCCGATGGCCCGGGAAACCTCCACGATGTCCGCGTGGGTCTGTTCGCAGAGCACGGAGATGCTGTTGATGGACGAGATTCGCTGCGCCAGAAACGCGTTGGCCGCCAGCTTGGACAGCTCCGCGCTCCACACGTTGCTCGTGAGGATCTTCTCGCGGGGGACCCAGTTGGCGTAGATGTCCACCAATTGCTGGCGCGCGCAAAGGCCGCTGTCCGTCTCACGCGACCCGATGAGAACGCGGTCCGGGTTCTCCAGGTCCCGGACGGCGGTTCCCTCGGCCAGGAACTCCGGGTTGGAGAGCACCTCGAACCTGACCTTCTTGCCGCTTTGATTCAGGATACGCTCCATGGCCTTGGCCGTGCGCACCGGCAGGGTACTCTTCTCCACGATGATCTTGTCGTGCTGGGAGGCCTGCAGGATGCTGCGGGCGGTCTTCTCCCAGTACTGGAGGTCGGCCGCCTTGCCGGCCCCTTCCCCGAAAGTCTTGGTGGGGGTGTTCACGGACACAAAGATGATGTCGGCCTCGCGGATGCAGGCGGGGATGTCGGTGGAAAAGAACAGGTTCCTGCCGCGCGCCTCCTGAACAAGCCGCAGCAGGCCGGGTTCGTAGATGGGCAGCTCGTCGGTCTGCCAGGCCGCGATCTTCTCGTGGTTGATGTCCACGAGGGTCACCTGGTACTGGGGGCAGCGGGAGGCGATCATGGCCATGGTGGGCCCGCCCACGTAGCCGGCGCCGATGCACAGGATCCGTTTCTCGAACAGGGGGGGCATGGTGCGCGGCCCTCGTTTCGTTGTGGGGTGAAAACGGCAGGACGCGCAGGGAAAACGCGGGCCCGGCAAGGGGGATCTGCTTCCCGTGTCCCCGCCGGAATCCCGGCGGTCCCGGGGCGAATCCGGTACCGCGAGCATACAGGGATCACGGCCCGGACTCAACGCGTTCCCGGGCGGATCCCGGCTCGCGACGGTGCGGCTCGTTGCCAGGGGGCCGACAGGCGGACCGGGCTCCGGGTCAGGAGCCCGGGAGGGCCAGGGCCCGTTCCGCTTCTGCCAGCACCCGTGTCAAGTCCGGGCCGTCGCCCAGGCCGACCTTGATGAGGTAGGAGGCGATGCTCAGGTGGGTGCGCGCCCGGAACAGCTCCACCTGGCGCGAAAAATCCGGAGGCACCTCGCGGGCGTTTGCACGGTAGGCGTCCAGGAACACCGCCTCCGGGAGCCGGGCCAGGACGTGGGGTACCCCGTGGAGTTGGTTGCCGAGCTGCGCCACGAAGGTTCCCACGTCGTAGGCCCGGGGAGAGACCTGCGCGTTCTCGAAGTCGATGGCCGAGATGAACCGGGAGGTCCGGTCGTCGGCCTGGTCCTGCCCCACGAGGATGTTCTTGGGGTGGAAGTCTCCGTGCCCCTGGACCCAGCCGGCTGTGTCCTGCTCCGCGAACCGGCTTTCCACGGTCACGAGCGCCTCGGCCAGGACGCGGGCCCTGCGCGCGTGCGGGTTCCGGCTCTCGTCAAACTTCTTCAGGTAGTTCAGGATGCGGCGCTCTTCCGAGCCCGCGAAAGCCCCCGGCGGGGAAAGGCGCAGGGGGGTGTCGTGCAGGCGCGCCAGCCAGGCGGCTGTCATCTCCAGGAGTTCCCTGCCTTCCGAGGCCGGGACCGAGAGCAGTTTTTCAAAGAGGCTCTTGCCCCGCTGTCCTTCCTCCACCACGGTGCGGGTCCGCGGGTCCAGGTCCAGGGGTTCCGGAACCCGGTACGGTCCCGCGTGGAATCCGCTCCGGTGGATCTGTTCCAGGATCCGGTAGGTGGTGCGCGCCTTTTCCCAGCGGGAGGGGCTGTGCAGTCGCCGGATGATCCACCGTTGCCGGGTCTCGGTTCTCCCCTTGGTGCCCACCACGACCTCGGTGACCTGGGTGTTGGAACCCGTGCGAGGGATCTCCTTCAAGAAGGGCCTGCACCGGCCGGCCCGGATCTCTGCCACCAGGTCGTCCAGGGAGGATACCCAGTGATCGAACTGGGTGGGGTAGGTCCCTGCGAACCCGGTGGCGTGGGTGTCGGTCCCGGCCAGGGCCGTAAACTTGTACCGGTGCCAGTCCTGAAGGCCGGCGAGGTTCTCGCGGATGGCGTGGTTGGAGGAGAAGATCTCCACGCCGTGGTACGGCGCGGGGTCCGTCAGACGTTCGGCCGGCGGCCGTTTTCCGTTTCGGTAGGGGTGCGCCCACACCAGGGCCGCACCCGGGAGACGGCGCGCGATCTCGGCGAGCCGGGTTCCCTTGGGGATCGGGTCCGGGGCCCCGAACACGAGCACGTCGCCGCGGTCCGTGGTTACCTCCTGGCCGGAGAGGATCACGAAGTAGGGTTCCACCCCGGCCCTGCGGCGCAGTTCCAGGATCTCCGCCTCGGGCCAGACGGCGTGATGGTCGGTGAGCACCAGCCCCTGCAGCCCCTTTTCCCGGACCTCCCGCACCAGGTCCAGCACCGCAATGTGACTGCAGGCGGAACGTTCCCGGGTGTGGCAGTGCATTTCCAGAAGCAACGGTTCAACCTCCCCCGGCACGCCGCCCCCAACGTGTCCTGCGCTGCGGGCAGCCGATGTCAGGCAACGTGCGTGCGATGTACGCTTTCCTTCTCAGACGTCGCTGGCTCGTGCCTCTGACACCCGCGGGCAGGCATCCGCAGCCGGCGGAAATCCAGCAGGTTCACGTCCAGGTCCGACACCCGCACGGTCAGTTCCCGCCGGTAGCCTTCCGCGTCCCCGCCCCGTTGATACGGCATCTGCCGGGAGAAGCCCAGGTGAACGTGGTCCACCAGATACTCCAGGAAGTTCGGGCTCCGGTACGTCCCCTGCCAAATGGGCCACGCGTGGGTGATCAGCTCGAACACGCCTGCCTTCACGATGCGCAGGTGCATGAGGTCGGGGTTCTCCATGGCGTACGGGAACGCCTTGAGGCCGTACCCGTAGTAGGGCGTGGTGGCCAGGCCGATGGCATTGCAGGGACCCTGGTAGAAGACATCCCCTGGGCGGCCGTTCACGCGGATCACCCTTTTCCCCGGAAGGATCCGGAACACCCGGTCCCCGAGGCTCCGGACCGTGACCCGCACCTGGCTGGAGGAGAGCAGGACCGACGGGATCGTCCGAAGGGTCATGGCCGTGAGATAGCCCAGCAGGCTCTGCACGAAGCGGGAGAGAACCCGGGACCTGACGCGCTTCTTCAGCCACATGTAGTCGTTGAGGATCCGGGCGTCCCACCCGAGGCCGCAGAAGGTGAAGCAACGGTCCTCCGCCTCGAGCAGGCGAATCCTCCGGGTCTCGAAGTCCTCCCCCCGTGCCAGCATCTGGACCGGTGTGAGGCCCTTCTGGATCCCCAGGAGCGGGGCAAAGCTGTTTCCCGTGCCCAGCTTCAGGATGCCGAACTCCGGGAGGGAGATCCGGGACAACTCCTCGCGCGCGCTACGGCTCATCGTCTGGAGTCTCTGGTTTTGTTCCTCCAGCAGCCGCTTGGCCTGGCTGACCAGGTGGAAGAAGGTCCCATCCCCGCCTCCGGAGATGATCCTCCGGACCCCCCTGTCCATGAGTTCCTTCAGGATCGTGTACGCCTCTTCCTGTGTCCGGCTGGAGTACAGGGCGATGCGGGGAACCAATGCCTGCGCCGCGTTGAGCACGCGGCGGGTCACCCGTCTCGCGTTCTCGTTGAGAATGACGGCGAACTCCTTTCCGGCGGGATCGGGCGGTGTCATGGGGGGTGGCGTCCTCTTCGTGCGATTCGGCTGACGGGCACAGCGGACACGTTCATGGCGCAGTTCTTTTTTAACATAAAAACCGTTTTCGACCAACGTCAACCAACGGGAACGCTGCGGTTCCCTTTTGCCGGAAAAACGTGTAAAAGATGGTTCCCCTTGAGGGTGCCTGTGTCGCGGTTCGGAGATCCTGCGGTGGGGGCGGAATGTGTTGCACCTCAAGGAGGACGCGTCACGGGTTGTGCTGCCGGCGACAAGGGTCCTGCGGAAGGCAGGGCCGGGAGCGGCCCGGCGGCTTGGGCGCCCTGCCCGGCAGCCGCCCGCGCATCTTGGTTCTTCAGGAGAAGTCCATGGGACAGGCCATACGATGGATGCAGGAGATCGGGCCCGACGATGTCTCTGCCGTGGGGGAAGAGATCCGGTGGCTCTGCGCGCTTCAACAGAACGAATTCTCGGTGCCCCCGGGATTTGTCGTTTTGCCCGCGGCCTATGAAGGGTTTCTCCGGGACGGCGGCGTCTTCCCGAAAGGGAGCCCCGCGTGGGGCGAGCACCCGGAAACCCTTTCGATGGAAGACCTCGCGACCCGGTTGGAGGGGGTGCGCAAGGTGTTTCTGGAGGGGGACGTTTCCGCCCCGTTCGAGGCGGAACTCCGGGACGCCTTCCATCGCCTGGAACAGGAAGGGTCCGACATCCGGGGGCCCGTTTCGGTCCGTCCTTTTCTGGTCCCGGAGGTGCCCGGCCTGCCCCCGGGGCCCCTGGTACGCGAGGCGATGTTCGACATTCGGGATCCCGGCGTGCTGATGCAGGCCGTGCGCCGTGCATGGGGGTGGGCCTGGCATGTGGAGATCTTCCAGCGGTACGCCGACTGCGGCGTGGATCCGTTGTCTGTGCGTGTGGTCCTGCTGGTGCAGCGGTCCGTCTGTGCCCGGGTGGGTGGGGTGTTCTATCCGTTCCGGGGTGCGCAGACCGTCAAGCCGGAACGGGTCATCGATGCATGCTGGGGCCTGGGCGAAGCCGTGCGGGTGGAAGGGTTCGACGTGGACCGGTTCGTTCTTCAGGATGTGCCCCTCGTCCTGGTGGCACAGAACGTGGGGAGCAAGGAGAAGAAGCTGGTCCCCCACCCGGACGGGCAGCCCGGCCTGACGGAAGTGTCGGTACCGGAGGATCTCGCGGAGATGCCGTGTCTGGGCTGGGAGCAGATCCAGGAGGTTGCGGAAACAGCTCGAGCGGTGAGGAAGTTCACGGGAGACTCCAGGGAAATGCACTGGGCGTACGAAAACGGCGACCTGTTCATCCTGCGGGTGCCGGCGGTTGAGGGGCGCGCCGGTGGGGAGGGCCGCATCAAGACGCCCGGCGAACCGGAGGAGAGAGGCGATCTTCGGTCCGGGGAGGAGCCTGCCGTTGAGGCGATCCTGGAGCCCGAACCCGGGACGGCCGCCGCCGGCGTCGAGAGAGCGGAGCAGGAGCGGGTGAGGGCGGGGCCTTCCTCTCCGCCCCTCTCCACGGGGTTTCCGGCGGAACGGTATCCCGACGGACGCCTTTCCTTGAGGGGGCGGGCCCGGGCCCGGGTGCTGACGTCCCTGTTCCGGTCGTTACGGAAGAGGAAGGGGCAGGGGGGTGCGGTCCGGGAGCGGGACGAGTTCAGCCACCGGAACACCCCCAGCCGGTACTGGAACGAGAGCTACTACTTCAACTTCACCGACCCGGCGAACAAAATCGGAGGGTTTTCCCGGATCGGTATGGTGCCGAACCAGGACATGGCCATCGGCATCCTGTACTTGTTCCTGCCCCAAGGGGGCATCCTCATGCTGACCCAGACCGAACCGTGCCGGGCAAGCCGGGACAGGGTTTCCGTGGGCCTGCTCCGCTACGAGCGCGTGCAACCCCTGTGGAGCTGGCGGATCCGATGCCAGGGGAACATGCTCTTCCTGGCCGACCCGGGGCGGCTGCCTTCCCTCATGCGGGCATCCCCGGAGGAGGCGGGCCCCGGCCTCACGTTTCGGGAGGTGTCGGTGGACATCCTGTTCCGAGGCTGGTCGCCGTGTCACGATTTCAAGGCGGCGGACCCCGGGTTCGTGGCGGAACGCTTCGTGGCGGTCGGGTCGCGCGTCCGGGATCTTCAGGCCGTTTCCAAAGTCGCCTCGG
>Ga0068714_10004119_pt1 | contig 16582 bp, 13 predicted proteins | sample MTBNYHSulfiMetaG_FD_62988 | JGI IMG/M metagenome (GOLD analysis project Ga0068714, IMG submission 62988) | Enrichment culture microbial communities from rom New York Harbor, USA that are MTBE-degrading - MTBE-NYH (New York Harbor Sulfidogenic)... | ecosystem: Environmental > Aquatic > Marine >...
CCGAACCGCCGGAGACGCGGACGGAGCTGAAATATTACACCCTGCCCGAGGGCGTCCGGATCCAAAAGGGGATATTGGAAGACGAGGAAGCCACATCAGGTCTTTTTGTGATGATCTTTTTTGCGGACGGCGGGAGCAGCGGCGGAACCGTGATCCTGGACAATAAACGGGGACACGAATACCGCGTAACCGTTGATTTTATCACCGGAACCGTTCAGGTGGCAGACGGTGCGCAGGACGCATAAGGCATAGGAGAGAGGGGCAGGGCACACCGTGCAAACCGAGGAATAACATGCCTTCCCTTTCTTCAACTTCAGGTCCCCGGTCCCCGGTCTCAAACAGAGGCTTTACGCTTATTGAGATCCTGGTGGCCATTTCCATTCTGGGCATCTCCCTGGTGGTGGTCCTGCAGCTCTTTTCAGGCGCTCTCAAATCGGTCCGTGTGTCAAATGAATATACGCAGGGCGTATTTTATGCACAGGAAAAGATGGAGGAGATACTCCTCAGGGAAGTGTTGACCTCGGGGGCGGAAGCAGGCGAATTTGATGACGGCTACCAATGGCGTGCTGAGATTCTTTTAATGGAGCAGGCCGAAGAAGAGGCCTCAAAGCTCCCCTTTGATATGTTTCAGATCGCCGTGGATGTCGCCTGGGACACAGACGAAGCGAGAGGAGGAAAACATTTTCAATTGACCACCCTGAAGGTGGTGAAAAAGGGGGGAACAAGCGAACCCGAGGTTCCGGGAGAGAAGGAGGGGAAGGATTGAGGAATTCGGAAGGAGTAGCTTCCTGCTTTCATCAATCATCAATCATCAATCATCAATCGCCAATCCCCTCCGGTTTCACCCTCCTGGAACTCCTCATCTCCCTCACCATCATCGGCGTTATCCTGGTAATCATTTTCGGCGCCCTCAGGATAGGGACCCGGGCATGGGAGAAAGGCGAGGCCGATGTGGAGGCCCAGCAGCGGGAAAAAGTCGTCCTGGCCCTGATAAAGCGGCAGATCTCTTCTTTCTGCGCCCGTGAGATTAAGCATGAAGATAAGGAACCGTATCTGTTCAAGGGAGATGGAAGGTCCATGTCATTTATGTCCCGCCTCGCCGCAGTTCCCGCAACCCGATCGGGTATGGTGTATGTGAAATACATTATACGTTCAACCGGTAAAGGGGGAGACGCGCTTCTCCTTTATGAACAGGATACGGTGTCTGTGGGGAGCAACGGTATTCTGGAGGACCCGGATGAAGCGGAGTTTCATGTGCTGTTTCCCGGGGCCTACGATATGGCGTTTGATTACCTGAAGCGGCCTGAAGCGGGGGACAGCTCTCCCGGATGGCAAGAGGTCTGGGACCCGGGCTCGGATAAGGGGTTTCCCATTGCGGTAAGGATCACGTTTCAGAGACACAAAGACGCGATACCGGTTCGTGTCATCGCCCCCATTCATACTGAGAGTGAGCGGTCGGCTCGGCAGGACAGATGAAACGGCAGCGCCTCAACGAAAAGGGGATCGCACTGGTCCTGATTTTGTGGGTCCTTGTCCTTCTCTCCGTGATTGCGGGAGAATTCTGTTTCGCCATGCGGACCGAGGTGAACATTACCCGCAATTTCAAGGATCAGAGCGAGGCCTATTATCTGGCTTTAGCAGGTGTGAACAGGGCCATAGGGGAGCTGATCCGGAATGAGCGTATTCGACAGAAATCGACTCCTTTGAACGAGAAAGGGAAAGCGGCGGTAGTAAAAGAGGGAGCAGAGGAGACCGAGCAAACTGAAGAAGATGAGGATCCCTGGAGAATCAATGTGGATGTCGCCCCAGTTTCTTTTGGAGGCGGAGAATTCCGGGTGAGAATCGGGAATGAGAGCGGTAAGATCAACATCAACGGCGCGAATGAGGCGCTTTTAAAAATGATGGTGGAGGCATTTGACATTGAACAACAACAAAAGGATATTATTGTTGATTCCATCCTGGACTGGAGAGACGAGAACGATCTGCACCGTTTGAATGGGGCGGAGAATGAGTATTATAATGGTTTGCCCGAACCGTATCCGTGTAAGAACGGTTCCCTTGACTCTGTGGAGGAGTTGCTTCTGGTCAGGGGGGTGACGCCCGAAATATATTATGGCTGGCTGAAAGATGTGGTGAGCGCGCTCAGACCGCCCAAGGACAACGAGAAGGTTGTCGGAGGATTCAAGGAGTATCGGGTGGATTTGAATAAGATAAATATCAATGCAGCGCCCGGGAAGGTCCTGATGGCATTGCCATCCATGACGGAGGACCTGGTCAGGGATATCATGACCTACAGAAAAGGATCGGATTTCAGGGTGATGAGCGAGGTCTGTTCCGTGGTCGGCACAGAGGTCTGCAAAGCCATCTCCCCCTATATCACCCTGGAAATGGGCCCCTTCTTCAAGGTGAAATCAGAGGGAACCGTGGGCAACGAAAAGACCCGACGGGGCCTGGAAGTTGTGGTAGAGGTAGACAGGCGCCTCAAAAAGGGATACCGGATCGTTGAATGGCGCGATCGCCTTGAACCGGGAGCCGAGAGCTTTCCGAAACCGGAACAATGATGTTATTGGAGGACGCACTTGCTTTTTCAGACAAGCCTGGGGATTGATGTTCAGGATCACGCCGTTTCAATGGCCTATTTGAAGGGTTCATTCAGCGGCAATGGTGCGCGCATAACGGCCCATGCCGTCTATCCTCTAAAACCGATTCAATCTATTGAAGAAAAGATGGAACAGATCGGGGGGCTGGTAAGAGATTTTCTCATTCATAACAGCATTTCTTCGACCAGTGTTTTTTTGTGTGTGCCCCGTGCCATGGCAATCCTGAGGTATTTGGAGCTTCCGTCGGCTGTCAGAGAGAATCTGAAGGAAAGTATCGGCTATCAAATGGAGAGCTATGTCCCTTTTTCCGCAGCTGAAGTGTATTATGATTGTCAGGCAACGGGAAAAGGAACCGAGAAAATGAGAGTGCTGCTCGCAGCGGCCAAAAAGGGGGAGATCGATCCTTATCTGTCTCTTGGAACCCGATTGAATGTGCGGTTTTCCGGAATTGAAGTCAGATCCACTGCAGTGGCCAACTATTTTTTAAGCCAACCGGATTTTAGGGAGGAGAAAGACCTATCCTTTATTTATTCGGGGGATGGCTTCCTGGAAGTAGGGGTTTTGAAGTCCGGGTTTCTGGCTTATTCAAGGCGGTATAACAGGGAAGGTCCCGAATCACGTCTCGCCGAGCGCGTTGGAAAGGAGCTGTTCAAGACCATCCAAGAATCAGGGGGGGGCGAGGGACGCCTGGAGACAATCCTGTTCGGACAGGAATCAGACGCCCCATTCATGGACGCCCTAAGCGGGGTGGAAGGGCTTGAGGTCCATCGTGCCGACCTGTCGAAGCGAGGCCTCCCTTCCCCGGCATTGATTGCCGCTTATGGGGCCGCCCTGAAGGGCATCATGAAATTGCCGATGGAGATCAACTTGATGCCCGATGTACTTCGAAAGCGACCCAGCAAGGCAGGTCGCTATATGCTCTTTGGGTTAACAGGGGTGCTTATCCTGTCGGCATTGGCCTGGGGGAGCGGGAATGTCTTTCATCAACGGCTCTACGTGAAGCGATTAAATGGGGAGATTCAGCGACTCCGTGTGGCCGTGTCGGAAATTGAAAAGATCGAGACCCAGGTAAAAGGGATTGAAGGCCGCATCCTTTCCCTGAACAGTTTCTACGGGGATGATCTATCTGTGTTAGAGGTATTGAGGGAACTCACCGTGAAAATTCCAAAGAGCGCATGGATACAGAGCCTCACGTTCTCTGAGGGGGAGGTGAGAATAGACGGGTCGGCCGATTCGTCGTCCGAACTGGTTTCACTCCTCGATGCATCGGGCATGTTCGAGGATGTGGCGTTTATGTCTCCCATTTCCAGAGAGGCAGGTGGGAAAGAGCGTTTTAGGATCAAATTTCGGGCGAAGTAAGAGATGCCTCTGACGCAGAAGGGTGTTTCTTGACGGTTTACAGAAGGGTTGGTTTGGGATGAGCATCCGTTTTTCGAGGATTTTCAGGTGGGCGCCCAGGAACAGGCGGCGGCACATGATCATTGTTGCCGTGGCGCTCATCTCTTTGGCGCTGATATATCGATTTTTCCCCGATTTGAAGGAATTGGCATCTTCGACCGAGGAGATCGAATTGAAAGAGAGACAGCTCACAAAATACAGAAAAATGGTTGAGTTGGGAAGAGACCTGGACGTGAAACGAAACGCCCTGGACAAGAACCTGAATGAACTGGAATCCAGGCTGTTAAGCGGCAAGACCCCTTCGCTGGCCGGGGTTGAGGTTCAAGGGATTATACAGGAAATTGCATCGAAGATCAACTTACGCGTGGACCGGGTGAGTGTTTTAAAGCCCAAAGATTCGGATAAAAATCATTATTTGAGCATACCGGTCAACTTTTCCTTTATGCTCAGCGTCAGACAGCTCAAGGAGATCCTCTACAGAATCGAATCTTCCCAAATATTTTTAAAGGTGACAGAGTTAACCGTGAAATATCACCGCAGTCTTAAGTGGGATGTTCAATGCCAGCTTACCGTGACGGGCCTGATGAAACGGCCTAAACCAGAGAAAACGGACCTTTAAACGATGTCGTTAAAAATATGGCTCATCATCCTTTTTCTGGCAGCATGCGACGTCTTTTTGGGGATCCAGGCCGTCCGGGTTTGGTCTGATGAGGAGAAAACGCTTCCGGAGACTGAAAAGAGGAAACCGGTCGCTTCAGCGGAGCAAGGGATCGTCCAGCGAAATATCCCTCTGGAAGCTGAATACGAAGTCGTTGTTGAAAGCAATCTTTTCCAGCCCACCCGGTCGGAACCCTTGGCGAAGAAAGCACAAGATGAAACGGTAGAGAAGAAAGGCGTTCCTGACCAAAGACTTGTTAAGCTCCTTCAAGAGACGGTTAAGCGGATTTCCGTCTATGGAATCATGATGGTGAATGCAGAAAAACGGGCGCTGATCAAGAGTCCGACAATCCCCCTGTTGATCCAACCGGGGAAACGTCAGCTGGCGCCCCGTTCCGGCGAAGAGATCAAATGGGTGAAGGTCGGTGACGCGGTGGACCGGTTTACGGTCAGTGAGATCAAGGCAACAGGGGTGGTCCTGGGCGCAGAAGGCCTGGTATTTGATGTGGTCCTGTACGATAAGGACAACCCGAAAGCGCGGGTCCCTGGGAAAACCGCGACCGGTCCCATTGTGATTGACACGGGAAAGGAGGCGCAGGGGGAGAGCCCCCCTGAGAAGTCCGAAGCGCCCAAGGAAAAGCGCCCTGAGAAGAAGTTACCCATTGAGCCCGGAAAGAAGACTCCGGATTCGCCGTTGGTTCAGGTCGAAGAGCCCGAGAAAAGGTAGATTTATGACAAAACAACTCACAGGATACAGATGGATGCTTTTTTGGATACTGGTGCCCGCGCTTCTGATGGCAGGCTGCGGGGGACAACCGACCCGTCCCCGGGACAGGGGAATCGAGGCGGCGAAGCCCGAACTACCCCGTGTCCCCACAAAAGTGATGGAGACCGGCGAAACAGCGGCTGAGGCCGAGAATAGGGACCCGGCCGCGGTTTCTATGCCAACGGACGTTGAGGCCCAGCGCGTGGAGCCTTCCACTGAGAAAGCCCTCCCGAAAGGAGTTGAGAAGGCACCATCGGAAAAAGGGCCGTCCCCGCCGGAAAAGAAGGCGGGCAAGAAAGCCCCTGAGGAAGAGAAGGGGCCCAAGATCGTCATTAATTTCGACAATGCGGATCTTTATGCGGTCATCAGCACCATCGCCGAATTGCTGGAGATCAATTATATCGTTGACCCGGCTGTCACGGGAAAGGTGACCATCAGCACGGCCGGCGGTCTCTACAAAAAGGACCTTTTTCCTGTTTTTCTTCAGATACTGGAGGTCAACGGTCTGACCGCGATCAAGGAGGGAAGCCTGTACCGAATTGCCCAGTTGAAAGACAGTGCGAGAATGCCCATCGAGACCCGCCTCTCCGATGCGGACGAAGATGTCCCGCCCATGGACAAGGTCATTATCCAGATCATCCCCCTCCAGTTCATGTCCGCCCAGGAGATGGTGAAGCTGTTGACCCCCTTTGTATCCGCCGGGGGGACCATCGTCTCAGACACCGCCTCAAATACCCTGTTGGTGGTCGACAAGGGGACCAATATCCTGAAGATATTGAGACTGGTAGAGGCCTTTGACGTCAGTATGCTTGAAAAGGTCTCTTACAAGGTGTACCCGGTCAAATATCTGGATGTGGAGGAGGTGTCGAAGACCCTTACGGACTTCACCGCTTCTTACGGGGAAGTCGGCAACGTCTTTGTCAAATTCATTCCCATCACCCAGCTCAATACCCTGTTTGTGGTGAGCACCAGCCCCCTCGTATTTGAAAAAGTGGAAGAGATTCTCCGTCAAATCGACGTGATCGACAAGGAGGTCGCGCCCAAGATCTATGTCTATTTTGTCAAGAACGGGGCGGCGGAAGATCTGGCCAGCCTTTTGGACAAGGTCTTCAACAAAAAATCATCTTCCAAGACGAGTAAGACAAAGACCGAAGGGGCCGGCCCTGTTTCCAAGAATCCCTTTTCCAAAGAACGGGTTGCGGGAAAAAAGGCGGAAGCGGCCGCTGCCAAATCCAAGAGGGACGCGCCCGCCGAGAAGGCCCGTGTAACGGTAGAGGGAGAGGTCCCCGGATCCGGGACCTTGATGGGAGAGGTGACGATCACCCCGGACGAGATACGGAATGCCCTTCTCATCGAGGCCGTGCCGTCGGATCATCGGATCATTGAAGATATACTCCGACAGATCGACGTCCTGCCGAGACAGGTGCTGATCGAGGCCACCATCGCGGAGATCACCCATGAGTCGAGTCGTAAATTGGGCATGGAGTGGGCCCTTGGAAAAGGGGCCGCAGCGGGCACGGCAAGCTTTCTTGCCACCATAGGATCGGCCGGGCTCAAGTATTCCATCGGCGTGACTGACAAGTGGTACGCAGAGCTGAACGCACTTGCCACCAAGGGCCTTGTGAACGTTATTTCTTCTCCCCACGTTCTGGCTTCCGACAATAAAGAGGCGAAGATCGACGTGTCCAGGGAGATCCCGGTCGCCAGCGGGTCCACGACGATCGCCAGCAGCACGGTCATAGGAGAAACCACCATAGAATACCGGGACACGGGCGTGATCCTTTCCGTTACCCCTCATATCAACGATCGGGGCCTGGTCACCATGGAAATCAACGAGGAGGTCAGCGATCTGGACAAGGATGTGAATGTGGCGGGCAAGAATTACCCCTCCTTTTATAAGCGGACCGTCACGACCACGCTGACCGTAAGGCACGGTCAGACCATAGCGATCGGGGGCCTGATCAAGGATAAGGAGGTCGACAACATCAGTGGCGTGCCGTGTCTGATCGACATCCCGGTGGTCCGGTATCTGTTCGGGCAGGACACGAAGGCGACGGAAAAGGTTGAACTTATCGTCCTGCTGACGCCCAGGGTCGTTGCCAATCTGGATGATGTGGATGTGGTGACGGATGAGTTCAAGCAGAAAGCAAGAAATGTTATGAAGCGGTTTTTTCCAAAATGAGTCTATCACGGAAGGGTGGAATCTCCACTGCTCCACCATTCCAGTATCCCATCATTCCGGTTCGGTCCATGACCATCTTTTCTCTCTTTAGGCGCTGGTTGGAGGTCCCGGTTCGGTTCCGGACCCTTTTCTGGGGGTTTGTGAGCAACGACATCCGCGGACGTTTTGCGGGGTCCATCGGGGGTTTTATCTGGAGCCTGCTGACCCCGTTGGCCAACCTCTTGATATATATCTTCGTTTTCTCGGTGGTGCTGCAGATCCGCCTGAAGCCGATGGAGACAGGCACCGACAGCTTCGCGGTTTTTTTCCTGGCCGGGATGCTGCCGTGGCTGGCCTTTTCCGAGGCCGTTAACGGCTCGGCCGATCTTTTCCTGGGAAGGGCCCACCTGATTACCAAGGTTGCCTTTCCCTTGGAACTCCTCCCGTTGACAGGCCTGATCGTGCCCTTCTTCCTGAACGGCCTCGGATTTGTCATGTATCTGGGGTATCTGGTTTTCAAGGGGTACGCCCATGTCGGCTGGTTCTGGCTCCCGGTGGTGGTCGGCGTGCATATGGCATTTACCCTCGGGTTGATCATCCTGATTTCGAGCCTGACGGTTTTTTTAAGGGATATCAAACAATTCATCGGAATCGTCATTTCGTTGTGGTTCTTTCTGACGCCGATCATCTACCCTCTCAGCATGGTCCCGGAAAGATATCGATGGCTGATCAAACTTAATCCCATGTATCCGTTCATTGAACTCTACCACCAGGTGTTGCTGCAGGGCACTATTTCGTGGCCCATGCTCGGATTCACCATCGGCCTGAGCGCCATCCTGTTTGCCGGCGCCATCCTGTTTTTCGAGCGTTCCAAATATGCCTTTGCCGACGTACTGTAAAAGGCGGGTGATCCCCGTCTTCGAGGGTGGTTGCATCCATTGAAGACGCTGGCCGTCCTCGTCAATTACAAGAGCGCACCCCTGACCTTGAAGGCCGTTGAATCGGTCCTGAACGCCGCATCCATGGGGCCGGTCACGGTGTCGGTGGTGGATAACAGCGAGGATGAGCGTGAGGCCGTGCAATTGCGTCGGGGGCTTCCTTCCAGGGTTCGCCTGTGGATCAGTCCCAAGAATATCGGGTTTGGGCGCGCATGCAACCGGTCCCTTGACGGGTTCCGGGGAGAGGCCATCCTTCTCATCAATCCGGATGCAAGGCTGCTTCCCGGTTGTCTGAAACGACTGCAGAAGACCCTGTTTTCTTCGGAAAAGGCAGGGGCCGTCTCCTCACACCTCTTCTGGGATGAAGGGCGCAGGTTTTACCTCCCCTCTTCATATCCCCCCCCTTCCCTCCTGTTTCAGGATGTCCTGGAGGCCGCACCCCCCGAGGCCGGCGTCACCCGATTCCTGAGTGGGTGGTGGCGTCGTCATTCCATTAAGGTGTGGGGTTCCAAACGTCCCATAAGGGTCGGAAACCTTTCCGGCGGATTGGTCCTTGTGAAGACGGCGGCCGTAAGAGCCGCGGGGGGATTGTTCGATCCCCGGTTCTTTCTCTACTATGAAGACACGGACCTCTTTGAGCGCATGAAAAGGGCGGGATTTTTCCTTATGGTGGAGCCAAGGGCCCAGGCCATTCATAATTACGATCAGTGCGGGCAGCAGGATCTTGGGCGGAAGAGGTCGCTTATGGCCCAATCGCGCAGGCTGTTCCAGGAAAAATATTGCAGGGGATGGAGGCGGGCCGCCAGAAAGATGATATTCGGGATGAAATGGTTTGAAAGGGGCGCTCAAAGCAGGTTCACCCCGACTCGATTCAATCAGCCCTTTGTGCTGGAGACGCCCTGCCACATTCAGGATGGCTGGCTCTTCGAAGTGAGCCCAAACCCCAATTTTATCCCGTCGGCAGGCCGATTTGGAAGGGGACCCCGGATGGAGTTTCCAGAGGCGTGCTGGAGATTGCTGGCGCCGGGTCAATATTTCGGAAGGCTTGGCAGCCCTTATGGATTTGGAAAACACGCAGAGATTGTCTCATGGGTCGTATGAAGGATAGCCAAAGATAATTGAAATTTGGGTAAATTTAGGAATTCAGGACTCAGAATCTTTGTTTGCAATCCCGCCCTGCGGGACAATTTGCGAAGAAGTTTTGGTGAACCGCCAAGGCGCGATGGACGCGAAGAAGTCGTGATGGGTTTGTTCTGATCCTGGAAGAAAGACCCCAGTGAAATCCGCTTCGCTGTCATTTGCATGAATTTCACGGGGCAGGTTCAGGATCAGAACAGACCACGCCCTGCCGGGCGGCAGTCCGTTATTCGGTAATAGCCTTTGGACAAAAAAACCTTTGTGTCTTGGTGGCTTTGTGTTAATCCCGCCTATATTGGCGGGATTGGTTGCGGCGGTTAGGCCGCCTTGGGAATTCAGGGATTTAGGAATTTTGAAGAATGCTGTTTTATCATGGGAAGTTCCCAATTCCTCCAATTTTCAATTTTTCAATTCTTGAATATTCAATTGTGCCTGAACGGGGTTTTCGTTCAGGCACTGCTATAAAGGGACGTGATGGAAAAGCGGGTGGATAGCGAACATGGCGCAGTGGTGATCCGGCCTTACCGAAGCGGGGACGAGGAGGGAGTCCTGTCCCTCTGGAGGGCGGCATTCGGCAAGGATATATCCGCCCCCCTGTGGCGCTGGAAATATCTGAAAAATCCTTACCCGGTTCAGATCGGCCTGGCGGTCGGGGAAGAGGGAGAGGTCCTTGTGATGTACGGGGGGATTCCCTATCGGGCGAACTGGAAGGGCGACCGCGTGACCGTCACCCATCTCATGGATATCATGTCTCATCCGGATTGGCGCAAAAGCGGTCTGTTCGTAAAGACAGGGACGGCGTTTTTCGATCTGTTTGCCGGGCCTGATCGCACGTGCTTTTACTATGGGTTCCCCGGGAAATATCATTTCGACATCGGTAAAAAGTATCTGAAGTATGCGGGCCTCAAGAATGGGGTGAGCTTCCTGAAGGCTGAAACCGGGATTTTGGGCCTGAACAGGAGGCGGCCTGGGGGCCGGATCGAACGGATGAGAGGGGTGGATGAGGCCTTCGATGACCTGTGGAAGCGTTGCGGCAAGGACTATCCGTTTGCCGTGATCAGGGATTCCGCGTTCCTCCGGTGGCGGTTTTTGGAACATCCCCTGCGTGAATATGAGATTTGGGGATACAGGTCCTGCTTTCGCAGGGGCTGGCAGGCCTATGCCGTCTTTGCCATCGAGGGAGAGACGGCCCGCATGGTGGATATCCTTGCCCCTGACTCCTTGAAGACCACCCGGGACTTTCTGGCCCGGATGGGGGATCGGTTTCACGGGCGGGGGATAAAGGGGATCGAAACCTGGCTGCCCGAAGATCATTTTCTGGCCCGGTTTGCCGCGTCGGCCGGCTTCAAGCCTTTTGATGAACCCCTGGGCTTTATCCCCACCGGCCGGAGTTTTCACCCGGCGTTGTCCCTGGATTGGGCCTCTCAGCACCTCTATTATACCATGGCGGACGGCGATCTGCTGTAGTGACTCTTCAAACAGGAATAGCATCGACGACATGGAGACCGAGGAAACCCTGATCCCCTATCACGAGACCGATCTCACGGGGAAGAAGGTTCTTGTGCTGGCGCCCCACCCGGATGATGAGACGATCGGGTGCGGGGGGAGTCTGGTCCGCCATAGGGATGCGGGGGACCCGGTAAAGGTGGTCTTTCTCACCAACGGGGCCGCGGGGGACTCCTCCGGGAAGTACCGCAGGGATCAGTATGTGGCGATCAGGCAGGAGGAGGCGGAGCGTGCCTGCACCTGTCTCGGGGTGACGGACCTGGAGTTCTGGGGATACGAGGACCGATCCCTGGCCGGCTCTCGTGGGGCGCTCAGGAGGCTCATCGATCTGCTGGCTGATTTTCGGCCTGAACTGGTCTATGCGCCCTCGCCCATGGAGATCCATCCGGATCACCGGGCCGCTGCCTTTCTCCTTTCCGATGCGGTTCGCAGCAGCGATCTTGCGTTTGAGATCGCCTTTTACGAGATCGGACAGCCCATAAGCGTCAACCTCCTGGTGGATATCAGCGGGGTGCTGGACCGGCGGATCAAGGCCTTGGAGACCTATGAAAGCCAGTTGAAGGAACGGCCGTACAAGGATGTCAGCCTTGCCCTCAACCGGTACCGGAGCATCACCCTGGCCGGGCCTGCTACCCATGCCGAGGGGTATTTTTTGTGCGAGGCATCCCTGATTCGAAAATCAGGTCTTTTTTCGCTCCCCTTTCAGCGGGTGCAGAGGCTTGTCCCAGGGCCCCATGAGTCCGGTCCCCTGGTGTCGGTGATCGTGCGCACCAAAGACCGGCCGGTCCTTCTGGCCAACGCGCTGCGATCCGTGGCGGATCAGACCTATGCCAATATCGAGATCGTGGTGGTCAACGACGGGGGAGAGGATGTAAGGGAAGTGGTAGATACGGCGGCCGGGAGTATCCCGGCCACTTATATCGCCCATGAAAGAGGCAAGGGAAGGGCCGCCGCGGCCAATGCCGGCCTGAAAGCGGCCAGGGGCCGTTACCTCAATTTTCTGGACGATGATGACGTTTTTCTCCCGGATCACGTGGAGACCCTCGTTTCCTACCTGACGGCCGGGAATGAGAAGGTGGCCTATTCCAGTGTGCTCAGCGTCTATTTTACCGGCCCTGTGGAGAGACCGGAACATCGGGCAAGGGAGGAGGTGGTCTTCAACCTCGAATTTGATCCCGACATCCTTTTGTTTCAGAACTACATTCCCCTCATGAGCGTCCTCTTTTCAAGGGATGTCCTCTCCAAGGCCGGGGATTTCTCCGAAGAGATGGACCTTTTTGAAGACTGGGATTTCTGGATTCGCGTGTCGAGGCATTTTCCCTTCCATCATATCGATCGAATCACCGCTGAATACAGGTTTTACGGCGTATCGGACGCGGAGGGCGCACACAGGGAAAAGTACCGGTACGATTCGGCATTGGCGGCTGTTTTCGATCGGGTGAAGCCTCTCTTGAGCGGTGGGGCGTGGGTCAACTTCCTGAATAACGGCTCCATGGGCAGGTTCAGGCTGCCCGGCCTTGCCGCCGCAGCGAAGATGGTTGAACTGGAACAAAGGGTTGCTGCCTGTCAGAAGGAGATCCTGGGACTGAAAGAGCGGCTTGAGGACCCTGCGTCCCATGGTTTCGGGACCGGCGTCTCAACAGACCCTTCCGCTGACAGGCGGCAGGGGCGGAAGGGTATTCGAAGGGTCCATGGGATGGCTGGCTTCGCAGGGCGTGCGGCATGCCGCGTCTGGACCAAGCTGTCGGATATTGTCAGAAAATAGCCAAAGGAGGGGGCTTGGGCGGCCATACCCCTTGACGGCCGCTGTTGCTATAGGATTGGCGATTGTTGATTTGTGATTGGCGATTGAATAACGCGCCAAAAACAACTGGTTGCATAATCGGAACCCCAATATGTTTTTCTTAAAGGCTATATCCATGTGCTCTATCCCTTTTGATGCGGTTTTTGGAAAGAAAGCCCGCGCGGCCTTTGCCATATTTTCGAAGGGCCGGAGGGAACGTTAACGGCCTGGCTGTCTCAGGGGTGGGAAGGGGCAGGTGAAGAAAGGAAGTTCGGGCGGAACCGATAATGAGTTGGGCCAAATTCCCTGCCTTTCTGGTGTTTAAAATCTGCGGACCGGGGGTCGTGTTAACGGTTTCATGTCTGATATTATTCGGGTTGCTCCCCGCATACGGCAACCCATCTCCATCCGTCAGGGTGGCCATCGTCGTATCCAAGCATATCAGCCCCTATTTGGAGGCCGTTGAAGGTCTCGAGGCCGGTCTCGCCGGTAGCCCTGACCTCAAAACCCAGGTGTTCAATATTGAGAAGTTGGATGAAAAGGAGCGAGTCGAGCGATTCGGGGGCGAAGTTGGGAAGGAATTTGCCCTTTTTGTAGCGGTCGGCCCCGAGGCTGCCCAATATCTTTGGAAAGGGATTGGGAAAACGGGTGCGTCAAAAACATATTGTATGGTTCTGAACCCCGAAAAGGTAATCGATGAAAAGGAGAGGGGTTGCGGAATCCCCCTGAATATTCCCGTTAAGGTCCAGATTGAGATGATTCGCCGGGGGTTTCCGTCTGCCGCACGGGTGGGACTTCTTTACGATCCTGGACACAACGCCGAGTTTTTTCATAAGGCAACGGTCGCTGCTTCATTGCTGAACCTCACGGTCGTTCCCATAGACGTCTCGTCAAAAAAGGATATCCCTTCGGCGTTGGAGCGCCAATGGAACCATCTGGACGCGCTATGGCTCATCCCCGATCGCACCGTCATATCGGAGAGCATTGTTAAGTATTTGATAAAGGAAGCTTTCTTGAGAAAGGTGCCGGTCGTTGGGTACAACCGTTTTTTTTATGAGGCCGGCGCCGCCCTGGCCTTTGTGTTCGATTACAAGGAGCTTGGACAACAGTGCGCTCACAACGCCCTGAGGATGTTGGCGGGAGAAGCGTGCAGGGACACGTCGCCCGTTTTTCACGTGTGGGTCAACGAGAAAGTTGCCGAGAAGCTTGGACAAAGGCCCTCTGACGGGTATAGGCCTCCGCTTGAATTGGGTCCATAAAGGATCCTTGATTGAGGGATTATTGCGGGTGCCACGGACCGATCCTTGAGAACCTTGGGCTCTCGAGAAGGCTAACTTATTGAAAAAAATAGGCATACACCTAAGACTCCTGTTGTCTGTGTTTGCGCTCATCACCGCTACCACGTTTACGCTTGGCTACGCAGGCATCAGCATCTCCCGCCAGTTTATTCAGGAACGGTTCGAAAAACGGATCTCCTTTTTGGCAAAGTACCTTGCGCTCAATGCAGAATTGGGCGTGTTGATCGATAACAAGGGGATGCTGAACAAACTCGCCGCCAGCCTGATGACCGAGGATGACGTAGCGAGAGTCATCATTTCAGACCGGGACAAGCGGGAACTCATCGCCTTATCAAAAGATGTTCCGGGCCCTCAATTTACCGTGGAGGAGCCGGTCCTGCTCTCGGGGTCGGAATCGTACGAGGAGATGTTCGACTCATATTCGCTCCCCGATCGGGGGACGAACGTCATCGGAATGGCTCAAATTACCTATAGCACCGTCTACATCGAGCAGATTCTGAAGCTTATGGGGAAACGGTTTATCTGGTTTTCCGTAGGGTTGACCTGTCTGGCCGGGCTGATTTTCTATTTTATCTCCCGTTCGATGGTAAGGCCGGTGACGCAACTTGCCCAGGTGGCGCGAGGGGTGGCCCGTGGAGACCTGGCGCTGCGGGCCCAAACCGGGGGGCTTCCCGAGACAAGGGACCTGTCTGTGGCCTTTAATTCCATGCTCGACTCGCTCAAATCGAGCCGGGATGAGCTCGAAAGCGCCTATCAGGAGATCATTCACCAGAACGCCCTGGCCGAGGTGGGGAAGTTCTCCCTGATGATTGCCCATGAGGTCAAGAATCCGTTGAGCATTATCAAAAGCTCCCTGGACGTCCTCAAGAGCGATGCCGGTCTCTCCAAGAACGACACGGTGATCTACTATATGGAAGACGAGATCCGACGGCTCAACACGATGATTGAAGACTTCCTGGCCTTTGCCAGGCCGGGTCGGCCCAGTTTTCGCCAGGTGGACGTGAGTGGCCTGATCAGGGAGATGGTAGAAAGATTCGAGATACAGAAGACAGGGGCCGGGGTAGAGATACATTCCCATATCGAACCGGGCCTGCGCCACGATAGGATGGACCCCGATATGTTTGCACGGGCCGTTGCCAATATCCTGAAAAACGCCTTCGAGGCAAACGGCGACAAGGGCGAGATCTGGGTGTCGGCGGTGAGGGAAGACAACGCGGTTCGAGTCGATATTGAAGACCAGGGGAGCGGGATCGACAAGGCCGATATCCACAGGATCTTCGAGCCGTTTTATACCACACGGTCAAAGGGGACCGGTCTGGGACTGGCCTATGCCTACCAGGTGGCCAGCGTCCACAAGGGGTCGGTTACCGCGAAAAACCGGGACGAGGGGGGGGCCTGTTTCCGCATCGAGATCCCTCTCCCCGCATCTTGATATAAAGACATGTCTCACACAGAGCCACAGAGAGAACCCAAATATCATGCGAATTCAGAGATTGAGGTCCTATGGTTAAAGATTGCGGACAAGGAAGCTGCTTATGGGTCAGCCCACTGTAAAAATGTTTTTCTTTTGTGTGAGATTTTTTGTCTGCGGTCATGCTGCATTCGCCACTATTAAAAAAAGGAATTTTATATGGCCCATATTCTTGTGGTAGATGATGAAGAGCGGATGCGCCACCTGTTGTCGATCATCCTTGGAAGGAAGGGGCACCGGGTGGACCAGGCCGGGGACGGGTTGGAGGCGTTGGAGATGGTTCAGTCCACGCCCTTTGACATGATCATCACCGACATCAAGATGCCCCGGATGAACGGCACGGAGTTGCTCGAAAAGATCATGAAAATGGACCTGCCGTGCCCGGTGGTATTCATTACCGCCTTTGCAACGGTCGAGTCAGCGGTGGAGGCCATGCGGAAGGGGGCTGCCGATTATATCACCAAGCCCTTTGATGAGGATCGCATCCTGCTGACGGTTGAGCGGACGTTCAACATCTCCAGGATCATGGCGGAGAACAAGGACCTGCGAAAGGAACTGCAGAGGGCGGCCGGGAGCGAAGAGATTGTCTACACGTCCACATCCATGACCCGCGTCATGGATCTCGCGCTGAAGGTCTCGATGAGCGACTCCGCGGTCCTGATCCATGGGGAGTCAGGGACGGGCAAGGAGCTTCTGGCCAGTTATATTCACTATGCAAGCCCCCGCAGCAAGAACCGATTCGTGCCTGTCAACTGCGCCGCCATTTCATCGAACCTGATCGAATCCGAGCTGTTCGGCCATGAAAAGGGGTCGTTTACAGGGGCCCATCGACGGGTGATGGGCAAATTCGAGTATGCCTCGGGGGGC
>Ga0068714_10004121_pt1 | contig 16581 bp, 16 predicted proteins | sample MTBNYHSulfiMetaG_FD_62988 | JGI IMG/M metagenome (GOLD analysis project Ga0068714, IMG submission 62988) | Enrichment culture microbial communities from rom New York Harbor, USA that are MTBE-degrading - MTBE-NYH (New York Harbor Sulfidogenic)... | ecosystem: Environmental > Aquatic > Marine >...
ATGATCAGAAATATTAATCCGGATGAACGAACTCGAAAAATATTTTGATCAATACCGAAAGAATATTATTGGTATTGATACAACTTTTGTTTCGCCTTTCGGTTTGAAAAAAATCCTTTATGCAGACTGGATTGCGAGTGGACGTCTTTATGCACCCATTGAGAAAAAACTGCTGGAAGATTTTGGCCCTTTCGTCGCTAATACACATACCGGAACCAATTTTACCGGTTCATTAATGACTCAAAGTTACCAGTATGCCCATAAATACATTAAACAACATGTAAATGCCGGGGACAATGATGTAATTATTACTGCCGGGTTTGGTATGACGGCTCTCATCAACAAGTTACAGAGAATTCTGAGTCTTAAAGGCTGCGGGAGTCATTTTAAGAAAGATTGCCTTAAAGTCATAAACCGTCCTGTTGTCTTTGTTACTCACATGGAACACCATTCCAATCATACATCCTGGTATGAGACTATTGCAGATGTCGTTCAACTAAAACCCGCTCCCGATCTGACAGTCGACCTGGAAGAATTACATAATGAGCTGGAAAAGTACAAAGACCGTGATTTTAAAATCGGTTCATTCACAGCTTGTTCCAATGTCACAGGGATTCATACTCCTTTTCATAAAATGGCAAAGCTGATGCATGAACATGGGGGCCTTTGTTTTATTGATTTTGCAGCAAATGCACCTTACGAAGACATAAACATGCATCCCCCTGAAAGCATGGAAAAACTTGATGCCATTTTTTTTTCACCTCATAAATTTCTTGGGGGTCCCGGGTCTTCAGGTGTACTTATTTTCGATTCAAGTATGTATGATGCACCGGTTCCAGATAATCCGGGTGGTGGCACGGTTGACTGGACAAATCCATGGGGTAATTATAAATATGTTGATGATATTGAAACCCGTGAAGATGGGGGTACACCTGGGTTTCTGGAGGCTATCCGGGCTGCTCTGGCAATCGGACTGAAGGAAAAAATGGGGACAGCCAAGATGATGTCCAGGGAAAAAGAACTTTTACAGAACGCTTTACCGGGCCTGAGAAAAATACCAGGTATAAAAATACTCGCGGATAATGATCTTGAAAGACTGGGAGTAATTTCTTTTTATCATGAAAAAATCCACTTTAACCTGTTGGTGAAGCTCCTGAACGATAAATTCGGTATCCAGGTCAGGGGCGGTTGTGCATGTGCCGGAACCTATGGACATTACCTTCTTGAGGTAAGCCATGAAAGATCACTTGAAATAACTGACAAGATAAACCATGGCGATCTCTCCGAAAAACCGGGATGGGTCAGGTGGTCGCTCCATCCCACAACAACCTATGATGAAGTTCAGTTTTTTCTTGATGCATTGAAAGAAACGTGCAAAAAGCATGAAACCTGGTCTGAAAATTATGTATATTTAAAAAACAAAAATGAATTTCTACATAAGACAGAACTGCATCAGCTTAACGAAGAAAATCTGGTCAGGAAATGGTTCTTTATGTAATTCTAATTCCAGCTATCCATGAAAATAATTCGGGTCACCGGTAAAAAAACGGAAAATCTCTTCCTTAATGTAGCAAGGAAAATATATAAAGATGATAAATACTGGGTTTGTCAATTGGATAATGACATCAAAAATTCTTTTAATCCTTCCAGAAACCGTTTTCTCAAGAATGGAGAAGCTGAACGTTGGATAGCTGTTGATCATTCAGTTAACCCTATAGGCAGAATTGCAGCTTTTTATAATTCAGAAAAGGCAAAAGCAGAAAAAATACTCTCAGGTGGTGCAGGTTATTTCGAGTGTATAAATGACCAAGATGCAGCAAACCTGCTCTTTGACACAGCCAGGGATTGGCTTGAAAAAAAAGGAATGAAAGCCATGGATGCCCCGATCAATTTCGGGGAAAATGATTCTAACTGGGGATTACTGGTCGAAGGTTTTACACATCCCGGGATTGGGATGCCATACAATTTGCCTTATTATAAAAACCTTTTCGAAACATACGGTTTTCAGATCTTCTTCAGGCAATTCAGTTATCACCTCGACCTGACAAAAAAATTTCCTGAAAGATTCTGGAAAATCGCCGAATGGATTAGCAAGAAACCGGATTTTACATTCAGGCATTTTACCTGGGACAAAGCCGAAAAATACGTCAATGATACAGCCCGTATTTATAACAGTACCTGGCAACAGGTCAAGGAAAATTTTACTCCGCTCGATCCTTCAGTCTTGAGGGAAACTATGCAAAAGTTAAAACCAATTATCGATGGTGAGATGATATGGTTTGCCTATTACAAAGATGAACCTGTAAGCTTTTTCATTATGTTTCCGGATGCAAACCAGATCTTTAAGAAGCTTAACGGAAAATTACATTTCTGGAATATGATTCGTTTCCTTTATTACCGGGAAACAAAAACCATTAACCGTATCCGTGCAATAACTGCCGGTATTGTTCCGAAATTCCAGAACTCCGGAATCGAATCAGGTATATTCTGGCACATGAATGAAAAAATGAAAAATAAACCTCAGTATAAAGAGATTGAACTCTCCTGGGTAGGTGATTATAATCCTAAAATGATATCTTTATATCAGGCTGTGGGAGGGGTCAGAGCTAAAATCCATCATACCTACCGGTATATGATAGATAAATCAATCCCATTTGAAAGATTTATGCCTGAAAAAGTTTCAGAAAATCCTCAATGACACTTTGGAATTGATTCATCAGCACTGCTGATGATCTGTTTCATTCGATTTATACCCATTAAGAATAATCCTTTAAATACTCTTTTAAATAATCCTCTTATATTTTTTGCTTTTTTCTCAATAATATGTACTTTTGCGATCCGAAATAAAACTGATTCGGAAAAATCATAATTATGAAAAAAGATACTCATCCAAAGAATTACAGGCCTGTGGTATTTAAGGATATGTCGAATGGATATACTTTTATTACCCGTTCTACGGCACCATCAAAAGAAACAATAAAAATGGATGACGGTGTTGAATATCCTCTTGTGAAACTTGAGATCTCAAACACCTCCCACCCATACTTTACCGGTAAAATGAAACTGGTTGATACAGCAGGCCGGGTTGATAAATTTATGAACAGGTATAAAGATCACATCAGCAAGAAGAAAAAAGCAGAAAAATAGACTGGTCTAATCAACAGTTAGGGAAGGGATCGTTATTAATGATCCCTTCTTTTTTTATATTTGTAAAAAAAGTAATGAATTATATACTTTTTGATGATTATGGCTGGGATCAAATGCTGCCGCTCACCTTTACCCGTCCGGTTTCCGAATTACGGGTCGGCATCCTGAAAATCAGAGAAAAATGGGAAGTACTGTTAAATTCAGAAATCAGCTTTCTCACCCGTGAATACCTACAGGTGAAATATCCTTCCCGAATTGAAAATGATAATATTTTAATCAATTCCTGTCTTCTTCCTGATCATTCAATCATAAATGAAATCCATTCCCTTGACCATGGATATGCAATTGTTTCCGGGGACAGGATCCTCGCTGTTTATCTCACAAAAAGTGAAACAATTGATTTTCATTATAATTCCAAGATCCTTTACAATAAAATATCGATCGGGCATGAAGTCCGGCTGATAGACAAACCATGGCAGATATTTCTTCTGAACGGAGAAGAGATAATAAATGACTTCCGCCTGATTACGAATGGAAGGAAATCAGAAAAATTAAGTTCCACCAATAATCTGATAAATTCTGAGAATATCTTTGTCGAAGAAGATGTGAAAGCTGAGTATATTACCGTTAATGCTTCAGCCGGGCCTGTATATCTGGGGAAAAACTGTGAAATAATGGAGGGATCTCTGATCAGGGGACCTTTTGCTTTATGTAAAAATTCAAGAATCAAGATGGCTTCAAAAATATATGGTCCGACTACAATCGGACCTGGATCAGTGGCCGGCGGGGAAATCAAAAACAGCGTCATCCAGGGATTCTCGAATAAAGGCCATGACGGATTTCTTGGTAATTCGGTCCTGGGAGAATGGTGCAATGTCGGGGCAGACAGTAATACATCGAATCTGAAAAATACCTATTCAACTATTAAGCTTTGGAACTACAAGGAAGAAAAATATCTCGATACCGGTTTAATGTACTGTGGGCTCATCATGGCCGACCATTCAAAATGCGGAATAAATACCATGTTCAATACCGGTACAGTCGTTGGAGTCAATGCCAATATTGTGGGTACGGGATATACAAAAAATTTCATACCTTCATTCAGCTGGGGCGGCATTGACGGATTTACTGTATATGACCTTAGCAAAGCACTTGAAGTAGCCGGGAGGGTGATGTCGCAACGTAATCTTGATTTTGATGATACGGAAAGAACAATTTTATCAGAAGTATTTCATATCACTCAGAAATACAGGTATTTTTAAAAATACTTTTGTTTTCGATCCGCTCATTCAAACATAAAAATATTTTATGTATTTTCAGGATATATCTAGAAAACTGAATACGATGAAAATAACTTGTTTTGAATCTTCTGTTACGGATTTTCTGTAAAATCAGTTGATTTTGTTTTTTTGGCATAAGTATTGACTATATGATTTATCAAATATCCATTTGCGCCAGGTGACAGATAAAAGACATTTTGTCAGTTGAATGAAGGAGAACGGTATGAAAAAACTATTTGAATTTAATGTTAATGATTTTCTTGGTCAGGACAGGCAGGAGAAGGAAGCTGAGTTTATTCCGATACTTACGGATGAAGAGGAGGATGATCTTCTGAAACTAAACGTTCCCGATGTCCTTCCTTTGCTTCCTCTGCGCAACACGGTTCTTTTCCCCGGCATTGTAATTCCTATCACAGTCAGCAGGGAAAAATCCCTCAAGCTTATCAGGGAAGTATACCAGAAAAACAAAATACTCGGTGCACTGGCCCAGAGAGACCTGGCGGTTGAAGAGCCCCTTATCCAGGATCTGTACAGGATCGGAACAGTTGCCCAGATCCTGAAAATTCTTGAAATGCCTGATGGATCAACTTCTGTGATCATACAGGGTAAAAAAAGATTTGAAATAGCCGATATTGTTTCGGATAAGCCATATTACATTGCCAGGATTAATGTTCTCGCCGATTTAAAGACAGGGAATGAAGATGAGATCAATGCTATTGTAGCTTCACTTAAAGAACTTTCTCTCAGAATAATAAAACTCTCGTCAAATATACCCCCTGAAGCTACTTTTGCTGTAAAGAATATCGAGAGTTCCTCTTTCCTCATAAACTTTCTGTCATCGAATAATGATATGAATATCGGGGAGAAGCAGAAGCTTCTTGAGATTAATGATTTGAAACAGAGAGGCATCAACCTGCTCGAGTACCTTACCAAGGAAGTTCAGTTGCTCGAACTGAAAAATGATATACAGTTAAAGGTAAAACATGATCTTGACCAGCAGCAGAGAGAATTTCTTCTTCACCAACAAATGAAAACAATACAAAATGAGCTGGGAGGCAATCCAATTGAAGAAGAAATAAACGGATTTAAAGAAAAGGCAAAAAACAAAAAATGGTCCGGGGAAGTACAGGAAGTATTTAATAAAGAGGTAGATAAACTGCTTCGTCTGAATCCTGCAGCCGGTGAATATTCGGTGCAGGCGAATTACATTCAGACAATTATTGATCTACCCTGGGATGAAGTCACAAAAGACAATTTTAACCTTAAAAGGGCAAAAAAGATACTCGACCGTGATCATTTTGGTTTGGATAAGGTAAAAGATCGCATTATCGAACATCTTGCCGTACTCAAACTTAAGGGTGATATGAAATCCCCTATCCTGTGCCTTGTAGGGCCTCCTGGTGTTGGGAAAACATCTTTAGGAAGATCTATTGCATCCGCACTTAACCGGAAATATATCCGTGTATCGCTGGGAGGTTTACACGATGAGGCTGAGATCAGGGGTCACAGGAAAACATATATAGGTGCAATGCCTGGAAGAATCATACAAAATATTAAGAAAGCGAAATCTTCAAACCCGGTCTTCGTGCTTGATGAGATTGATAAAGTTGGCCATGATTTTCACGGAGATCCGGCCTCTGCCCTGCTTGAGGTGCTGGATCCTGAACAAAATTCTACATTTCATGATAATTACCTGGAACTGGATTATGATCTTTCCAGGGTACTTTTTATTGCCACAGCAAACACCACAAGTACTATCAATCCCGCGTTGATCGACAGAATGGAGATCATCGAGATCAGTGGTTATATTCCTGAAGAAAAAATTGAGATTGCCAAAAAACATCTTATACCCAAACAACTTAAAGAGCATGGCTTAAAAGAGAACCAATTCCGGTTCAGCAGACAGATCCTTGAATATCTTATCGATTCATTTACCCGTGAATCAGGTGTAAGGCAGCTCGATAAGCAATTAGCAAAAATTGTGAGGGTCATTGCAAAAAATATTGCGCTTGATGAAAATTATAACATTACCCTGAATCTCAAAGATGTCAAGGAAATTCTCGGTCCGCCCCATTACATCAAAGATAAATATGAAAATAACGAGTTTGCCGGCGTGGTAACTGGTCTTGCCTGGACTGCTGTTGGTGGAGAAATTTTGTTCGTGGAAGCAAGTCCAAGCAGGGGATCCGGAAAACTGACCCTAACGGGTAACCTTGGTGAAGTTATGAAGGAATCTGCAATCATTGCCCTCGAATATCTGAAAGCTCATTCCGATATTCTCGATCTGGATCCAGCAATATTCGAGAAATGGAACGTTCATGTTCATGTTCCTGAAGGAGCTATTCCGAAAGATGGACCTTCAGCAGGTATAACCATGGTCATCGCACTTGCATCAGCCTTCACACAACGTAAAATAAGGTCAAATATCGCTATGACGGGGGAAATTACGCTCAGAGGAAAAGTACTGCCCGTTGGAGGGATCAAAGAGAAAATGCTTGCCGCAAAACGAGCCGGCATCACAGATATCATCCTTTCCCATGAAAACAGGAAGGATGTCGAAGAAATTAAAGATATTTACAGGGAAGGATTAATATTCCATTATGTGGAAAATATCATGCAGGTACTTGAATTTTCACTGTTGAAAGAAAAAGTCAATAAACCTTTAAAAATCGATCTTGAAAGCCATACGGAATCGCCTGTGAGCAAATTGTGATTATCTGAAACCATGAATATCCCTTTCATCTCATGTTTTCCTGATACCTGTCCTTTAAGATTAGTGATTATTAACACATAAAATCTTCACCAAGATAATAATTTGTTAATTTTACGGGTAACTTCGGTTTAATTTTAAACATTATGAAAATGGGACATACACTATTCTGGGGATTACTTCTGATCATTTTAGGAATAGCCCTGATACTGCGTATCGTTTTTAATCTTGATTTCCCAATCTTTAAGATCTTTATTGCATTCGTGCTGATCTACCTGGGCATAAAAATATTATTCGGGAGTTTCGGTACAAAAATCCATTTCTACAGTGATAATGAGAAAGACATTATCTTCAGCGAAAGGAATTTTTCCAATTTTGAGAAAAACGGTCAATACAGCACCGTTTTCGGGAAAAGTACATTCGATTTCAGGGGTTACGATCTGCAAGGAGAAATCAGGCACTTGAAAATCAGTACAGTTTTCGGGGGTACGGAGATCAAAATTGACAAGGACCTGCCAGTAAGAATAAAACTGGAGTCCGCATTTTCCGGTGTCGATCTGCCTAACGGCAATTCTTCCGTTTTTGGCTCCACAACATATGAAAGTCCGGCTTTCAGCCCCGATAAACCTTATCTCGATCTGAAGCTTGAAGTTGTTTTCGGAGGTATGGAAGTAAAAAGTTATTAAACCATAAATCCAGGAAAAAATTAAAGACCTCAATTATGGAAAGAATAGCATTATTTCCGGGATCATTCGATCCGTTTACAATCGGTCATGAATCACTTGTCAGAAGGGCACTTCCCCTTTTTGATAAGATCATTATTGCCATTGGATATAATACATTGAAAAAAACATTGCTATCTGTTGAAAGCCGTGAGCGAATGATCAGGGATGTGTTTACTGATGAAAAGAGAGTTGAAGTAACAAAATTTCAAGGACTTACAGTAGATTTTTGTCATGCAGTGGGAGCCAGGTTTCTTCTCCGTGGACTGAGAACTGCAGCTGACTTTGAATACGAAAGAGCTATAGGTCAGATGAATAAAGCTATGAAGCCGGAAATTGAATCTGTATTTTTACTCACATCCGCTGAATATACTCCCGTAAACTCAACTATTGTAAGGGATATAATAATGTATGGAGGTGATGCCACCAAATTCCTGCCAAAAGGTATAGATATAAAAAAATATCTTAAAACATGAAGCGGATTGCATTCATTGTTTTAACTTTTCTATCATTCTATCAGATTTCAACCGCCCAGAATGAAATAACAATTGTAACCGGTCACGCTCCTGAATATGCAGACAGATATATAGTTTTTTTTACTTTCCTAGAAAAACAATTTGACTCCCGGGATACTGTTGCTGATATTAAGGTCGATCATCAGGGATTATTCAGTTTTTCATTTGATTGTCCGGTTACAAAAGTTTTATATTGTGAAACAATTTCATATACAGCTTACTTCTTTGCCGAACGAGGAAGAAATTATACCCTCACTCTTCCTTCCAAAATCATTTCAGAAGCGGAGACCGTCTTGAGTCCTTTCTTTATACCTCCTGTCAGGCATATAATACCTGACGATTCCGTCGTTAATGGCCTGAAAGACCTGAATTATGCTATCAGAGACTTTGATAATGCCTATGAACCTTTTTTAAACAGGCAAATACTTCAATATTATGACTACGGGCAGAATAAAATAATTACAGACTCCTCATTACTTCATGGGCAATCTGATCTTAAAGTGACTGATCCTATTTTTTTTTCAGAATATATCCGGTACAGAACTGCCCGGCTTGAATTTCTCACAAGACAATGTGACATGTCTGTCTTATCCAATAAGTATTTAATAAATCATCCATTGGCAATGAATAATCCTGCATTCTGGGATTTTTACGCACTATTTTTTGATCATTACATCAGTTCTCTCTCATCAAGAAAAGGATTCACAGGGATCTATGAGCTTATTGGAAAAGAAAAATTTGATTCTCTCACCCTACTGCTGAAGATTGATCCCGTTTTAGAAAATGATACTATCAGGGAATTGGTTTTGATGAATGAGCTGTATCAGGGCTTTTATGAGAAAGACTATCCTTTAATGCTAACTCTTAATCTTCTGGACTCCATCCATGACAGATCTGCTTCATCACTTAACGTGAATATAGCTGTCCGTTTAAAAAAATCCATTACTTCATTACACCCTGGGTATTCCCCTCCTCCTTTTACAGTGAAACATCCAGAGGGCATGGAATATAAATTGGAAGATTTTAAAGGTAAATACTTGTATTTAGGCTTTTGCAGCCTTAATCATCTTGGGAGCCTTAAAGAAATAGAATATCTTAAATATCAGTACAGTAAACATCACATTTATCTTCAAATACTGATAATTGTCCCCGAACGGGAAAAGAATGAAATAAAATCTTTTACTGAAAATAATTCCATCAGCTGGCCTGTATTATATGGCAGTGATAATAGCTCTCTCTTCAGGGAGTACAAGGTAAAGACATTTCCTGCATTCTATCTTATTGACAAACAGGGTAAACTGGCGCTCTCTCCTTCTCCCCTGCCATCGGAAAATTTTGAGAATTATTTATTCATGGTGATGAAAACCAACGGAGATATTTGAGTTTTTGTGCTTTAGATGTTACCTGACTGAATAAAAATCAGGCTGTATAAATGTTAACCCATGAGACCTGCCTTCCTGAGCACATCAATTATTGACGCATAGGTATTCTGAAGGATAATCTGGATCTCAGATTTTTTTAACCACCTGGTCGCGGTAATATCTTCTTTCAATTGTGGCCTGGTTTTCTCACTTCCTTTTGTCCGCATTCTAAACCATTCTGTCTCTTTAAGTACAGGTGTATCACCGATATGATATGTATGATAAGTCTTTTCAAAGGAATTCTCCAGGATCAGGGATTTCAGTCCACACTCTTCTGACACTTCCCGAATGGCCGCATTTCCAGGATTTTCATTAGGCTCCAATTTCCCTTTCGGCAGATCCCAGATCCCATTTCTCTTAATGACAAGAATTTCATCTTTTGCATTATAAACCAGCCCTCCTGAAGCACGGATAAATTTAAAACAAGACAAAAAATCCTTCCTTAAAACATCGAGATCATCATGATAAATGCATAAAGTACGGATATGGGAAAATGAAATGAAAGCTTTAATTAATTCGTTTAATCGTTCCTTATCATGATATTTAAAGAAAAGATCATAATTATTATGGAATGAATATTCGAAATCATCCGAAAAAAAAACTATTCTATCCTTAAAAAAAACTTTATACATTTGGATCATGATGGAAACACATAAAAAGATAGCTCAATACCTGTTGCAAAGTAAAGCAATTAAATTAGATCCCCCAAACCCGTTCACATGGGTTTCAGGTTGGAAGTCACCTATTTATTGCGATAATCGCAAAACTCTTTCATTTCCTGAAATCAGGGATTATATTCGTGACTCATTCATTAAAATAATCCATGATTTATATCCCGGTGTTGAAGTGATCGCAGGGGTTGCAACCGGCGCAATTGCTCACGGAGCACTGATCGCGGATAAGATGAACCTTCCTTTTATTTATGTACGATCACAAACCAAATTGCATGGGTTGACCAATCAGATCGAAGGGATTATTAATCCTGGCCAGAAAGTTGTCCTGATTGAAGACCTCGTTTCAACAGGGAAAAGCAGCCTGAACGCAGTTAATGCACTGAGGGAAAAGGATTGCATTGTACTGGGGATGGTGGCGATCTTCACTTATGATTTTCCCCAGGCAGAAAAGAATTTCAATGCTGCAGGATGTCGTTTAACTACTCTCAGTAATTATAATTCCCTGCTCGAACTCGCCCTTGAAACGAAGTATATTAATGATAAAGAAGCTGAAATACTCAGAAAATGGCGAATGGATCCGGAAAACTGGATAAAATAACCTGATGGCTAAAATTGAAAGCAGAACAGGAATCATAAAGATTCCGGATGACAAGATGTTTAAATTTCTTACTGATTTTACAAATTTCAGTGAATTTATTCCTCGTGATAAAGTTAAAAACTTCAGCGCGACCCCTGGATCATGCAGTTTTGAAATTAACGGGTTTGGCAGGATTGGTTTGGAGATAGTTGAAAAAATCCCAAATAACATGATTTATATTACTTCCAGCGGAAATACCCCTTTACATTTTTCATTTCTTGTAGACATTAATCAACAGGACTCGTCTACGTCCCTTGTAAAACTGAGCCTCGAGCCTGATGTAAATCCATTTGTGATGGCTATGGTTAAATCACCCCTTCAGAACTTTGTCGATATTCTTATTGAACAGCTCGAAAAACTTAGCTTCTGAACATACAGATAAGATAGTCGTTGAGTTTTATTTGAGAATTCCGTCATCTTTTTTTAAAAAAAGCCTCCCTTGCATCTCATTTAATAACAAATTCAAGCTCCTTATACCCAAACCTGCACCTGGTTCTATTATCCATAAGTAATACGAGTTCACCGCTTTTCTCAATATCTACAATTGTGGCATCAAACATATCACCGTCCTTCCTGAATGTCAGAACTTTCTGAAATCCATATAAATATTTAATATATTCAATATCTATGAGGCTAAAATCTCCGTTTTCCAAAAAGTCAAACCAATGGTCAAAAGCTGCAATAAAATCGTTAAGCAGTTGCGACAGTGACATTTCAGAATTTGTTATACACTTTATGCTGGTGGCTCCAAGGGGAAAAGATTCAAATTCAGTCTGATTTACGTTTATCCCTGCACCAATTATGCAATTCTTTATCCTATTCCCTTCGATTGTATTTTCAATAAGAATACCCGCAATTTTTTCATTTCCTGAAAAAATATCATTCGGCCATTTTATCTTTATTTCTGACAATTTGGTTTTTTCTGAAATCAACTCTCTTATGCTTAATGAAGTGATCTTTGAGAGATAGAATTGTTCATCAGCTTTAATATTCTTTGGATATAGCACTAAACTTATTAAGAGATTCTTTCCTGCTTCGCTTTCCCATGAATTTGTTCCCTGACCTTTACCTCTGGTTTGAAAATCCGCTGTTATCAGAGTCGGAGATTGAATTATATTTGCTGACAAAAGGGCAGATGCATATGAATTTGTCGAATCAACTTCTGCCAGATGAATTAAATGGTATTTTTTCAGAAGCATTACCATACATTGAAAATTCTTCGAAAACAAAATTGAATTATTTCTGCTGATAAATGAATTGTTAGTACTAAATAATTTCTGCATTATAAATATACTGAATATCTGTTTATTATTCAGAGATTAAGGAATCACTTAATTTTTAATTAACTTTGTGTCAAAATTGTCTGATGAAGAAAAAAGAGTTTAATTCGAGAGAAAAACTTTTTGAAAAAATAATTGAAGCAATAAAAGAAAAAAAAGGCAGGAATATTGTAAGTATAGATCTAAAAAAAATTGAGAATACATTATTTGATTTTTTTGTTATTTGTCATGGTAACTCAAAAACACAGGTAAGATCCATTGTTGAATCTGTTGAATTAAAAACTGAACAAGAACTTGGTATACGGCCAAGGCATAGAGAAGGCATTCAGAATGCTTTCTGGATTTTGCTGGATTATGAAGGTATCGTAGTTCATGTGTTCTTAAATGAACAACGGGAGTTTTACCGGCTTGAAGATCTATGGGCTGATGGAGACCTTAAAATACATAAGGATGAGTAATATAATTTATTAAGAATGAGTGATAATTTAAAAAATACAGATCCAAAATCAAATGGGAAAAATAAAAAGAATATAGTTCCCCAAAAACCTAAATTTGGAGCATATTGGATTTATATCCTGATTGCTTTGATCTTTATTGGTCTGCAGTTCCTCAATTCCGGAGAATCTGTTGATGAAATTGACTGGAATCAGTTCTCCACATTATTAAAAAATAATGAAGTAAAGAAGCTGGTGGTTGTCAATAAGGAAAAGGTTGAGATCTATGTTAAGCCTAAACCGGATGCTCAGAAGAGTATTACCGATAAATCATCACGTAGAGGGCTTAATCAGCTTGCCGGGGAAGAACCACTTTATTATTATACAATTATTTCACAGGATAAGTTTATTGAGGATTACTATTCTCTGTTAAATGAGTTGCCCGAAAAACCGGAATTAAAGAATGAAACCAGAAGTGACTATCTGGGTGCCATTCTCAGCTGGGTCGTACCCATTATATTGCTGGTTGTCATATGGATGTTTCTTTTCCGCAGGATTAGTGGCGGGGCTGGCGGTGGAGCAGGAAATATATTCAGTGTGGGTAAATCAAAAGCCCAGATTTTCGATAAAGATACATCCGTGAAAGTAGATTTTAAAGATGTCGCAGGTCTTGAAGAAGCTAAGATGGAGGTGAAAGAAATTGTTGACTTTTTGAAGAATCCTAAAAAATATACAGATCTTGGGGGTAAAATTCCAAAAGGAGCATTACTGGTAGGTCCGCCGGGGACAGGTAAAACCCTTCTTGCCAAAGCAGTTGCCGGTGAGGCCCATGTGCCCTTTTTTAGTATCTCAGGTTCTGATTTTGTGGAAATGTTCGTTGGAGTGGGAGCTTCCAGGGTAAGGGACTTGTTCAAACAGGCAAAAGAAAAGGCTCCATGTATAGTATTTATCGATGAAATTGATGCAGTTGGCCGTGCAAGGGGTAGAAATCCAAATTTTGGCGCAAATGATGAAAGAGAAAATACACTTAATCAACTTCTGACTGAAATGGATGGCTTTGGCACCAACAGTGGTGTCATCATCCTGGCTGCAACAAACAGAGCTGATATACTTGACAGGGCATTACTTCGTGCAGGTCGGTTTGACAGACAGATCCATGTCGAACTCCCGGATCTTAATGAAAGGAAGGAAATATTGCAGGTACATATGCGGCCGCTTAAACTTGAGAAAGGACTTGATATTGAATTCTTGGCCAAACAAACACCTGGATTCTCAGGCGCTGATATTGCAAATCTGTGTAATGAAGCTGCTCTTGTTGCTGCAAGAAAAGGTAAAAAGGCCGTTCAGAAACAGGATTTTCTCGATGCTATTGACAGGATCATCGGGGGTCTGGAAAAGAAAAACAAGATCGTATCCATGACCGAGAAAAAGACTATCGCTTATCATGAAGCCGGACATGCTACGGTAAGCTGGCTGCTCGAACATGCTAATCCTCTCGTAAAAGTTACAATCATTCCAAGGGGAAAATCACTCGGCGCTGCATGGTACCTGCCTGAGGAACGATCCATTACTACTACAGAACAAATGCTTGATGAATTATGTGCTACACTGGGTGGCAGGGCTTCTGAAGAAATTAATTTCGGGAAAATCTCTACAGGCGCATTAAATGACCTTGAAAGAGTCACCAAAACTGCCTACGCAATGATCACTTATTTCGGAATGAGCCTCAAACTTGGAAATCTTAGTTTTTATGACTCGACAGGCCAGAGTGAATATGCATTCAATAAACCATACAGTGAAAAAACTTCCGAATTGATCGACCAGGAAGCAAAACTTCTCGTTGAGAAACAATATGAACGTGCAAAACAAGTTCTGATCAAACATAAAGAAGGACTTATCAAACTTGCAGATCTTCTGCTGGAAAAAGAAGTTATTTTCACTGAAGATGTACAGAATATTTTCGGCCCCAGGAAAGGTATTCAACCGGAAGAGTTCAAAGGCCGCGCAAAAAAAAGAAAAAACAATGTCTCAGAAATAAAGGGATCTGAACCTAAAACAAAAAAAACTGCGCAAAAAAAAATCAAGAAGCAATAAGCTGAATCACGGAATGATTTTATATTTCATGTACCAGCGATGAATGAAGACTGGATTGTTGTGCATACTACGAATAAAGTATATCTTGCGGAAATGATCAGACAATTGCTGTCTGATCATGGCATCGATGCCATCATTATAAACAAGATGGACTCAAGTTATCTTTTCGGTGATATCGAAGTTTATACCAGACCGGATAATGTCCTGAAGTCAAAATTACTCATTGAAAAATTTGAAAGTTGAATGAATTTGTTAAAAGAACCCTGACCGGTGCGGGTTTTCTTATTGTCATGCTCCTGGCTGTGCTCTGGAGTTTAACTTCTCTTTATATCCTTCTTTTAATTGTATCTTCTGTTGCATTATATGAAATTTATTCCATTTTTAAACTCAGGGAGTATAAACCTTTTACCACACTTGGAATAATAAGCGGTATTATAATAACCAGCCTTGTATTTATTAATCGCCAACAGTACATTGAAGATAAATATTTATGCCTGATACTGGTCCCATTTATCGCGATCTGGTTTTCATTTTTTTTTGTTAAAAGGGGATATATCATCGATTCAATCATTATAACTGTTTTTGGCCTGATATACATCCTGCTCCCAGTATCCCTGATCCCTTTTCTTACTCAAAACACACTCACCAATGGTTATGATCCCCAGATATTCCTGGGAACTTTATTTATTATCTGGATCTATGATACAGCAGCATATTTGTTCGGATTACTCGTCGGGAAACATAAAATGGCCCCCAGGTTATCTCCAAAAAAAACATGGGAAGGTTTTGTGGCAGGTGCTGTTACTGCATTTCTTTGCTCAATGATAATTTCCCGTTATTTTACATTACTTGATCGGTTAGATTGGATGATTATTTCAATCGTGATTATTTTGTTCTCAACCGCTGGAGACCTGTTCGAATCACTGTTAAAAAGAGAAGCCGGGATAAAAGATTCCGGTAAATTTCTTCCCGGCCATGGGGGAATCCTGGACCGCTTTGATTCAGTTTTTTTGTCCATACCTTTTGTGTTCCTCTATTTATTTATTCATAAGATCTGAAAAATGATAAAGATTCACAAAGAAGGATACAGCATTGTTGCCATAATCAGCATAATCATGTTTATTTGTGCTGTTTTTGCCACTGTTTTAATGATTAACCGAACCTGGATCCTTATTCCTGTCCTTATTTTAATCCTGTTGTTAATGTTTTTTGTAATGTCTTTCTTCAGGGTTCCGGACAGAAAAACAGTTTTCAGTGAAGAAATGCTTTATTCCCCCGCTGACGGAAAGATAGTTGCCATCGAAGAGACTTTCGAGGAAGAGTTTTTTAAAGACAAAAGAATCCAGATTTCTGTGTTTATGTCTGTATGGGATGTTCATATCAATTACTCTCCACTTAAAGGTAAGGTGATCTATTATAAGTATCATCCGGGAAAATTTCTTATCGCCAGACATCCCAAATCTTCTAAATTAAACGAAAGAACAACAATTGTGATTAAGAATGAAAAAAGTATCCCGATTCTTGTTCGCCAGATAGCAGGAATAGTAGCCCGTAGGATTGTTTGTTATGCCCGTCATAAAACCTATTTTAATACCGGAGAAGAATTAGGATTTATTAAATTTGGATCTCGCGTTGACATTTTCCTCCCCTTGAATTCCAGGATCCTG
>Ga0068714_10004124_pt1 | contig 16566 bp, 11 predicted proteins | sample MTBNYHSulfiMetaG_FD_62988 | JGI IMG/M metagenome (GOLD analysis project Ga0068714, IMG submission 62988) | Enrichment culture microbial communities from rom New York Harbor, USA that are MTBE-degrading - MTBE-NYH (New York Harbor Sulfidogenic)... | ecosystem: Environmental > Aquatic > Marine >...
GCGGTCAGGGAAGCCGACTATGACCGGATAGCCCAGCGAGTCGAATCGCTGGACCCCCTTGACAGAACACTGGCGCACAAGCTTGTGCGAAGCCGCCTGGATTCGAGCAAGGAACTGGCCCGGCTGAGAGACAATCAGTCCCGAAAACCCCTGTGGCCCCTCGATCCCAGAGAACTCGACCGGGTCTTTCCAGCCATGGGAACCCAGACGGCCAGAAAGATCGTCAGCTTCGCAGGGGCGCTTTTCGAAAGGCTCAAGACGGGCGCGGAATCACTTCCCGAGGATCCGCAGGAGTTCCTCATGCAGGAGTTCGAGCGCAGGCGCAGCATGTCCCTGGGCCAGGACGAGATGGAGTCGGACATGAGCCTTGCCCACGGTCTACCTTTCCTTGCCGAAGTTCTTGGAGGGCAGTGGCACACAGATAGACAACCCGACAGGGACGTCGATTTCATGCTGCGCCACGGCGCCAGGCGAATCGCCGTCAGCCTGTGCAACCAGCAGAACATGACAGGCCTGGCGGGGAGGTTAAAGCGCCTGACGGCCTGGCAGTCCAGGAACAAGGAGACCAAGCTGGTCCTGATCCGCGACCGGCGCCTGCCTATCGGCAAGTTTGCAGCGGTGACCAGAAGTCGTCTCCAGGCCTTGAAAGCCAAAGGAGCAGTCGAGTGCCGGCCCGATGTGGAAACTCTGGCAGCCCTGCAGGCCCTGCGAAGTCTGATCTCGGACGCGAAGTCCGGGGACCTCCACAGCGGCGGTGAACCCATCCCGCCCCAAACAGTGCAGGAATGGCTGTCCCGAAACCTCGACATCCGGCTTACGACCTTCTTCGGCGAAATCGTGGGGGTGTCGGAATCCCCGGAGGAAGGAGACGCCGAATTACTGAGCGACGTCATCGAAATTCTCAGGAAGCATCGAATCATGCCCCTTGAGAAACTGGTTGAAGAGGCGAAGCAGCCCGCCGCTCTCATCGAGGATGCGGTTAAGAGACATCCGGGCAGAATCGGTTGGCTCCAGGGGCCTCCGGCGGTTCTTTTCGATTACAGGCCGGCAGAAATTCTGTCCTCCAGGAGGAAGGACCGGTAATGGCCGTGATCTTATCCGTGCACGAAGTGCGCGAACATATCCGCCGGGCTTCCGAACCTGCCGCATCCTCCCCGGTTCAGCCTTCCTCTTCCCTTCTCGGACGCATTTTCCATGAGGTGGCCGCGGATCTTGTCGGCGCCGCTCCAGAAAAAAATGCCTTCTCATTCCTGGAAATCCTGGATTTCGACAGAGAAGTCTGGAGATCGCGTCTCGCCGTCCAGGCCTATGACATGCTTCTCGGGCCAAGGCTTGCAAGAGACGAGGCCCGGCTCCAGGAGGCTTCGGCAGGGGCTCTCCACCTGTGGGAAGCGGTGCGGTCCTTTTGCGGCTGGCTGGTCGAGCTCGCCTGGACCGCCCGAAATCCCGGCGGCCGCAAAAAGGCTCTTTCATGGAACGAACTCCGCAACGCATTGCGGGGCGAGGTCCCTGTGGAAGCCGAGTTCTCCTGTCCCGGCTGGTCCGAACCGGTGCGTCTTACCGGCATTGCCGATTCCGTGCTGAGACTTCCACGGTCCGGCAATTGGTGTGTGCAGGAGTACAAGCTGGGCCGCTCATCTCCCGAGGCGGATCTCGGCCAGGCTTGCCTTTACCATCTCATCCTCACGGAGCGGAGCGGAAGGAGGAAAAACCCGAAAGGGGCCGGCTCGAAAAGCATTCTCGCCCTCATGACTTTTCAACCGGAGATGAAGGAAAGGCTCTTCAGGGAGGATGAAATCACCCCGGCAAAGGAAAAGTTGCTCGCCCTGATCGGCCGTATCGCAGGAGTGACGCAAAAAGCTTCACGCCGGAGAAGTGTTCAGCGTTCAGCGTTCGGTGTTCGGGAAGCAGGTTTGCGTGATCCCGGTGAAAAACCGGGGGAATCCAAACAGGAGAGGTTCTCCAGGATTGCCCGCACCCAGGGCCTCAAGCTTCTTGAGGTCTTCAGGGAGTACGGCCGACCCGTTGAACCGGCTGGCGAGCCAGTTGAAGGACCTGCCTTCGTCCGATTTCCCGTCAACCCGGGGAAAGGAGTCAGGCTGGAGCAAATCCAGCGGCTCGGGCGGGAAATCCAGGTCAGGCTGGAGCTGAGCAAACCGCCTTTCATCGGCGTGGACCGAGGCCGGGCCGTCGTGGATATTGAAAGACCGGACCGGCAGTTCATACGGTTTGCCGATGTAGAAGACCAGTTGCCCGCAGGCGATTCTCTGAGGGGCTCCTCCCTGGTCCCGATCGGAGTGGATCTCGACATGAGGCTTCACACGGCCGACCTTAACGACCCGGTGAACGCCCACCTTCTGGTGGCCGGCACGACGGGGAGCGGGAAGACCGAGTGGCTCCGTACGGCGATTCAGGGTCTGATCCACTGCAATACGACCCGGACTCTCCGCCTGCTGCTGATCGATCCCAAGCGCACAGCCTTCAACGAGTTCGGGAGTTCTCCCTACCTTCTGACGCCCGAAAGTCTCGTCTTTCCCGACGCTCGACCGGTGGAAGATGTTTTGCGGGAAATCGTGAAAGAGATGGAGAGCCGCTACGTCCGGTTCCAGGAGGCCGGAGTCGACAGCCTGGACGAATACGTGGCTTCGAGCCGCCCGGCCATGCCGCGAATCGTTTGCTTGTGCGATGAATACTATGCGCTGGTGGCGGGAGATTCCAAAAAGCGGAGGGGGATTGAAGCGCAAATCGGTCTTCTCGGCGCCAAGGCCAGAGCGGCTGGAATCCATCTCATCCTGGCCACGCAGCAACCGAGCCGGGAGGTCGTCAAGGGCGCCCTGGATTCCAACATTCCGGCCCGGGTGGGGCTCCTGATGGTCAAGAAAGAGGAGTCGAAAATGCTCCTGGGCCGGAGCGGTGCCGAAAATTTGCTCGGCAGGGGAGACCTTCTTTTCAAAGATATAGGAGACCCGCTGCGGTTGCAGGCACTCTTCCTGGGAACCTAGCGCGGGCCCTTTTTTATGTCTCACGCTTGCTCCCTTTGGTCGCTAGAGCCCGCAGAGTTCAAAGAGACAAAGATTAAATGTTTTTTTCTTACGACAAAATGCATTTTCTCTGTGTCCTTTGCGTTCTCTGTGTGAGATAATACTTTTCCCCCGATATTCGGATTCTCAATGGGAACATGAAAGGACAAAAGAAAAGGAGGATCGCCGATTCCTATGTCCGGTCCTGCGACGAGAAATAGGCGCAAGATAAGAGAAGCGCTCGAGTTTCTCAAGAACGAGCGCAGGCCCATTGCCCTCAGAATCGAAGGAGTAGAAACTCCATTCACATCCAAGATCATCAAGGCCGATCACGGTGACGCCCTGTTCATCGAGATTCTTCGACCGCCACGGGGAAATGACCTCATAAAGTCCGCGAAGCCCCTGACCGTTAGCTTCTCGCTCGGAAAATGCGAATACGAAATCACATCTTCTTTTGTCAAGAAGAGCGTGATATCTCCCTACTACGGCCACATAATTTCCTACCCGGATTCCATCAGGATCGTAAACAGGAGAAGACACAATCGGTACGAAAGAGACACCCGGCAAGCACCCCTTTTCCTCCATGCGACACTGACCTTCAGAATCGGTGAAAGGCGAAAAACAAGTTACGATCTCAAGGTCTTCGACCTGTCGGAGCAGGGCGTGGGGATTCTGGCAGGAGAAGACATGCAGGAACTTCTGCGGGCCGTTGACCCGGAGTGCAGGGTCGAGGATCTTGAACTGCTGGCCCCTTGGATGACGGTCAAGGTGAGGGGCACGGTGAAGCACAAATCCAGGATACGGGAAGGCAAGTACACCGGCTGGTACCACGTGGGAGTTCTCCTCGACGAAAGACTCGAACACTGCGTTTGACCCCGAGAATCTCCTTTCTGAGCCTTGACAACCGTGCAGTATGAGGTATTATCTTATCAAAAGTAAGAAAAAAAGGATGGTTTGTATGCGTACCAATACTGCCCATTCCCAAAAAGCAAAGATCACCGTTACTCTGAGTAACGAATTGGTGCGCCAAATCGACCGACTCCTCGATTTGCCTGGTGCAGGTTCCCGCAGCCAACTGGTAGAGGAGGCAGTTCGTCGTTGGCTGCATCACCAGGCCCAAGAAGAGCTTGAGCAGAAAACAGAAGAATACTATCTTTCTCTTTCTGAAGAAGAGCGGAATGAAGACCGTCAGTGGTCCGAGATAGCCGGCCGTTCAGCGAAGCATCTGTGGGATAAATAGCGCCGTGTCATACCCGCTGCGAGGAGAGATCTATTTAGTCAAACTTCCGGGGCATCCCTCCGACACAAAGGATCGCCCAGCCCTCATCGTCTCATTGGATGTTCGCAACCGTTTGGCCAATGACGTGATCGTTGTGCCTCTTTCCACCACGTTGCGGCCGGCCCCAACCCATGTGGAGCTACCCGCCGGAGAAGGGGGCCTTAGAGAGACATCGATGGCCAAATGCGAACAGGTCACGACCCTGGACAAATCCTTTCTCGTCCGGGGTCCTTTCGCTGGAAGGGTTAGCGCCCCTCTCATGGTAGAAATCGAAAAATCTATCCAACGCGCGATCGGAATTGTAGTGGGTTAGTTTGGAACCGGTCACCAGAATCTTCCGGTCCGCCTGCAGGGCGACTGAAGATCCGGCTTCCTGGAAACCGCTATCCCACGTGACCGCCTCTCCTGTGCCGAAAGTAGTGTCGAGGGAGCCATCGAGTTGATATCGCAGCAACAACAGCTTCCTGTTGTTTCCCAAGTCGTCCGCATAACGACTGCCGACTACGACCACTTTCCCATCCGGCTGCACGACGAGGTCACTACCACCGCCTCGGAATAGGGCTATCCGCTCGCCGCCCCTCCCGTCAGCATTGAACCTTTGAACCTACAAAAAAACAGATCGCTACCCCCTGTGATAATGCTTCCATCAGGCAGGAGACCGACGCCAGAACTCATGGGGCCGTCCCGGGCTATCCAGTCGATGCAAATGTCGGCGGTCGGGACAAGCTTCACCGGACGGGTGCGTAACGAACCTTTTTCCAAAGCGATAAAGGTTTTCGACTTTGCGCGATGTACTATGTCATTTTTTACCATCAGGGATTGATATCGTGAAAGGACTTACAAATAAGTCTCATATTCGAAAAAAAATTCAGGGGAATTCTTATGAGCGACAATGGAATGGGATGATGGAGCCAGAAGATCAATAAGGCAGATAATCTATTTGGCTACGGTTGAGGGCTTCGTAAAAAGTCGCGCGCCGTCATTGCGAGGAGCGGAGCGACGTGGCAATCTCCCCGAAAACCGTTCGGTTACGAGATTGCTTCGCTCCGCTCGCAATGACGAATCAGTGTTTTTTCGATTTTTTACAATGCATCACCTTTGCTTTGAACCGAGAGAAACAAAGGCTTGAGAGGAAAAGAGAGGCGGAAGGAGGGACGTCACTGGGCGGGGGAAAAAGGTTGTGCTATTAGATACGAGATTCCTTAGCGAAGGAACCCTTGTCCATGATGGGGTGTTCCTTTTTACGACTTGGATTGTAGCGAATCGGGCCTTGTGTGTCAAAGAGAAAGCCGGCCCATCATATCGTGGATGATTCTCTTCCCCGGGCTCGATTCCCAATAAGGCGTTCTGTTTGTTCAGCGTCCCCGCTGCGAAACGGACGGCCTGGAGTAGATGGTGATCTCCCGGTGGCCTTCGGACACTTCGAACCGGGAGCGAAGGGCGGCGATGTAAGGGCTTTGTCCCGCCGGTTTGTTATTGATGCTTTCGACGACGATTCGGCGCAGGGGATTAAATTTCCGGGTCATCATGACGTGCAGGAGATCGAGGCAGGAATCCAGATCAGGGTCGGTCGGCGGAAGACGGAACTCCAGTATCCTGCCGTTTCGGCGCGAAACCATGACGATCGTGGTTCCCCGGTAAACAAGGTGGATGCCTGCCGCACGCCTCGGCAGCTTTCCTTTCAAAGACTCAAGGGCTACCCCGGAAAGAGACGCCGGGTCAGTGGCGGATATCCAGTAAAACCCTTCTTCTCCTCTCATCTCCTGAAGCGACCGAAATGCTTCGTGGGAAATGAACTGACGACCGGTAATGCCCCGGAAGAAGTAGCCGGTCAGGACTTCTCCGGAAAGCTCCATCAAACGCAGGGCCCGGAAAACGGGAGGCCACTGAATGGCGGGTGACTCACCCGCCAGCAGCTCCCTGAAGACGATGCCGTAGCGATCGAGAAGCAACCGCGCACGGTCTTTGTTTTGTTCCTCTTTCTCCAAAGGGTCCTCTCCGCAAACATGCCTCACGATCCTGTGCCAGTTCCCTGCAAAGGGGACCCCGGATTTCCATCGTCCGAAGGCGCTCCGGATTCCTCTTCTTCTAGGCCGTGTCTCAGGAACAGGGGGAGCCGATTTGAATTTGGTTGCGATTCCCCTGCGAAGGGCATGAAAGGTATCGTTGGCTATTCGTCCTTCCCACACGCCGCTCCAGAGCCGGTCAGAGAGCTCCCCGGGCCGCAGACCCGAAACATGGAGGAGCGTGGAAAAGTCGTACTTCGCCCTCGGGTCGGGGAAGAGGTTGACGGGACCGCCTTCCGCGTCTTCGCCGGAATTTTCATCGGTCACCAGGTCGAGATCATTCTTGAAGTAAAAGCATATTCTCCGCCTGTCGAATCCCAGCCATGCGAGATCGCTTTCCTGCATCAGGCTGTCCAGCCATGCGGGTTCATAGGGCTTCAGGCGGGCAGGGAGAATCTCCGTCTCCCAGTCCTGCGCGGGCGCGGGGTAGCCTGCGAGCTGCTCCAGCCTCCTGTAAAGGAGGTCCTTGCCGCATTTGCTTTCGGTGATCCCCTGGTGCCTGGAAAGAAAAAGCTGAAGCTTCTCGATATCAAGAGCCTCGAAGGACGGTCTTGCCTCCGCCCTTACAAGCCTCAGGAGAGCCTCGAAATTATCAGCATCGCACCAGTACTCATCTTCCGAACCCCTGACGAGCTTTCCCTGCACCACCCTTGCCGCTTCAACCAGGTCCTCGAGAGCCCGCTCGAGCCGGGCGGCCCCGATTCCCAGTGATGTGCGAATGAAAGAAAAAGTAGCGGGACCGTAGAAGGATAGCCAGTTGGAGAGCAGGGACGGCAAAATTTCATCCTGATTGTCCTCCGTGTCGAGCCTAGGGTCCTGAAGAGGTGCGTGTTCACTGAGGGCATGCACCCGCACCTTGTGGTCGTGCCCGTAGAACCCGGTCATGATTGCCGGCAACATGTCCAGCGATGTCACGAGCGGTTCAAGGGCCGAAGGATGATGGATCCGACACAGCTTGTGAGCTATGGGCGAAAGGATGGTATCTTCGTCAAGACCATGGTCTCTTCTAACGGCGTCGAGCAGGTTCCTCCATTCCGGAGCGGGAATGATCACCCGCTCCTTGACCCAGTCGAGAAGATCCCGGGGCGTATCCGGCGCGTACCCCTCCGCCAGCCTCATGCGCTTTCGCTCGAATTCGGCAATGTGTTCGGGCCGCACGTCGGGCCGCAGGGACGAGAAAGTCACTTCCCTCAGAAGGTCATGGTTAAGCCGGGAGATTTTGCCGGACCTCGTCCTGTCGTCCATGTACATGTACTGATTTATCTGGGGCCATGTCACACTTTGGGCCATGGGGCTGGGGAGGGAGGTGCGGGTTTCGCTCCACCCGATGGCGCCCGACTCCACTTCGCCGAGAACACCCAGGAGAGCTCCCATGTCGAACTCGTCGTTGAGGCATGTTCGCCAGGCTTCGAGAAGAACAGGGAAGTCTTCGAGGTCCAGCACTGCGTCGAGCAACTTCTGGGATCGAAGCCTGCTCAACCACAGGGGCATTCGTTCATTGAGCCTGCGTCTGGCAAGGAGCTGCGCCCTGCCGGCGCATTCCCTGAACCGGGCGCCGAAAAAGCCGGATCTTTCCAGCTTCCTTTTGAGGAGGTCCACGACGTTTGTGCTCGTAACGAGGGAAAGTATGTCGCGAGCCCGCATTTCGTGGGGCAACTGGAGCAGGATGCAGTCGTCACTCGGGTAGATTTCCGGCTCCTGTCCGAATCGGGATTCCCATGCAGCCTCCAAAGCCATGGCAAAGGGCCTGTTGACCCTGCCGCCCCAGATCGCGTGAAGCACGAGCTGGTTGCCGGGGTAGCCGCCCGGACCGGCGCCGACCCATTCCAGGAGAAGATGGCGCCTGTGGGGTAGGGGGCTTCCAGTCGCATCCTTCTGCTTTTTCAGGAATTCGATGAGTTTCACGGAGGCGCTCGGCTCCATGCGGCACTCCGACCCTAGATACTCCAGAAACGCGGGGTCTTGAAGGCGGTTGTTCGCCTTCTCCAGAAACTCGCCCACAAGCTCGGAGAGGTGGAAATCGCGCAAGCCCTCTTCTGCTCGCCAGAAGGGAAGCGCAGTGCTTCCCGGGGCCGCCGGAGCGACTAATACATCGTTATGGGTGATGCGCTCGATTCTCCAGTTCTGAGTGCCGAGAGTGAAGACCTGTCCGGGAGCGGCTTCCCATACGAATTCTTCGTCCAGTTCTCCTATCCTTGCCCGGGTTTCAAAATGCCTGAGGTGAAAATACCCCCGGTCGGGAATGGTACCGCCTGAGTAGTACAGGGCCTGAAGCGCCCCCTTTTTCGCGTTCACAGTGTTATCCTGCCTGTCAATGGAAATGCGGGGTTCCAGTTCGCGGAGCCGGGTGGCCGCGTACCGGCCGGCAAGCATGTCAAGGACGAGGTCGAAGTGACGGCGGGGCAGATTCCTGTAGGGGTAGCTCAGCCTCAATTGGTCGAAGAGCCTGTCCATGTCCCATTGATCGGTGCCGACCATGGAAACTATGACCTGGGCAAGAACGTCGAGGGGCGACTCGGGCGGTTTCACCTCTTCGATGTCGTGGTTGATCACGCCTGATGCCAATACCGCAGCCTCCACGAAATCCCGGAGGTGTGTTGGGAAGAGGGTCGCCTTGCTGACTTGGCCGACCCGATGGCCCGCGCGACCTATTCGCTGTACGGCCGAAGAAAGAGAAAAGGGGGATTGGATGAGGACCACCTCATCGAGAGCCCCTATGTCGATTCCCAGTTCAAGGGAGTGGGTTGCCACGATGGCCTTCAGCTCTCCTCCCTTGAGCTTCCCCTCGACCTCGGTACGGATCTCGCGGGACAGGGAACCGTGGTGGGCGTAAGCGATAAGCCTTTCCTCCCCAAGGTTGATGAAATGGGTAATTTTTTCGCAAAGACGCCTGCTGTTGGTGAATATCAGGGTGGAACGGTTCCGGGCGATGATTGCCTTGATTTCGTCGACAAAGGGGTACCAGAAAGAATCCCCGCTCTCAGGCGCCGCTTCGGGAGACCGGACTCGGATTGCGTATTTTTTTCGCAGGGAAGACTCGACGATGCGCACCTGTCTCGCCCCTCCCGCAAACCCGGCTGCGGTCGAGAGAGGACGGATGGTGGCGGAAAGGGCTATGCGCTGAAATTCGCCTGCAAGAAGGACGAGTCGGTCCACAGCCGTTATCATGTGCACGCCCCGCTTTGTACCTGCCACCGCGTGGATTTCGTCCATGATTACGGTCTTAAGCGTTGCGAGGATATTCCTGCTTACGGGGGAACTGAGGAGGAGATTCAGGCTCTCGGGCGTGGTGATCAGTATCTCCGGAGGATGACGCTGCATGCGGCGACGGTCGGAGGCGGGCGTGTCTCCGCTTCGTGTCAACACCCTGATCTCAGGAAAGGATTCTCCCTCCCTTGCAAAGACCTGCCTCAATTCGCCGAGAGGCGACAGCAGGTTACGATGGATGTCGTAGTTGAGCGCCTTGAGGGGGGAGATGTAAAGTACCCGCGTACTCCCCGGCGTCCACTCGTTTGCAGCGATCTGGTTGATGCTCCAGAGGAAGGCTGCCAGGGTTTTTCCGCTGCCGGTGGGGGCGCAGAGGAGCACGTGCTCTCCTGCGGCGATTGCAGGCCAGGCCTTTTCCTGAAGATCCGTGGGCTTCCCGAAACGCTCGTGGAACCAGCGGTGGATGAGGGGGTGGAAAGGGTGGCATTTATCAGTTATCATTTCTCATTTCCCAATTGATGCTAAACCATATAGCCATCTCGATGAATTCGTAAACGCTCATGACGGGCACGACGGTAAAGTCGGAAACTGCAGTTTTGTGTCGTTCCTACGAAAGCCTGAATCCAGGAAAAACAAGGACTTCTGGACCCCGGCTTTCGCCGGGGTGACGGCTTTGATGACTTCTTGTGAGACTGTCAGTGTTTAATGATAAATGTTAGTTGTCCCTGTGGTCAACTTGCGCCGCTAGTCTCAATTACTGTATTGTTCTTTCAACGGACCACCTGCAACGGACGACTGACACTACCTGAAAGGAGACGGGTATGAAGAAAATATGGATCACCGCATCGCTTCTTGCCTTTTTCTTCTGCGGACAGGCATGGGCCGACCTGACCTGGAAAACATTGAAGGAGCTGAAGCTGGAGCGAGAACCCCTCGGCGTTGCGACGTCGGCGGACGGCAAGTCGGTTTTCATTCTGCTCAAGGGGGAAATCGCCGTCTACTCCGTGCCTGGAAATAACATCGAAAAAAAGATTCCCGTGGAGAAAGAATTCGACAGCATCACCTACTCGCCGGGACTCCACGCCCTGGTTCTGACCGGAAGAGGTTCAAAGAGCCTGAAGATACTAAAACTCCAGGACATTCACCAGGTAGATGTATCAGGGCTGCCGTTCACCGGGCCTGAGAATGCGCCGGTCACCGTGGCAGTCTTCAGCGATTACCAGTGTCCGTACTGCGCCCGGCTCGAGCCTATACTAAAGGAGTTGCAGGAGAAGTTTCCTGAAGAGGTGAGGGTGGTGCACAAGACTTATCCTCTACAGAGCCACCGGTTTGCCTTGAAGGCGGCCCAGACCGCCCTTGCTGCAAGAGAGCAGGGGAAGTTCCGGGAAATCCACGAGAAGCTTCACGAGAACCACCGGGTTCTCAACGACGAGAAGATAGCGGAAATTGCCAGGGGGCTGGGTCTCGATATGGAAAAGCTCAACCGGGACAGGAATTCTCCCTCTGTACAGAGCATCATCTCGAGAGATTTCAACGAGGGAAGAAGAATCGGCATACGTGGGATTCCCACCGTTCTGATAAACGGGAGAATAGCCGAGCGCTACGGTCTTGCGGAATTGGAGGCCATGGTGGAGGAGGAGCTAAAAGGGAAACATGAGTAGGAAGCAGGCAGCATGCAGTATGAAGCGAAAAAGACTGATTACCGCTTAGTCCCTACTGCTTGCTCAAGGGTCTGAAGAGGGGGATAACGTAAGGTCCTTCGGGGACGACGGCAATGTGAGGATCCCCTTGCCTGCCGACGCTCTCGATAATCGCCGACTCAACCGATGTTACGGGCAGGACACAGGTGTCCTTCAGATCGGCATCTCCCAGGCCTGTCGTGTAAAGCCGGATATTTCCTGCCTGCAGAGCTTTTACGAGCATCTGGGTCTGCCACTCATCGATCTCCGCCCTCTCTCTTCGGCCGATCAGACTCATGAATCCGTCGGCTCCGAGGGAGCGGAGAAGACGCTGTGCTTCCACGAATTCGGGGCTGCCCATCCCTTCGGAGCACTCGCTTGCGATGATGATGTCCCCTCCCGGTTCCACGATGTCGATCACTCCGACCATGCCCTTGACCGTCTGATAATAAGTCTTGTCGAGGGGATAACCCGCGCTCGTCGTTACCACCGTCTTGAAGCGACGAGGGACAGGCAGTTCGGAGTGAGCGCACATGAAAGCGACGGCCTTTTCGTGGCCGGTTTCTATCTCGCCGAAATTGACGAACCCTACGCGCCGGTCCTCATCGATCACCACGTTCATGGCCAGCACGTCCCCCAGGGCTCGAACAGCCTGCATCTGTTCCTCGTGGAGAGGATTTCCCTTCACGATGCAGTTGGCCGCCTTGGCGTGCCCGAGGAGGTGAGCGGAATGAAGTTTGAGAATCATGTCCAAGGATGCGACTCCAGGCACCACCACCTTCCTTCCTCCAGAATAGCCGGCCATGAAGTGGGGCTCCACCAGTCCGACGGCGATCCTGATATCAGCTTCCACGAAGCGGCGGTCGAGCATGATGGGGATTCCGGAGGTGGTCCGGCCCAGATAGACATGGTCCTCCCTGTTTCTGGCAAAGTGGTTTTCAATGCGGATAGACCTGCAGATGTCTTGTGAGCCTGCTATCTCCTCGAGTTCCCTGCCCTCGTTGGGCCGGTGGAGGCCGGTTGCCACAAGTATGAGGATCCGCTCCCGACTGATGCCCGCACGCACGAGAGTTTCGATAAGAGGCGGCAGCAGCAGGCCGTTGGGCACGGGCCGCGTGATGTCGCAGATGAGGATGCATGCATTATTTTTACCCCGCGCAAGATCCGCCAGGGGAGGAGACTGGACCGGGTTTTCCAGGGCTGTCCAGGTGGCGCGAACAGGAGCCTGAAGAGGGGCCATTGGACGCTTGCGGAGGTTTGTCACCCGGATATCGTCCGGCAGCTTGACGGTGAGCTTCCCGCGGCCATATAGGAGATCGATGTTCATAAGGCAGACTCTTTCGAAGAGCGATGAAATGGAGTGTTATTTCTAGTTTGAAAGGAAACATGTGTCAAGGTCCTCCTTGGCCCGCCGAAACCCGTCGGCGTAAGAAGCTGTGTGGGATGATCTTTCCCTTTGCGCGGGGCTTTGTAAACCAAAACCGGCTTGCTGCGTCTAAAGGGTCAAAAGCAAGAAAGGGAGGACTCGGTAATGAAAGCTAAGATTTTTCTTATGTCCTTGATTCTGGGAGCTTTATTGCTTCTTGCCGGAACTGGAACCGCCCTTGCGGACGGAAGAGGCAGGGGGCATGGATACGGTTACCACAAGCGCCCGGTAGTGGTCCATCAGGTACGGCACAAGGTGGTATACCACAAAGTAGTTCCCAGGCATTCCGTAATCTATGGCCGCAGTATCCCCTATCACTACCCTGTCTACGTTGAGCGGAGGCCGGTGATCGTGAAGCATGTGCCGGTGTACGCACCTGTCGTGACAGGCTGGGGATTGAGCATTCATTTCGGCTACTGAAAAACCTTTCTCTCCAATGCGTCTCCCAGGCGCTTAACCCTCACGCCCTATTCATAGGGCGTGAGGGTTTTTCATGCAGGTTGACCTTAGAGTTGCACAAAAACCGACTTACTACCCCCTGTCATTCCTACGAAGGCTGGAATCCATGAGGTTCTCCGATGATCCTCACGACCTGGACATTGCCGTGTTTCAAAACTCAGATGAAAGCTGCTATCCCTTGGCCATGAAGTACCGTCGGACGCTCCGGTTAGTCGGAGTTATCAAAAGCTTTCAGGTGGGCTGATAGATTGCGGGCTGACAAGATATCCCCAACGTTGGCGGAAGAACTCAGTCGCACACATGGAGTTCGGAACCAAATAATGCTTTCGCAAGCTAATTATTCCCTCCGCACCACAATACGTAATCAGAAGGCGGCAATTCGTGTTCCGGGGAGTACTGAGCAGAGGATTAGCAAACGTAACCCTTAACGCCCGGCGTCAGCGGCAGGCGGCGCGCAACCTCGGGACTGAGCACGATGCTCAGATATGAGGCGCGTCGACTGTCTGCTGAGCGCCGTAGTTCTCATGGCCGCTCGCTGAAGGCGGAAATCGCCTGATCAAGGTCATTTCGAAGGCCGAGCGCGAACCGGAGCGGAGGCCGCGCGAAGGCCAAGGCGCGTGCGAGCGATAGTTGAGCGTGCTTTCGCTTCTCGCAAGTGATCGTGCGTTTCTGGTGGCACCTGTCATATCAGCAATGGCATCTATCGAGCCCATCTCGCCTCGTCGCCCTGGGCTGCGTGTTGAGTATCAACATGGTCGCGCTCTGATCGATTATGCCTTTCAACTCACGGATGGTGATGCGCGGAACCTCGATCTGAGCGGCTGCTCTTGTCCCCTCGTCAACAGAAGAGTGTCGAGCGCCCACGCCAATACAACCTAATGCCTTCGCCGCACTGCTGTCTCGTCCCTTTCTTCCACAGATTTCAAACCGTCTATCTACGCCGTGATCCGCTGCTATTTGAGGAAGAACTCCTGCAGCGGACGATATCCTGCTTTTTCCATGAGTTCATCCCATTTTGCCGGCAGTTTTATTTCCTTGATAGCGATGCCGGCGCCGCCTGCCAGTGTCTGCACCTTGTTTCTGGCCGGATCTCCGCATACGATGAATTCAACCATCCTAATGGCCGGGGTCGTTTCGATTTCTTCCCAACCAGGGAATCTGGGGTACCATGGCGGCAGCTTCCCTTTCTCGGTTTTTTTATCCCTCAGCGCTTTTTCGAGCTCGGCATCGAAGGAACCGTATACCTCGCCGAAGGAACCGTATACCTGTGAGAAGACTGCCTCATAGGTCATTTTTCGCCCAGTATTAATGAGGTCTTCCCTGAGGCTCCTTTTTGTATATCCTCCATCGGCAAGAATTTTGGCTACACCGGGTTCGACGAGCACGTATCGACGACTCTGACCTGTGAAGCCGCTCGCAAAGGCTTCCGTGGTGGTCATCCCGTAGGCCACGACCTGCATGAGGATCTTCGGATCGGACGTCGATGGGATAAGATTGCGGCCCCATAAGGTGCTGTACCCCGCGGACAGGGCGTTTGCGTTCTTCGCAAACCCTTTATCCACGTGGTACGGTTCCCATCCCAGTTTGGTCATCGCCTCTTCATCTTCCGCCAGGACCCACGATAGTTGTTTCCCGAAACTGCCCATCTGGGTTTCCTTAATCCTGAAGCCTGCGATGTTTCTCTCTATAAGGCTCATGGCACGACCGATTACGCTGTTGACCGGATTCGCAATGAGTCCCTGTCCGTGGTCGATACCGAGCTGTCTCGAGAGCGGTCCGTTGACCCAGAAGAAGTTCATAAAAGAATGGGTGCTGCCCCCGTGGTTCGTGTATCTGAAAGAAGGATCGGCGATAGCCTGCACCGCCGCGATTAGTATAGGCATATACTCGGGACGGCAACCGGCCATCACGCCATTGACGGCAATGTTCCATGGTGTGGCCCTCAAATTCGCGACCGGAAGCACAGCTATCTCCTGATCGGGAGCATAATCTGTATATTTCAGGAACTCCTCTACCTTCTCCTTCGTCGGCGGAGTTATGGACATCCCGTCGCTCCACCCCTTATCCGTGAAGTATCGGTTAACCTGATCGATGGTGCCCGTGAACACGATCTCCCTCCCGCCCCTTTGCTCAGCGGTACCCTTCGACGCGGGGATCGGATTGATCAACGCATCAACGATCTGAGGAACAAGGATCTTTGCAGACTTCTCCTGCAGTTGAGCGTTCGTTTCGAGGTCAAAAGGGTTCGGATACACCGCGACTTGGAGGGATGGTATGCCATGGTCCTTGGCCGAATTGCGCGCCTGTTCATCGAAACCGGGATTGGTCACTACTACTCCTGGGATTCCCGATTGCTCGGCCACTACGACCGCGTGACCCGCACGCGGTGTGCAGATGCCTCATCCACCGTTCCCGCTTATTACTGCATTGCAGCCCTTTTCTTTGAAAACCGCTTGCAAGGCCTCGGATTCTTTCCTGGGAGTTCCGGGATGTTCCGGCAGAAAAGCATCAGGCATATCGGTATACGGGACAATCTTGACGCCCGGGTATTGCTTTCTCAGCGCTTCCCCGATGGCAGGGAGGGTCACGTCGGCCTTGAAGGCATTGTTCCACACCATGCAGACTGTTTTGCCGTCAAGCGTATCCAGCCTGGGCGCCATGGTTGTTATTTTGACAGTACTCTCTCCGATGGGGCTCACTACCTTGTACGCGGGCTCGCCAGAAGGCTCCGATGCCGCCGTATCAGTTGGGCTGCTGACAGCAAACAGAATCACCACGACAAAACAGGCGAGCATCCAAGTAGCCGTTCCATCAGACATCCTTGGCAATTGCTGCAAAATGTCCATCATAATCTTCTTCCTTTTCTGATTATTTTAAATGCAAATCGTTTTCATCAAAAATGAGGTATCATTCAATTTTTCCAAATTTAATAAAAGATCAGTGGCTTTATCTATTTGATGTTGTGTTAGGATGCGTTCGGCATTGTGACGAAATTTGCTTTCTAGATCTGCCTCGGACATGGCTCCGGAAGTTCCAACGGTACCGCGCGGGGTCAAGGTTTCTACATGGAATGTTTTACCACGGGCAACCACATCCACCGTGCACAGGTGTTCCCTCGGGTTTTCCTGAGCCCTCTCTACGAATTCGGGATGGCCGCCAAATGTCACTTTGGTCATTAAATCTCTAATAACCGGGTCCCTCATAGTGGCCGTGTCCTGCCATTCGGGCCCTATCCGTACCCCGCATGCAACCACAGAAAAAATGTAGGCCGCGTTAAATTGGGCGTCGACCACGTTTTCCACCTCTTTATTGCGAGTGCTACTAAGAGTCCCTACAAAATCGGCCGAATCAGGGTAACACTTTCTCCGGCCATAAAGAAGGAGGAAGTGTTATGGGAACGAAGCGCTTTGATCAAAAGCAGAAGTTGGCT
>Ga0068714_10004126_pt1 | contig 16560 bp, 13 predicted proteins | sample MTBNYHSulfiMetaG_FD_62988 | JGI IMG/M metagenome (GOLD analysis project Ga0068714, IMG submission 62988) | Enrichment culture microbial communities from rom New York Harbor, USA that are MTBE-degrading - MTBE-NYH (New York Harbor Sulfidogenic)... | ecosystem: Environmental > Aquatic > Marine >...
AAACACAACCGCGCTGATAATGATCATGATTGCCGCGATTGACACGGCTGGCGCCAATCCGTAGGTCTCAAACCGTTCGTAGATGAGGATCGGGGCAACCGTCGGGTGATAAGCAAGAATGATGACCGCTCCAAACTCGCTCATCGCCCGGGCCCACATCATCAGGCTGCCGGCCACGACGCTGCGCCAGGCGAGCGGGAAGGTGACCCGGAAGAAAGCCTGCCAGGGGGAAGCGCCCAGGGTCCGCGCCACCTGCTCCAGCCTCACATCCACCTTCGCAAAGCTCTGCTTGGCGGAACTGACCAGGATGGGCACGCTAACAAAGAGCATGGCGATGACTATGCCGGCCACGGAATCGATGAACTGGACCCCAATCGCCTTGAAGCCCTTCCCAGCCAGGAAATTGCCGCCGAACACAAACAGCAGGGCAATGCCCGCGGCGGAATGCGGCACCATGACGGGAAGGTCCAGCAGGCCCTCGACGATGGTCTTAGCGGGGAACTCGTACCGGGCGAAGATGTAAGCCAGCGGTACTCCGAGGACGAACCCGATTCCGACCGAGATCATGGCGGCATAGATGCTGAGCCATATAGAACGGATGGTGTCGCCGTCGAGCAGGGTATTCCACATGGCTTCCTTGTCTGAAAGAAAGACCAGCTTGAACAATGGCAGGAGAATGAACAAGACGAGCACTAGACCGAGGAAAGAGAACAGCCCGATGAAGCCGGGCCGGGGATGTCGGACCCATCGCGTATCCATTTCGCGTGCCCTCTCGTGCATGCGTTTCTCCTAACGGAAAAGCGGCCGAAGGGCCTCGGGCAGGCCCTGAACGTTGTCACACCTCGGCGTTGGCAACAGGGGTTGCCAGGCCTGTTCGAATATCCGTTGCCCCTCCGGGCCGAGTAGGAACTGAACCAGCCTGGCTGCTTCCCCGGGATGAGGCGCGTTAGCCGGGACCGTCAGCGCGTATATTATCCGGGTGCCTTCGAAACTGGGCGTGATCGAAGCGAACCTCTTGAAATCCAGGTCTACGCTGATTCGCCGGTACTCTGCCTCGTGGTCCGGGCTGCTGAGGTCGATGGCGGACGGCAGGGCAAGAAACTGCAGTCCCCTCTGTCTGGCCACACTCTCGTACTCAAAGGAGTAGTCCAGGTCACCGGACTCCATCAGGGCCATAAGCTGGATGCTATAGCTTCGAAGCTTGATTCTGGCCTGGGTCGATCGTACCAGTTCGGGAACAGCGATTCTCGTGACCCCGCCTTCCTCTGCGATCGCCATCGGCGGGTCAAACGCAGCGCCGATGGCGTCCTCGAAGATGGTATCGTCCAGGTAATAGCCCTCGGCCATCTGGACCACCATCAAGCTCCGGTACCCCATGGCGTCGATCCGGGGATCTGCCAGGCCGATGGTCACATCGGGCCTGGAGACGATCGACGGCCAGTTCTCGGCACTTATCTCCGAAGCATAGGCGCTCTCAGCCTGATAGGCGATGCCGAGCCTGTTTGTGGAGAACGCGATAGACCAGTCCGCATAGGGTGTGCCGCTATCAGGTCTCTGGACCGTGTACATCATCAGCGGGATGAGTTGCGCGTCCGCCACCGCAACCAGGTCGGCGACCTTCCCCAATTCCGTAACGCTGCGGATCACCTGGATGCTCCCGTGCCCCTCCAACTGCACGTCGACACCGGGATTCTGGCTCTCAAACTCTGTCTCCAAGGCCTGAAAAGGCACGAGGAGACTGCCGGCGACAATGACTTTCAACGCTACCCCGCTGGATTTACCCGGTGCGCCGGACGGCGAGCAGCCGGCCACCGTCGCTGCGACCAAGGTCGACAGGAGCAAGAACAGGCAAAGCCGCCCGCCCGTGTGCGCTGCCCCGCCCTTGACCTGGTTCACGGGACTCTGAGCACCTCGATCCGGTTGACCCACTTGACCCAGTAGTTGCCCTCGGTCAGGAGCCCCTCCTCGGTTCCGACGACCGCCAGCCGTAACGGTTTGCCATCTTCCTTTGGCAGTAGCTTGCCGTCCAGTTCGTATACCAGTACCGCCTTCAGTTGGGCGCCGGGCACCTCTTTGAAGCCGGTGGTATAGGCGACGAATCCTCCCATGGCCTGCTCATAGCTCAGCACGGTCGAGTAACCATCCTTGGCTGAAACCATCACGGCATCGCCCGGCGCCATGCCTCCAACCTGTCGGCAAAGCTCCTCCAGGCTGACTCCCCTCAGGGCACAGGGACCGTAGACGACCCCGACGGTTGAGAAGAATCCTCCATTGCCCGCATGGGCGGGCAGCGAGGTGATATCCCTGAAGCACAACACCTTCTCGCTCCCGTCGCCGCCGACGAGGGTAAGCCTCCACGCTCTGGTTTCCGCGTCAATCAGCCACTGCCACGGCTGGAGGTAGACCACGAGCGAAGCCAGGATGAGCAACAGGCCGGAGAGCAGCAACAGCCTTGAGCTGTCTCTTCTCATCCTGCTTTTCTCCGGAGGTAGCAGTACCATCCCACCAGCGCTGTGCCCGCCAGACCTATACAGGCCGGCAACCAGAGTGCTATCCTATCCCGCTGGTGGTGCACGTCATTACCGGCGGTCGGGGAGACGTCGACGTCCTCGGGAACGCCTCCGCGGTAGATCCTGATTTCGCTGATCCATTTCCCCGAAAGCCCGTTGGTGCTTGGATACTGGCCGGCAAAGAAGTGCTGGTACTCCTCTTGGGGCAGCGCAGTCTTCATATCCGTGTTGCCAAAGACGTGTTTCCCTTCCCGGTTGACCTCTTCCGACATGAACACCACCTGGAGGGCGGTGGCGTAGGCGTTGTTGGCCGGGTATCCTGTTCCGTAACGCTCCCCTTGGCCGGCTTCCTCGCCGCAATACCAGCAAAGCGCGATAACCCCCTGCACAGGCAGAGGCTCGTAGACGTTGCCGTAGGCAAACTCAGTGTGCCAGCCGTCGACTGCGACCAGCAGCACTTCATCACCCTCTGCCATCCCGCCCACGAGGTCACAGAGGTCTCTCAGGGCAGTGCCCTTCACGGCCCCTTTGTCCTTGAGGTTTTCGGTTTCGTCCGGATTCCACGGGTCGCCCTCGAACACCGGACCTTGGTGGTAGTAGTGGATCTTCCCGTCCCCGTAGGTCTTAAGCCTGTCTTCCATCCACCTGTAGCCGACGGTCTTCTCGGCAAGCAAGGTCGCGCCGTCCGCCGAGTACTTGGCAACGCGCACCGAAGTGGTCGCCCCCGCCGCAAGAACGGGCGAAGGTGGCCTCAGCAGGACAAGGAGCAGGAGAAGAACCGCGGCCAGGCAGAACCGTCGTGACCGTCCCCTCTGCGGCATGATCGGACTCCTCAGGAGAATGGCGGGCAGGGGCGGCACGAACCGCCCCTCCGCCTGGTGTTCAAATCGCTCGAGGCTCCCTCAAGGCAACGACAATCACTTTGCCAGAGCGTTGACTACCGCCGTGAGACACTCCGCCCGGGTCGCGGTGCCCTGAGGCCTCACAGTGTTGTCTGGATAGCCCGCCAGGATGCCCGCCTCAACAGCGGCGGCCACAAAGCCCCGGGCCCACTCCGAGATTGAGCTGTCGTCTGCGAAACCCGTGCTGCCCGTGACCAGATCAAGCTCCATGGCCCTGACAAGCATTACCGCCAGCTGCTCGCGGGTGATCGGGTCGTCGGGACCGAAGGTCCCAGAATCGTAACCTTCAACAACCCCCAAGGATGCGGCTGCCCCGATGGCATCCTCGCACCAGTGGCCGGCCGTGTCGGCAAACGACGTCCCGGTTTCAGCAGTGAGCTTGAACGCCCTTACCAGCATGGCTGTGAACTCCGCCCGGGTGATGGGCGCATCGGGCTTGAAGCTGCCGTCCGGGTAGCCATTGACGACTCCGGATTGGACCAGCCTTTGAATGTCGGCCTCGGCCCAGTGGCCGGAAACGTCGTTCAGGACGGGGATCCTAAGCAGCTCGATGGTTTCGATCTGCGAGATCGAAGCCGAACCGCTGATCGAGGGACCTACCAACCGGAGCGGCCAGTTGCTGTCTGACTGGAGCATAGCCGCCCCGTTGAGTGTGTTGGCGACGACGTAGCCGGTGTTACGGATGATGTCCCTGCTGTCGACTGTGACCCAATACCCGTCAGCCGCCGAAATCCGCACCAGATATCCTGCCGTAGCCAGTTGGTCGTTGAAGGCGTTGTCGGAGTGCTGATCGGCGTCATCGGCAAATCCGGCTAGGAACCAGAGGGGCATACCTTCCCAGACCCGGCCCTTCCCGTCCGTGTAGGATGCTTTGTGGTTTGCTCCAAACTGGCAGGCCAAGGCTTGCTCGAAGTACGTCTTGTTGATGTCTACCTTCAGGCCGCCGACGGACCGGCCATCGAGGTACAAGGTCCAATCGTCCGCGGGAACGGTATAGACCTCGATTTCGGTAATGTACTTGGCCGACAGACCAGAACAGGAGGGGTACTGCACATTGTCGCCCCAGTAGTAATGCCAGTACTTGTCGGCCAGGGTTTCATGCATATCCCATTGTCCATAAACGTGGTCGCCGCCGGGAGCGAAAAACAACCGCATCCCGTCTTCGTAGCCTGGCACGTATTCGCCGTCGCCCCACCAAGCCAGAACAGCTTCGCCCTGGCGGGCCAGGACCGCCGGATCCGGGTATATGGAGGAGTAAGGAAGTCTTGTCTCATAGCCGTCTTCGGCGACGAAAACAATCTCGGTGCCGGACCCCATGCCGCCGATCAGGTCACAAAGGTCTCTCACCCGGGTACCTTTGATCGCATTCTCGATCTTGAAGCCGCCGGGATACGTTTCCGCCTGATCCCAGACGTCAGCCGGGTTGTTCGTTATCCCCTCGTAACGGTATTCAGTCGTCCCGTCCCCGACCACCGGCAGGTTGGCTTCCATCCACAGATAGTCAACCGTCTGTTCCTGGACGACGGTGGTCTGGTCCGCACCGTACTTGACCAGATGAAGCTCCGGAATCGGCAGGGCCGTCTGGAACTCAATCAGTTCGATCTCGACTATGCGGCCTACGCTGGCGCCGCTGAGCGTTCTATCAGGCCGGGTAACCCCGGACCCGACCAGCCGCAGCGGCCCGGAATCGGCAAGGGCTTCACCATCGAGCTTGTTCGCGACAATGTAGCTGCTGCTATTGGCGATGTCCTCGCTGGCGAACTCCTTGGTATACCCGTCGTCTGCTTTCACGAGTACGGTGTAGCCGGCCTGAGCCTGCGGGAAGTTGAACGAATGAGGCTCGCGGTCATCGACCCAGCCGGCCAGGAACCAGAGCGGCATGCCTGACCAGACTTTGCCGTCGCTGTCGGTCCACTCTACCAGGTGCCCCGAGTTCGGGCAGGCAAGCCCAGCCTCAAATTCAGCCTGGGGAAACACGTCGCTGATCTTGCCGTTCAGAGTGAGGTTCCAGCTCCCGGCTGCCGCCGGGGGTGTGAGCAGCTCGAGAATGGCTATCTCGGCGATCTGGCCGACGGCGGAGCCGCCGAGGGTGCCGTCAGCCTTGGTGACACCGGGACCTACCAGGCGAAGCGGCCAGGACCCGGTAAGCGCCGCCCCGTTAAGCTTGTCGGCGACGATGTAGTTATCGCTTCCGGCAATGGCCGCGCTGGCAAAGGTCTTGCTGAAACCGTCTTTTGCCGTGACCTCTACCGTATAGCCGTCCGCTGCCAGGTTCTGATTGAAAGTCCACGTTTCACCGGTCTCGATGTCGTCAACCGTGCTCACCAGCACCCAAAGGGGCACACCTGACCAGACGTTGCTGTCTTTGTCGGTCCACTCCCGGTAGAAACCGGAATCTGAAGAGGCCAACCTGCTCTCGAACTCTTCCTGGGTAATCGTGTCTCCGATTTCCCCGAGCATCTCCAAGGTCCAACCCTCGGCGGGAGCCGGGAGATCGGTCAGCTCGACCTTCACGATATTGCCGACCTGTTGTCCCCCAAAGACCTCGGCACCCTTCAGATGAAGCGGCCAGCAGTCTTTTCCGCTCGCCGTCTGCTTTGGCAGAGGCTCTCCGTTGAGGGTGTTGGCGACGATGTACGCGTCATTGCGGGCAATCGTTGCACTGTCAAGGGTAGCCGACCACCCGTCACCGGCGATGACATTAACCTTATAGTTCTGCGCGGCCAGGTCGTCATCGAAATTGAAGTGCTCGCTCCCCACGTCAGGGTCATCATCAATCATGCCGACCAGCAGCCACAGCGGCACTCCGCCCCAGACGTCGCCCTCGGAGTCCGTCCAGGTAACCTGGTGCCCTGAGGCCGCGCAAGCCAGGCCCTCTTCGAAGTACGCTTTCTCGACGGTCAACGTCTTGGCCCCGGAAAGCTGGAGCGTCCAGTCACCGGTCTCCGTCACCGGTGGAGTACCGGCGGAGACGACTGTCTTGACGGCCGCAGTGGCCACGGCTTTGACTGCATCAAGGTCCGTAGGATCAGCGATACCTGCGGCGTAGTAGAACTCCACTGTATCGCCGTCGCCCACGGCAATGAGGTTCAGCGCTCCGGCAGCGTTGTTGTAGCCGTCTTTGAAAACGTCATTGACGTAGGCTAACCACTTGCTTCCTCCCTTGACGTAGTTGTAGCTTCCGATGTTGTCCAGCAAGAGCGCCCCGGATGCCCCCACGTTCTTGTCGGTCACATCGTAGGAGAGGCCCTCAGCGGTCACCGCCGCCCGAAGGGCTCCGAGCGGCGTTGCCTCATTGACCTCGTAGGAGACGCCGGAGTTGTAGGCAGTCACTTGGAAGGTGCCGCTGGGGGAAAGAACCACCGTGCCCTCGTAAAGCACGTCAAGGGTCTGAGCGAGCGCCTGCACCGGAGAAAACACGACCGCTACTGCAAGCAGCAAGGCCAGCCACCGCGCGTTGAACCACATATTTGCCGGGCTCTTCATTAAGCGTTCCTCCTTGACCTGGATTGCCGATCCTCTGATCTCAGGATCCGGGGGAGTTTGCTCCGGCGAGGCATCTTCGGCGAGGATACGTTGTGCTCCTGCAAACATAACAAGCTGGCCGTCCTTATCTGCTGCCATTGGTCCTCCGGCCGGTAGCCCCGCGTACTCGTCGATTAGGGTCGAGCCCCTCCCCTCCTCGCCGGGGTTCATCGTGATCCTGCCTGATTGCGTCGAGGCATGCTTGTCGCCAAGGCGTGTCACGTGGCATGGAAATCCAGCTGCGCGTGTTACAATGTGATAGCTGCAAGCCAAGCATTCATCAGAGGCTGAAGCAATGCCGGGAGGGGACTGCTTTGCCGGGAACCTTGCGCCAGGAGCGGAATCGTGCCCTTACCCGGCTTGCGAGCAACTATGGCCTAAGGATCATCTACCTGTTTGGCTCCATGGCGGATCTCGGAGTGCAGTATCTGACTGGGCAAGACCCTGTCGTTGACGACCCGCTGGCTGACCTCGACATAGGTGTTGTCCGCCTAAGCAAGAGACTATCTGCTGCCGAACAGGTCGATCTGTACGGCGCTCTGTCCGTGGACCTACAAGCGTTGTTCGAGCCGTTCTCCACCGATCTCATGCTCCTGGAGGAGACTCACTCGGTCCTCCAGGCCGAGGCCCTCTCAGGCATCTGCATCCACGCTGACAGCCAGGAACTGCGCGAGGAATATGAAGAGCGAGTACTGGCTCGCGCGGCAGACTTTGGGCCTTTTCTTTCGATGTTCTACCGTGAAAGGCTGGAGGAGAGGCATGATCAACCGCATTCTCGTTGAGTCGAGGTTAAGCCTCATTCTTGAGCTTGCCGGTCATCTGGATTCACTCGCCCAGCTGCCAGAGCGGGAGTTCCTCGAAGATCCGAGGAACGTAGGGGCAGCCGAGAGCTTCATGCGACGGGCGTTAGAAGCTGTATTTGACGTCGGACGGCACATCCTCGCCAGGACGGGTCACAGCAACCTGGCCAAGGAATACAGGTCCATAGCCTATGCGCTGGGTTCACTTCGAGTTGTCCCTGAGTCATACGTGGCAACCTTAGTGAGGATGGCCGGCTACCGTAACCGCATGGTCCACTTCTACCACGAAGTGTCCCCTGCGGAGCTTAGGGAGATCATCCGCGACCGGCGAGACGACCTGCGTAAGTATGTTGACTTCGTCGTGGTTCACCTGGGAAAGGCCTGAAGGGTCACGTCCGGCTTCAGTGATTAACCAGATGCCATATCACACGGGGGGTGTCAACGACGTTGCCCTGCGCGAGTCGCCTATGGCGGAGTGCCAATCGTTTCCCGCAGCGCTGGCACTGAGTCTGCCTATTGAATAGCATCTCAAACCGGTGTTCAGCCAGAGCCGGCGCACATGGGTATGTAAAACCTAGGTCTTGCCGTAATCGCCAGGACCCGGGATACAGCGACAATCCGGATCGCACATATGGACCACGAAGCCCTGGCCGTTTATGAAGCCCCGAAGACGGGTTTGCATGGTGCTCGGCGCAGAGTAACTCGATTTCTCTGAACCCCGTTGTGATCCAAGAGTCCCGCTCCAGGATCCCGCAGGGACGGGCGAGGCCCCCGCCGGAGTGGCGTAAGACCAGATGCCTCGTAGGCGCAGTAGGACGAGGATTTGGTAGGTCGCCCTGCTCTGGAGGTCTTTGCCCTTTTCGGTCACTTACTCAAAAGGGTTGATCACAGTCAGTCCTCGGTATCGTTGTCCGGCTGCAAGGTCCTCTGAGAGGATACACTCACACCCCAGGTGATACGCGCTCTGGATAATCATCGCGTCCCAGAAAGAAACTCCAAGCTCCTGTTCAATCTCGATGGCGGCGATCACGTCTCCGGCTGTTGGTGAGTGAATGGCCCACAGCCCAAGTGCCGAAACCGCCCTCTTAGCCTCATCGGGCGATACCGGTTTGGGCACCTTGCGTGTCACGGTGACGTAGAACTCCTGAAGCACCTGAACGCTGAGCGCTCCATCACAGGAGTCCCACAGCTCCTCAACCAGCCGTCTTGCCAACTCGTGCTTTCGTCCAGCAGACACGTCGTGAGCATACACAAGGACGTTCGTGTCTACGAAGCGCCGGCTAATATCTGCGCTCATGGAGATCCTCACGAGCGCAGACTGCATACCCGTCGGTGCCGAGATCAGGTGCCTCGCGTATCATCAGGGTGTGCGTCATCCTGGCCTGGGGGTACGCATCCTCCCTGGAAACAAGGTCTGAAAGGGCTTTGCTCAGAAGGCCCGAAACCGACATACCTCTGTTCACGGCGATGATCTTGATTTTTCTTAAGGTCTCCGTCGGTAATGATAGTGTGATATTGCGACGTTCCAAAGCGAACTCACCTCACGCAAAACAGTATAGCACGCAAATAGGTGACATTCCGAGCCTGAGAACAAGGCCCTCGGATCAAAGCCCTTGGTGTTGCCCCGGTTCAGCGGCCGCCCATCTCCCGCCCATGGTCCTCAGTCCGTAATCACGGTCGCGTACACCTTAGCTGCCCGGTCTACCGTGTAGACGTTGGTCACCGACCAGAGCCCCGATCCGCCATCGTAGGTGATCCGGACGGCCAACGCTCCGGTGACGGTGAATGTGCCCGGCTTCTGCCAGACCATCTCGAAGGCCGGACCCGGGTAAAGGTAGGTAAGCTCGGCGATCACGCCGGGGGGCAAGGGCGAGATGGTGTACGACAGCCGGTACTCCGCGGGGCGCCCGGTGACCCAGGCCAGCGGGCCTTCCAGGCGCAGCTCGACGTCCACGACGGGCAGCGTGGTGGCTGTGTATGTCCGCGAATGCTCACCGTCTTCGCCTATGGCCTCCTCCCACGCCCACTCGGCGAGGGGCTGGCCGTCGCCTGCCGTAGAGACGGCCCTGACCGTGTAGGTGCCTGGACCGGGGAACGCGTGGCTGACCGCCGACTCGATGTGGCCCGGATCGTCGTCCGCCAAGACCGTCCCATCCCCGAAATCCCACTCCCACCTGGCGTGTGCGGTCACCTGCGGCATAAGACTGACCGTCTCCTTGTCCCGGTGGGTGGCGTAGATCCGCGGGACCGCCGGGACGGAAGCGGGCGCCTGCGGCAGCCCGACAGGTTCCCCCGATCCCTGTGGCGGCGAGGTGTCTTGGCCGGATGCCCCCTGTGCAGCTCCACCGCTGGCCGAGCCAGCCTGTCCCACCGCGTTTACCTCGCCGGGCGTGAAGCCGAGCGTGTACCGGAAGGCCGTCTTGACGTCCGCGGGCGGCCCCACAGCCGGGTCCCCGTCGGCCTCGGTTCGCAGTCCGACGAGCACCCGGGCCTCCTGGCCGATTTCCACAGGGACGTTCAGCTCAAGGGATGCGGTCCACAGGCCGGTGCCGTCCGCCGTGAAGGCCAGGGGGTACCGCCAGAGCCCCTGCCGTCCCAGGTCAAGGTAGGCCCACGCCTGGAGCCCCGGCTCGCCGGCGGCCAGGCCACCCGCGGCGGTCCTGGCGGGGCCGATCTGCTCAACGGTTAGCTCAACCCGCGCTTGCCCGGAAGCCGGGAGCTTCAGCTCCAGGTACGTGGGCCGATAGGTGGTCGCAGTCGCCCTCCCCTGCCGCGTGTACTCGACCAGCTTGGAGCGGCCAGGCGTGTACTTCGGCCCGAAGCTCGCCTGGACCGGGTAGTAGTCCGTGAGCGCGCTGACCAGGTCCTTGTAGCACTTGCCGCCGCCGCCCAGCCAGCTGTGGTTGGTGGTGACCAGCGACGCGTACAGCCCGTAGACGTCGTTATCCTCCAGCGGCAGGAATGTGGAGGACGTCTCGACGATCACGTCGTTTGGCCCGACGTCCGGCCACCAAGCCGACCAGACGTTGGGGATCTGCCCTGCCAGGGAGACGTAGCGCACGCCGGCCGGGAAGCCATCCGCCGCGACGGAGATCGCCTGTGCCCCCTCTGCCTCTCTCCGCCCGGCATCGTAGTCGTTCCACGTCTTGAGGTAGTAGTTGCCCACCACGCTGGGCTGGCCCACGGCTCCCCCGTAACGCGTCACGGCCTGCTGGCCGCCCGTATCTACTGCCAGCGGCCCTCCGACCGAAAGCCCCGCGTATTCCTCGATCAGGCAGTCTGCCGCCCGTCCCCGTGGGTCAAGGCCGGCCAAATGGTCCATCGCCCAGAGCAGGAGCCCCTGCCCGCTCTTCCGAGCCCAAGCACCAAGCCTCTCCCCGATGACCCGCTGAAACCAGCCCACGACCCTCTCAAGCAGGCTCTGGCCGGGGACACCTGGCGTGGTCGCCTCCGACGGCTCTGATCGCAGGCCCGCGAAGAAGTTCCGGCGAGCCGTCTGGACGGCCAGCAGATTGTAGTAGGCCACCGTCAGGCTCTCGCCTGGGCCGGGCGCCGCCAGAACGAAGGACCCAGGCCCCGCCGGCTCGTACGCCGGCGAGAGCGGAGGGCGTTGACCGTCCTTGATCAGCTCCACGTATGGCTCCGGAAACTCCTCCGCAAGCCACCTGAAGAAGTCCGGCGGCTGGCGCCTGCCACCTCCGGCGGCCTCTGCCAGCAGCCAGGCGGTCGCGTAGTAGTGGTTGAAGACCGGCTCCCAAACCTTGAGGGCCTGGCGGGAGACGTACTCCACCTCGTTGGTGAACTTCACGTCAAGCCGGTCCTTGCGGGGCAGTTCCGGCCGCTCCAGCGGCAGTTCGTGAACCGCCCCGCGGTGCCGCAACTGCTCCTGGAGCTCGGTCATCTCCGCGGCCTTGACTATCCCTGCCCCAAACGAACCCCTGCTGGGGGTCGCGATCATCACCAGAGTGCGGATATCCCCGCGGTAGTCGGGGCTTGAGACGTACGCCCGCCCTACCAGTCCACCCATGCTCCGGCAGACCAGGTCAACCCGAGCGAGGCCGCTGGCCTGCAGCGCGCGGTCGATTGCGGGGACCAGGAAACGCCGGGCGATCTCCCGGAAGTCGCCCAGGTTGTCCTCTTCGTAATCGCATACGAACAGGGTCTTGCCCGGCTCGTATCCGCTGCGGCAGAGCGAGAGGTACATCCCCTTGGGCTGGTCCCCGGGATACTCGGGCTGTCCCCACGTGCTCTCGCCGCTGCCCCTCAGGCCGTGCACCAGTATCACCGGCACACGCCCTCCCGTGAGGCCGGAGGCGGCCTGAGCCGGCTCCCCGGACAGATCGCCAGCCTGCCGGGAGGCGACGGCTGCCCCGGCGCGCGCCGCCGGCGCGATAGAGCATATGTACACGCCCAGGATGCCTGTCACTGCCACGAGGGCCATGAATTGCCTCCGCGGGCGACTCCAGCAGGGCATTAAGGCTCCTCCTTCCTGAATCCGGGTCGTTCTGACGCCGGACTGACCCCCAGGTTGACCACGCTGATCCTTGCGACCGCGAGCCCCTCCCGCAGCCGCGCCACGATGGCCTCCCGCCACGGCCTGCCGTCCACAGCCCAGGCCCCGCCCGAAACGGGGACCAGGGCGAGGTCAGTGCCCTCGCCGGGGGCCAGCCTCGTGGGTTTCCCGCCCGCGTAGACAGTGACCGCACCGTCAGCCTCGGCCTTCGCGATGCTCACAAGACCCTCACCGGGAAGCAGCCGGAGCATCAGGGGAAGGACAAGAGAAGCACGGGTCCCCGAGGCAACGCTGACCGCGGCCGCGTCCACCTGCCACCTAACCTCGACCTGGGCCAGTCTGGCGGAGACCGCGCTCAGCGCGGCTATCACCCTCGCTGCGGGGCCCTGCCCCGGTCGTGCCGCCGCTGTCCAGGTTTCCAGCAGGCGTCGGACGTCCGGGTCCTCGGGATCCACCGCTAAGGACACGATTACCTCGACGACAGCCCTCCTGCCCCACGGCAGCTCGCGCCCCGCGGCGGCGACGGCCAGCACCCCTAGCCGCCAAACTCCTGCGCAGATACAGGCGGCCATGACGGCGCACAGCACCTGGACCAGAGATGGCAACCGGGAGGTCGTTCGGAAACGCGGAAAAGAACCGTTCATATCCAGATTATACCAGAAGGTTAGGCTTGGGTAAAGTCGGATAGCCTCCAGAGTTCGTCCCGCGGGGTGTCAACTAAAGCCTCCACTGCGCCCGACAGCCGCCTGACCGTCCGCCCCCGCTCAGCCGGCAGCATTTTCCCGACCCGGGCAGCCACGCCCCCGCCCGCGCGCAGGCCGGTAAGCATGCTCTCGCACGTCTCGGGCCTGCACGCAATCAGCAGGGCTCCGCTGGAGATGAGTTTCAACGGGTCGAAACCAAGCACGCGGGCCAGCTCCCGCGTCTCGGACCTCACCGGGACGCCGGCCTCTTCCAGCTCAAACCCCAGGCCGGATGCCTCGCCCAGTTCAAAGGCCGCACCCAGAACGCCGCCCTCGGTGGGGTCGTGCATCGCCGTGGGGCGATAGCGCCTCGCGATCCGCGCGTCGGGGACCACGCTCAGCTCGCGCCGGAGATCACGGCTTGGCGCCAGCACCCGCTCGTCGAGGCCCGCGCGCAAGAGCTCGCCCTCGAAAGACTCGGCCAGGATGGAAGTGCCCTCGATCCCCGCCCCTTTCGTCAACACGAGCACGTCGCCGGCCCGCGCGCCTGCCGGAGTGACCAGATCCGCAGCCGCAACCCTTCCGATCGCCGTCGCGGACAACACCGGCGTAACCACCGCCGCGGTCACCTCGGTGTGCCCGCCGGCGATCTCGATGCCCAGCTCCAGCGCGGCGCGGTGGGCCCCGCCGGCGAGTTTCCGCAATTGGCCCTCCGCCGAGCCCGCCGGCAGGAGCAGCGTCAGAAGCACCGCCACTGGCTCGGCGGCATAGGTGGCAACGTCGTTGCACGCAATGTGCACGCTGTACCACCCGGCATCGCTTGCCGCTCCGGTTATGGGGTCGGTGGACGTTACGACCAGATCTCCTCCGAGGTCGAGGGCGGCCGAGTCGAGGCCTATCCCGGCTCTGACCAGGACCTCGGGGCGCCGTTTCCCGGTGTGGGCGAGGACGGCGTTTCTCAGCAGGGCCGACGCGAGCTTCCCGGTCTGCAGACTTGCGGCCGGGCCCGTGCCGGCCCGGGATGCCTCTTGACTACGCGAGCTCTTCAGGATCGGGCCACCTCCCGGAATGGAACGCCGCAGCGGCGATGATCGCCGCAACCATACTCCGGGCGTCCGCCTTTCCCTGCCACGCGACGTCAAAGGCGGTTCCGTGGTCAACGGCGGTCCGGACCACCGGAAGGCCCAAGGCAACCGTGTAGCTGTGCGCGAGGTCGTGCACCTTCACGGCGATGTGCCCCTGGTCGTGATAGAGGACCAAAACGAGGTCCGGAATGCGCGCCGCCTTCGCGCCCCCCGCCGCGCCCGCTGCCTTAGCGCCCCCTGCAGCAAGCGCGAGCAGGCTGTCGGCCGGATGGGGCCCGGTCGCCCGGATTCCCTCCGCCACGGCCTCCCTCACCGCCGGGCCGATGACGTCAAGTTCGTCGCGGCCAAAAAGCCCGCCCTCGCCGCCGTGAGGGTTGAGAGCACAGACGGCGATCTCCGGGTCGCGAATCCCATACTTGCCCATTTCATGGCGGGCGAGCCGGAGCCGGGCCAGAATGCGTTCCCTTGTGACGGACCTGACCGCGTCGGCCAGGGAGCAGTGGGTCGTAAGATGAAGGCATCTCAGCCGTCCCGCGACGAGGACCGTCGCCGTTTCGCCGGCCCTGGTCATCCTGGCCAGGTACTCGAGGTGTCCGGCGTCGCGGCACCCGGCCGCCGCGACGGCCTCTTTGTTGATCGGTGCGGTGCAGAGAGCCGCGGCGGTGCCCCTCAGGACGTCCATCGCCGCCCTCTGAAGACACGCGAGGGCGGCGCGCCCGCACGCGGCGCTTACGACCCCGGGCTCGAACTCACCCGGCCGGGGGCCCTCGACGGCCACGACTTCGACGCCATCCAACGCGCCGGCCCCGCCTCCCGGCCCGGTTTCAACCAGGGCGGCGGCACTGGCCATGACCTCTGGTACCGCGTATACGACGGGCCTGCAGACAGCCATCACCGCCGGATGCCCCACGGCCCGGGCGACCACCTCCGGCCCGATCCCGGCGGGGTCGCCCATCGTGACCGCGATCCGCGGCAGGCGGGTCCCTGAGGGTACCGGGACGTCGCGCCCGGCCTCCGGACGCCCGCGCTCCATCGGTCTGCCCCTCAACTGCCGGCGCGGACCGTGTGGTCCCTGTGCGGGCCCACGGATGTAAGAAAGACCGGTGCGCCCACGTGCTCCGCAATCAGGTCCAGATAGGCCCGCGCCTCCCGCGGGAGGCGGCCGGGGCGCCGGCATTCCCTCGTCGGCGTCTTCCACCCCGGCACGGTGACGTACTCCGGCTCGATCCGGTCGAAGAACCTGGCCTGGGGCACGACGTCAAACCGCCCCTCCGGCGTGCGGTAGCCGGTGCAGACTTTGATCTCGTCCAGCTCGTCGAGGACGTCGAGCTTGGTGACTGCAAGCCGGTTCACGCCGTTGAGCAGGCACGCGTATCTGACGGCAACCAGGTCCAGCCACCCGCAGCGCCGCGGCCTCCCGGTCGTCGCCCCGTACTCGCCTCCCCTGGCGCGAAGGGCATCTCCCACCACGCCGGTTTCCTCTGTCGGAACCGGTCCTGCGCCCACCGCCGTCGTATATGCCTTGACGACCCCGACGACGGACCCGATGAACGCCGGCGGGAGCCCGGCGCCCGCGGCTGCGCCGCCGGCCGTCGGACTCGAGGACGTCACGAACGGGTAGATCCCCCAGTCGAGATCCCTCATTACCCCCAGCTGGCCCTCGAGGATGACGCGGGCGTCCTGCTCGACCCACCGCCGGGTGACCTCAAGGGGGTCGACGACGTACCGCGCCACGCGCCGGCCGGCTGCCAGCAACGCCTCGCACGCCTCGGCCACCCTTCCCGCCGTCGCCGCGGCGTCAAGCCCAAGCCACGCTGCGTAGCGGCGGTAGAGCAGCTCCAGCGACTCCTTCACGCGCTGCTCGTCCAGCAGATCCCCGACCTGAAGGCCGAAACGGGCCGCCTTGGCGGCGTACGCCGGGCCGATCCCGCGTCCCGTCGTGCCTATCTCGTGGCTGCCGCGGAGGGCCTCCTCCCTGGCCTCGATCTCCATGAAAACCGGATGGATCACCTGCGCGCGGTCAGACAGCCGGAAACCGTCCACGGCGACGCCCCGGGCAACGAGGTCTCCCAGCTCGTCCAGCAAGACCTGGACGTCCACGACTGTTCCGGTCCCCAGGAGGCTCACCACGCCGGGCCTGAAAATCCCTGACGGAACCAGATGCAGGCGGAACTCCCCGAGTTCGTTGACGATCGTGTGTCCGGCGTTTGCGCCGCCCTGAAACCTGACGACCCCATCCGCCTCTCCGGCGAGGTAATCGACGACCTTGCCCTTGCCCTCGTCGCCCCATTGCGTTCCAACGACAACAGTAGCCGGCATCCGGGTTCCCCCTTGGCGCGTGGTCTGTTGGCCCGGTAGATGATATCCGCCGGAACCCACGGCTAGCTTAACTCTGGACGCGGTCATAAATCCAATGGATAATAGCAATAGTAAGCATAGGCTGTGCTTATCATGCCGGATCAAGGCCAGCTCAAGGGACGGTTGAAACCATGCTGCTCTCGCACCTGGAGACTTTCGCCAAAGTCGCCGAGCGCCTCAGCTT
>Ga0068714_10004131_pt1 | contig 16540 bp, 16 predicted proteins | sample MTBNYHSulfiMetaG_FD_62988 | JGI IMG/M metagenome (GOLD analysis project Ga0068714, IMG submission 62988) | Enrichment culture microbial communities from rom New York Harbor, USA that are MTBE-degrading - MTBE-NYH (New York Harbor Sulfidogenic)... | ecosystem: Environmental > Aquatic > Marine >...
AAAATAGCGTCGTTGCGCCATCTAAGACGTTCTCTGTCGTTTATAAGTTTGCTGATTGCTCTTCGAACGCTGGCGTCAGCCCACTCCTGGAACTGAGGCGAACTACGGAGCAGCCTTTCCGACGTGTCCTTAGCACGCCGACAAGCGTCAGCAAGTTCGCGGAAGCCAATCAACTCGTATAGTGCATTTCGCCGACTGCCGAGGTTGAAATCTCGCCGTCCTAGTTCGTCCTCTCGAGTGGAGTAGGGCAAGGCAAGGATCTCTCGGAGAAGTGGATCCCTTACCGGGTTCATTTCGATATCTACATCGACCGCTGTAGTCCAAGGCGGCAGCAGAGCGTCCATACGCCGGCGTAAACTCGGCACAACTAGCCCATCGACCCAGTCGCTAAGAGCATGTCGGGCCATTTCAACATTAGCCTCCAACACGTAGGTCAGGCGGAAGCCTAGCCAGATTCCGCGGCCCTCACCTGTCCATCTGGGATCTGATCGCCAGGTCGCAAACGCCGTTCCTCGGTCGTCCCAACGTAGGAGTTTCGCAATGGAATCGACAAGTTCGAGGCCTGGACGGACTAGCCTGAGCCCTCGGCTATATGCGGCATGGACTCGGTCATAGGTCATCGGCTGGGCCAACTGGTCTTCCCCTATTAGTTCCTGCCATGGCTCCCTTGGTAGCAGTGTCCCTTGGTTCCAGTGGAGTCTGAAAGTGGTATGAGCATCATCTAGCGACTGCCTTCTGAAACGGAGCACCTTGGTGAGCCATTCATCAAATGGCCGATAGTGACGCGCTGTGTCTATCTGTTCAATTGCATGGAAGGCATCCTCAGGGTCGCCTGGGCCAGTTGTCCTTATATCTAGAGCATACTGCTCATCCAGGCGTTGCCGCTCTTGAGCCATCTCGCTCACTATCTGGGAGGTAAGCTCCCGAAGACCAATCGCTCCCCGGTGGTAGAGGGCCAGCCGTACTATCGCCTGGAGGTCGTCTAGGAGAAACTGTACTTCAGATATTGACTCGTCGAACACCTTAAACCCGTCGCGAAGAAGTTCAAACCATGCTTGCCATGGGTGGTAGTCCTCAAAATAAGGGGTAATCACCCAATGGTATATTTCACGAATCGGATTACGCTCCCTCCCGAACCGGTCAAGCCGACCGATACGCTGCTCGATACGCGCCGGCGCAAGTGGAAGGTCGAGGTGGACGATCCCATGGGCGAACTGGAGGTTTAATCCTTCCTCTCCACGGCGGTCGCAGATCAGTACTGCGTCCTCGGACGCCATGAGAAACCCTTCAACCGCCTCAACCACTTTCTCCTCGTCGGACGTCTCGACGACGCGAAAAACCTTAACTAATCGGTCACCCTCCAGTTGATCTGCAACCGCCAGTACAAAGTCAGTCGATGTACCAAACACGACGAGGCGCGGACGCCTAGTCTTCTGACCGAGCATACGAAGTGCGTTTTGAACCACGCGCTTCGTCAATCCAATGCGGGTTTCGCATGTCTCTTCTTCAGTCTGCCGGAGCGTGAAAGCAAGAGCGCCTTCATCGTCTTCGAAGCTTAATTCACGACCCGTCCTTATGTTATCGAGTTGCCCTCGCAGTTCTTCGGCGCATGCTTCAACGCTTATTCCTAGCGCTTCGTGAAGTCGTGCGTAACGGTTTGCCATACTGCGTTCAAATGCGTTATATTCGTTGTCCGATTTAGTCGTAAGTACTTCTAATGAGCGTTGACGCCACTGGTCCATCGCATCTACAACAAGCGGCGTCCTATCGTCGTCGTCTTCTTCAAGTGTAGCCAAGACTGATGTCCTAGGAGCGAGCACGTCCTCCGGCAAATCTCGCCTACGGGTGCGGACTAGCCGTTGGTGGAGTCGGTATGTGTCGCCGATGTGGAACTGGAGTGCGCGGATGCTCTCAGCGATTGTAGCGTCTTGTCCTTCCTTGATCCCCATTTCGACGCTAGCGATGTGTTGATCCACGATTTTATCTACTGGGACGAGTTTTTGTAGTAACTGGAGTGTTCGGCGTAGGAGGGTGGGGCGTTGGTTCGGATTGAGGGCTAGCAATAGACGGCCGAACTCTTGCCTGTGACGGACCTTTTCGACGAATGCGTCCTCCTCATCGAGTCGGTACATTTGGGGGTCTAGGAGGTGCATGAGAGCGAGGAGTGTTCGTTCATGCCCGAGGACAGGAGTCGCCGAAATTAGTAGCAGTCGACGTGCCTTCAATGCAAGACGTTCGACAGTCGTGTAGATTAAATCACCAGTGGGTTCTGCTGGGATCAGATTGTGGGCTTCGTCGATGACGAGCGTATCCACTCTCGAAGGGTCGACTTTGTTGAGTTGGTCAAACGACAGCACGAGCAGTTGATTATGTGGCGCCTGGACGGAGAAGCGCCAAGCGAGTTCTTTGATCCATTGGCCGGTCAGTGTAGCTGGAGCCAGGACAACCACTTGCTCCTCCGGATTGTCCAGGATAGCCTGTCTAATAATTACGCAGGCCTCAATGGTTTTACCAAGGCCGACCTCGTCCGCCAGGAGGTATCGCTGAACTGGGTCGCCTAGTACCCGTCGTGCAACCTCTACTTGATGAGGTAACAGTTCGATCGATGCCGAGAGCAGACCTGCCAGGCCGTGGCTACCCGCCCTTGCCTCGGCAAGGGACTCGAGAACTGCTCGTCGCCTGTCGTGCAGGTACTGCGTTTCGATTCCACCAGCCGCCAAGACGGCCGTGGGGTCTTCGATCGGTAGGAGGCATCGGACCCTCAGATCTGCTTCAGGTATCCTCCGGTGTATCCTGTTAGGAAACTGGATGACGTAAAAGACCTCATTGCCTTCGAGGAAACAGTCTACCACTCGTCCGACCGTCCAATTCCCATCTTCCCCACGGATATAAGCCCGTGTCTGTGGGTGCAAATAAGCCGCTTCAAGGCTACTGGTGTCATATTCACAGTCGATAGATTCGTTTATGGATATAAAGAAACGTACAGCGCATTGCCCGTTCTGAAGGTCGATGACTTGGCCAAGGCAGTATTTATCACGGGTCCAGACGAAGCTGCCACATTTTGGGACCCGCGCTGACGACTTAATCACTTTTCTCCCACCTAATCGAAATCATCGAAAGCCTGGATAATGCCCCCAATCTCAGTTTTAATAAGGGAGACACTTGTATGAGGGATGCATGGCGCGTCAAGCTTAATGATTCCCTCATTTCCATACTCCCTCCAATCTGATCAATCCCAGAAGCCTAGTGTCATTTCAACACTCGTCCTTGATACTGAGTCAGTAGGTGCATAGCTAACATCTGAATGTCTTTGGGAGTATTCTGAACTTCATTCCATTTACGCTGTCGGCCATCCATGAAATCCCAGAAACCATCAGTCCAGTGGCAAATATCTCGCAAAGGTTTCAACCGCTTATAGAAAACCTCTTCAGTTGGCACATCCACTTCTTGGTTCTCTTCAGCAATTGCGTCCATTAGAAGTCCCATGCTAATGATTCCAGCGCCATGCATCAGCCGTGAGCGACGTGGGGGTAAACCCCAAGCCTCCTCGAAGACCGCTGCAGTAGCCTTCCAAAATGCCTTCAATAGTCGTAACATAGCATCTGTATCTCCGTCCGCCTTCCGGGGATTTCGAAATCTGTATAAAGCGCCATCACTAAGACTATGTTCTAGCATCCGCAGAATGGAGTTGTCCTTGATCACACCGTTCGGATTGGTAGGTGTTTTGACCATTCCTAATAATGGTGAATCATCATCATAATTTAGCCGATGAAGGAGAAGAGCAGAGAATCTCCGTCGTTGCAGAAGTAAGGGTAATTTTGATTCGGTACCCGGCAATAACTCATAGATTAGGTCTTTTGATAGAGGCTTGGGCGAATTGACGAGAATAAACTGTTCCCGTTGCTCCCTATCTGAGCTAGCGATGAAGCCCGTGATAAAAATTGGGAAATAGTCGATTTTGGCTTCTCGGATGGCAGCGACTCGCTGTTGCCCATCGACGATCCAACCTGGTTTACGGTGGCCGTTGACGTTATCGTTTAACGGTATCCTAAGCATTCCTGGACAAGCTGCTCCGTTCATTAGTGTGATGTTAGGGGCAGGTACGAAGGTCACCGTCTCATCAAAAGCTACAACAATATTAGTAGGTAGCATTGGGTTTTTCGATTCTAAATATCCACGAATCTCAGCAATATGAGACAAAACCTCAGGTCTCTGATATCCAGCGATATCATGTCCATTAGTTTGGTGTATACGTGAGATTGTAGTAAATCTTGAGAGCAACTTTCCATCGACAGCAAAACTATATAACTTGCGTTCAAGTCCTTGTCGTAACTCTAGTGCTGGTAGCACCAACTCGCGTAATTGTTCCATAACGTATCCTCTCTTATTTCCTTCACAGTCGTCCAGGTTCAAGCACTGGTGATGCTAACTCCTTTTGGAGTTGGGCATAGAATATAGTAAGATTATGAAACCCCCGACGCTTATTCCGTTCGGTTCCGCGGAAGATAATTACTTGAATTCCTATTTTTCGACACACATCGCATGGGCAGTTCGCCCACGGTCGATCCTGCAGGACTTCACGATAAGCTTTCGAGTGATCTTGCCTTGGGCTATGAATTCTCTCGAAAGCAAGAACGTGCTCAAGAGCGATTTCGAGCGATGTTTGCCCGTGGTCGTATTCATCTAGAGTTCGAAGACAACTACTCTCGAGTCGACGTACTTCTTCCTGCTGAAGTTCGCCTGAGCGAATCCTTGCTTGGAGTTGTGGATTGCCTTCAGCTTGGGGTACTCTGATAGCCACATAAGTTCGGTCCATAGTGTAGTAGTTATCTTTATCATCCTTAAAGGCTTGTCGCAAAGGGGAGGTACTGTCGAAGCTTACCACACCATACTGTTGAAATTGAGCAACGTGGTCACAACGAGTAACACCTAACAAGTGCATCGTAATATGAGACCGTTTTACAACTGCAATTGCCTCCAAACACTGCAATATGGACTGTGTCTTTAATGGAACCATCCCTCCAAGCGCGATATGTTGATATCCCATCGACTGCAATCGGTCGACGGCATAAGCGTAAGATGAGGGACTCCAACCCTGTGCCACGCCTAATGGAATAAAACGAACTTTGCGGACACTGCACAGGCGGGCAAACTCGTCCGCTAGTTCCAAAGTAATCTCTTGGCGCCTGCGCCAATCCGCGGGGATTTCTCTTACACTTTGTGGACTGTTATCCGCCTCAAGTTGGTAGCCGAGGATAATGTGATCAACTGAGATGCCATAGTCAAAGTTGCAGTTCTCGTAGAAGCAAATAGCTTCATCTGATGTTAGCGGAGGATAATCCTCTCGAATATACGAAAATGCTCCACAGTCACCCATGGTCTCCAAGGAGTCATTTAATCGGAAAAATGCACGTACCCCTGCACGCCAAAATCGTTGCCGCTGTGCCAAGGAGTACCGGCCCCCGCTAGATCCATTGCCATCGACCATTGCTTTAGAAACAAGAATGCCGTTGTAGGGTGGCGTCCCGAAAATCTCATGGGGGTAGACATCATCCCGTTGGCGAACTCTCCATTCGGCTCGAGTCTCCGTCTCAAAGTCGAACGTTGGGTCAACCATATCTTGACTGTCAGCAAAGAAAAACTTCACACTATAATCTCCATCATGTACATTTGAGTCCTTGCGGACTGGAATAAAGAGGCAAACCTCTCTTGGCTACATGCCCGTCCGCTATTGCGGAGTCTACGTAGTAAGGAACTCCAACTGGCCTTTGGATCTTTTCCTAGACCTTTTTGTATGTATTCTAGGACTTCATCGTTTGTCACGGACTTTCGACTGTATTGCCGAAGCGGTGGTGCCATAGCAGTTCGCGCAGCGAAGTATGTCCGCAGGGCAGACGCTCGGATGGGTTTTCCTTTGAATTCAGCTAGGATGGCCCGGGCTAACCGAACGTTCAGTGAACTCAAAGTTCCACCCTCCTCTGTCTGGAGAGTTGCACTGCAGGGCAAGAGATTGGAGTCAGAACCTGGCAGCGAATTGGTACCAGCGGAAACGATGCATAACAACTCTGTATCGCTAAGAGTCTTAGTTGCTGTCCTCACATCATCCAGAATAGCCCTCAGGTAAGTCTTAGAAGCCACTACTAACATGGGTGAATCAGGATATTTAGCAGCAATATCTCTAATGGATCTCGGCTGTAATGTGTCAAGACCATTCAATTCGGTATGGAGTCGCCACCAAACTCTGCCTGGCCCTTCAGTAGAGTTAGGAACGTTCCATTTGCATATTGTATCTGCGTGCTCAGAAGAGAAAGTTGCCGAGTAGGGTTTGACCTTGGTGTCAAGATCGATTAACCCGTATCCAGCAGAGCATACCCAAACAGAGGCTTCTAGACCTGATGAAGACGCAACGCCTTCTAGTGTTCGTACAATACTCCAGTGTTCGCCAACATATATATCTCTGGCAAGCATAGGCTGCGCCTTACTTGTTGATAGACGCTTTATCCAGTCAGAAAACCCCTCACCTATGTCAGCGGCATGAACATCCCTCAGCCGCAAATCCGGCGTAGGAGTCAAGCGTTTGCGTTTGGTGCAAGTTACAATAATGTTTACCCGTTGTTTCATGTCGTCACCACTATCAAGCCCTTCTGCTTATTAGCCAGTGAATACAAGTGGCATCTTTTTTCTACTAGCACCAGCATGTCCCTGACGTCTCGGCATATGCATTATGTTGATGGATGGATTCGTAAGACTCGCATTTGACAGAATACTCTATATCCTTAACCTTCTCTCGTAAAGCGATAACAACATTTCTCGTAACATCTTCCACAAAAGCGGGACGTGCGAACATTCTTTCAGTAATAAGTTTTTCGTCTGCTCTCCGCAGCACGCTATAAACTTCACCACTTGCTGACTCCTCACCTATCCTGATCAAGTCCTCAATCCAGATAATCCTCTTGTCACTCAACTTCTGCTTGGTCTTTATAGTTACCGTGGCTCTTTGGTTGTGTGCTCCTTCTTGACTAATCTCTTTACTACAAGGGCAGACAGTGGATACCGGAATCTGGACGACAACGCATTTGTAACCTGGTCTGCTCAGGGATATCTCGAATCCGCAGTCATAAGCAACCAATGATTTCAACTTTGACTCTGGGGCGGTCTTCTCAATGAAGTATTTGAATGACATATTAATAAATGCGGAGTCGAATGGTATCCCTTCGCCATCCTGTCTCCTTCTGATATCCCTGAGCAAGCGTACCAGATCATCCATACCAAAGGTTCTAGTCTTATATCTATGGAGTGCACTAACCAGATGGCTAAGATGGGCCCCTCGTTGTTGAGAGTGTAGACCAACAAGGATATCTAACTTTGCAGTAACCTGCTGTAATCCATTAATCTGTTCTCTTATCTTCAAGGGATAATTGAGATTAGTAATCCCCACCTTCTCCAATTCAACTCCTCGAATATCTTGATGATTCTGCACATCGGCCAGTTCGTTAGTCATCTATACCCCCCTTTTATCACCCCATAAGAGAATTTGCAGTCGTGTAGAGAAGATACAACCGTGAGTCTTACACAATTCGACAAGCCACTTGCCTCTTTGAATAAGGGCATTCAAATCTTGAGCTTGCGGCATCAAAATAATCCTACTTGAATTTAGGTCATAGGTGCGCATCGTGGCCTGGAGTTCTGCAAAATCGTTATTGTCTTGTACCACGTATTTGAAATGACAAAGCGGCGAAGAAGCGAAGAATGCGTAACACTCTGCAATTTCCCTCGACGCACGAGAATTTCCTGAATTTTCTAGCTTTGGAGACACGCTCCAATGGTCTATTAGATTTACGAGTCTTTGATCAGGCAGTATCGTTCCATTGGTCTCAATCTCAAGGAAGAAACCTTCATTCTTAAGGTCTTGAACAAGTGGAACCAACTGGCTTTGCTGTAACATCGGTTCGCCGCCAGTTATAACCAGGTATTGGCAATTATGTCTGAGAATCTCTGTTCGGATTTCCTCATGTGTCATATCTGTAATTTGTTGTGTAGGATCATACTTGTCCCAATCCCATGTGTATTTAGTATCACACCAACTGCATGAAAGATTGCAGAGCGCGAGCCTCAAGAACACAGCCGGTCTACCTATGTGTACTCCCTCTCCTTGGACCGAGTAAAAAATCTCAGGTAGTCCGTCCGGTTGTCTACTAACCTTTAGTATATTTTTCACCCTTTGCCAGCCTTATGAGTAGTGGGTCATCGTATCCAGCTTCAGCGAATCCCTTTGCCCTCAGAATACAACTATCACAGCAACCACATGGTACCTCTCCACCCTGGTAACAACTCCAGGTATACTCGAGGGGAACTCCTAAATCAAAGGCCATTTTCACGATCTCAGCCTTGGTTTTATCTATTATGGGTGTCTCTATTTCGATTCCCTTTCCATATTGCGTGCCTAATTTACTGCCTAAGGTAAGTGTTTCTGTCATTTGTTTATAGTATTCTGGCCTACAATCTGGATACCCACTATAATCGATAGAGTTAGCAGCAATAAAAATAGAGGCCAGTATATCTGAAGGCCGTACATTCTCTTTCTCAATCAGATTCAAGACCAAACTTTCCAGTAATGCTGCTGCAATCGTAATGAAGAATGTGTTCCTCAAAGGAACATAAGTTAGTGGTATTTCTCTTGCCATCTTTTCCTTGTCCCTATTCATGGGAACGTTAAAACTCTCTGGAGTAGTAAGAGATGAGTACCAGGCAATCTTTCTGAAAAAAGAGACGTCGATTATCTCGTGTTTTATCCCCAAAAGCGTGGCTATTTTCTTGGCAGCCTTCACCTCTACACTGTGTTTCTGTCCATAGTGTAAGGTTAAAGCGGCTAATTCGTAGCCCTGCATTTTAGCGTACGCTGCAACGGTCGTTGAATCTAGCCCTCCGGAGAGTAATATCACACCTAGTCTTCTCTTATTGTTACTTTTCATAGTATTCCGCATATTGATTTGGTGACTCCCAAATTCTCACTTTCGACACGAGATTACCGTACAACTTATTAACATAATCATAAAGGTACTTCGCTAAGATTTCGGCTGTCGGATTACCACTGTCAAATACAAAGACTTTCTTTTCAGTCAACGAGTCTAGCGCATGAAGCAACTCCTGATCCTGTGCATTTACTAGAAATGCGTGGTCCCAGTTCTCATCGATCCACTTTCCGATCTTTTCCCTAAGTTCGACAAAATCTACAACAAAGCCCAATTGATCCAACGCTTCTGATCTCAGCATTATTTCTGCCCTGAACGTGTGACCATGCGGTGCTTCGCACTTCCCCTTGTATTTGAGGAGCCTGTGGCCAGCATCAAAAATTATTTCGATCCGATCCTGATACATTTCTAAAATACCGCCTTTCGCTATTCAGTTAGACGACGCCAATAATCGTTATCACGTTAGCTAGCCATGTCCGTTATCTTCCTTTTGCCAAAATGCCACACGAAAGGTTCATCATAGCCAAGCTTTCCATATAAGTCACCTACCTCTTATCATGATCATTCAATTCACTGGCATCTACCCCGAGAGTATTAGCCAGTCTATAGATTGTCAATAGTCGGGGTGTGTGCTGCTCGTTCTCAATTGCCACAATGGTGGTCCTAGCGACACCAGACAATCTAGCTAGCTTGGCTTGGCTCCATAGTTTTTTAAGTCGTAATTCCCTTAGAGTTGACATGTTGGCTATAATGTACCATATACTACCAAATTGGTCAATCACGGTCAGTTTGCTACATAACACCTGAGAGATTGCGCAACCTGTGTGAACTCGCCATTGCCATAGGTCAGAAACAGGGTCTACTGGGCAATCATAGGAAGGACAGTAAAACGGAGCCAGAAGTAGACTAGAACACACATCAAGGGAAATGCGAGGATGCCTTAGCCTGATGGCCAATAGACATCATAACTTCAGGGATTTATCCAGCTCTGACATCTGATGGAACATTTGACTAATGGTGACGAGCAGTAGATATCGAACAAAGCAACTCCCGAAGTGCTGGCAGAAGTTGTTTCTTCTCAAATAGAAGTTGCTTCTTGATTGGCTGACCAGCCAGAATTCGAACGTAGCGCGTCTGGTGACCACTGGGATGAGAATTGGCCTTGAGCAGGGCGCCGAAGTATTGCCCGATCGCCTTTCTAAGCCGGACAAGGCAAGGTTACTAAAAAGACTCTCTCTGAAAACAGACGGCGACGCTTGCGGTTGGTTCTAAGTATCGTCCGTGTTACCAGGCTAGAACCGACACTCAGAATACCAGAGGAAACACCTTCTCGAAGAGAAGAGTTTTACCTTTTATCCACGATGGTGGAGCTAAGGGGATTCGAACCCCCAGCCCCCTTGGTAATATACCTCTAGTAATATTGGGTGAAGCGTATCATTCCAAAGCAGGATTGACACCTGACATTTGGCGAATTATACTTTGATTATGCGTAGATACGTATTTATGCTTAAGGGGACGGTGATATGAGCAGAAGGATGACAGTAGTATTCCACGACGAGGACCTTTACACCTCGCTGAAGGTGGAAGCTGCCAGACGACATAAACCGGCAAGCAACATTATCACTGAGGCGGTACGGCAATGGCTGGAAAGTCATGAGGATGCCAAGTTGCTGAAAACTGCACCTGCTAAGCATGGGGAAGCCACTGTCAAGCGAACTACTGAAGGGTAAACACATGACATTACGTAAGAAAACCTTATTCATTATCAGTGGGATGTTCCTTTGCATAATCGTGATCGTGTTTTTCATATCACGTGGCATCCTGTTGGAAAATTTCGCCAAACTTGAGGAGAACGCGACTCACCAGAATGTGGACCGAGCCTTGAGTGCCTTGCATGTGGAGCTAGACTCTTTGGAGAGCACAACCACTGATTGGTCCTCATGGGATGATACTTATGCCTTCATCGAGGATGCTAACACCAAGTACATAAGAACAAATCTCGTTGATGGAACATTCATCGAATTAGAACTCAACTTAATGATGTTTATCAACTCCTCTGGTCAGGTCGTCTTCAGCAGAGCCTTCGACCTGCAGAACGAGGAGGAAGTACCTATTTCAGAAGGCTTGCAGGAACACATTTCTCCCAACGACCTTCTTCTTAACCATCCTGATACCGAGAGCGACATCGCTGGTATTGTCCTTCTTCCGGAAGGCCCCATGCTTGTTGCGTCTTGCCCTATCTTAACCAGTGAGGACGAAGGCCCTGTTCGAGGGACAGTGATTATGGGACGCTACCTAGATGAAAATTTGCTCCAGTGGCTAGCTGAGAAAACAAGTTTGTCTCTCACCATGTATGAAGTTAGCGATTCGCAGATGCCTTCTGACTTCCGGACAGTCAACTCGTCTCTGTCGGGAGATGTGCCAATCCTCATCCGACCACTGGATAAGCAATCCATTGCGGGATACGCCCTGCTGCAAGATATCTACGGGAGTTTAGGCCTTATCTTGAGAACAGACATGCCCAGAGACATCTACAAGCAAGGCCAAGCCACTGTCAATTACCTTATACTGGTGCTGGTGGCGCTTGGTCTAGTGTGTGTTGTGGTACTCCTGTTTCTATTGCAGAAGACGGTATTGTCTCGAATGACTCGACTTAGTAGCAGCGTCACCAGCATTGGCACAAGTGGTGATCTCTCAACACGCGTGTCGATGCCGGGAAAAGATGAGTTATCGAGCCTGGCGGACACCATCAATGGCATGCTGGCGGCACTTCAGGACTCCCGGGAAAAGCTGAAGGCGAACGAGGAACAGTATAGACAGTTATTTGATGGTATCAACGATGAAGTAACGGTTATTGACAGAAACTGGAGGTTCACTGAGTGCAATGAAATCGCTCTTAAGCGGTTGGGTTACAGTCGTGAAGAGTTCCTTCGTCTAAAGCTTACCGATATACTCCATCCTGACTACCATCCAGCGATGAGGGATGGCACAGAGAGGGTATGGACTGGAGAATCCATTGTAGCGGAGGCAGCGGAACGGTGCAAAGATGGGAGGGTTATTCCCGTAGAAATCAATGCCCACAGGATTGAATATCAAGGGGGCTTAGCTATCCTGGCGGTGGCGCGTGACATCACCGACCGCAAGCGGATGGAGAAAGAAATTAGAGTATTCTCTGACGCTGTTGCGGGAGCTATTGATGTAATAGCCATAACTGATATGAAAGGCATTATCACTTATGCAAACCCAGCTATGGAAGAAACATATGGCTATAAAAAAGGAGAAATGTTGGGTAAATCGGTTATCACCCTCAACTCAAATCCGGAGATGGCAAACGAGATAATGTCAGCCATGATTAAAATAGGAAGTTGGCATGGTGAGATTGAGACAATAAAGAAAAACGGAGAGACTTTTCCAGCATTGTTATCACTTTCAACAATAAGGGATGAGAAAGACAACCCAATAGCAATGATGGGTGCTGTTAGAGACATCACTGAGCGCAAGCAGGCGGAGAAGAAGCTACAGGAGCTTTATAATGGAGAAACAAGACTGCGGCAGGAACTGGAAACTGAGATGAGGAGGCGGGTCGAATTTACCAGGGCATTGGTGCACGAGCTTAAGACTCCACTTACTCCGGTGCTGACATCAAGTGATATGCTGACTACTGAACTCAAGCAGGAACCCCTCCTGAGCTTGGCTAAGAATATTAGTAGAGGCGCCGTGCGCTTGAATAGTCGAATTGATGAACTACTCGACCTCGCGAGAGGTGAGATAGGCACGTTGCGGCTGGCCTTCACCCGGGTAGAGCCATCACAACTGCTTCGAGATGTGGTGGACGAGATAGCTCTAGCGGCTTCCCGGCGCAAGCAATCTCTGGAGTTAGAGCTGCCCGCTTCTCTTTCTCCAGTTCGGGGTGATGAGGAGCGGTTGCGACAAATAGTGGTCAATCTGCTCAACAATGCCTGCAAATTCACTCCTGAGGGAGGAAAGATTACTGTTAGAGCGAAGGAGAGCGATGCCTTTTTGACGGTAGAAGTGCAGGACACAGGCCTTGGCCTATCCGATGAAGATCAACAGAGGCTATTTCAGCCCTATTACCGAAGTGAAGATGACAGACAACGCCTCAGTGGACTCGGGCTGGGTCTGGCTCTCTGTAAGACGCTGGTGGAGCTTCATAGCGGGAAGATATGGGTTCAGAGCCGTGTGGGTGAAGGCTCAACCTTTGGATTCTCAGTACCATTAGAAACCACCGAACCGGGGAGGGAAACATGAAGGTATTAGTTATTGAAGATGACGAAGACATTGTAGACACTATCACTCTGGCTTTTCAGGTAGGCTGGCCTGGAGTCGAATTGGTCTCTACCAATGAAGGGAAAAGGGGAGTAGAGATGGTGGAGAGTGAATCACCTGATATCACCATCCTCGATCTAGGGCTTCCTGACATAAACGGCTTTGAAGTTCTACGTCAGGTACGCAGTTTCTCCAACGTCCCGATTATTATCCTTACCGTAATGACTGAGGAGGACGACATAATTAAGGGTCTGGAATGGGGAGCCGACGACTATGTTACCAAACCCTTCAGAAAGATGGAGCTCCTGGCACGAATAAAAACGATACTGCGCAGGCAAAGCCCCCCGGGTGAAGAATCCCCACTGGTTTGTGGGCCACTACGCTACGAACCCTCCACGCGTCAGTTCTTTTATCATGAAAAGGAGATAACCCTAACTGTCACCGAGGCCAATATCCTGTATCACCTGATGAAACAAGCAGGTCGGGTAGTAAGCCACTCCAGTCTGGCCGAGATGGTCTGGGGTGATGATTACGCCGGTGCCGCCGATACCCTCAAGGTTCATGTTCGACACCTGCGAGAAAAACTCGAAGCTGACCCCAGTAATCCGCAGCTTATCTTAACCAGATCCGGTATTGGATACTCCCTGGTAATACCGGATTAGCCCCGGAGAAAAGCACCGCGCATCATAACAACCGAAGTTGCTACAACTTTACCCCCTTCTATTGTCTCACGACTTACCGCAAGAGAAACAGAGTTCCATTATCCTATTCCTCACTTGATACCTCAAACCGACTGCCACTTTCAAATCTTAACCGTTTCTTAACCCATTCTTTACATTTTCTTTGCCTTTTTCCGCTTACGTGAACCAATTCTCAACCTCAGCTGTGTCAATATTGAGATGAAGTTAGTGTTTTTGGAGGTTGAGAGGAAGAATGCCGGACAGCATCCTCATCATTGAAAACGATCCCACATTGAGGGAAGAACTTGCCTCAGCTTTTAGCGAGGCCGGTTTCCTAATAACTGTTATGCCTGATTACTCAGCCGCACTACCAAAACTGAATCAATTCAAAGCCGATCTGGTTATTGTTGATGCTGTGCTGCCGAGCATGGACGGGAGAGAGGCTTGTCAGCAAATACGCAGCACCCTTGGCATTCCTGTCGTCCTGCTTGGCGAAGACTACAGCGATGAGGCTTGGGAAAAGGCTTTGCAGGCTGACGCTATCCTTTACCAAGCAAAACCATTCAGCTACCGAATATTGGTAGCCAGGGTGAAGGCTACGCTTCGACGGTATAAAGCAAGGCGGCAACAGCCTTACCAGTAAGGCTCAAGTTCTTCCAAGGCTGGTGAGGAAGTGAGTATGGATTATGAAACAACAGACTAGGTAGGAGAAAGGTAAGGTCAGTGATGGTAACTTTGCACAGTATCAGGGGCATGTTGGGTCGGGGCATGCCACTCGTGTTGTCTAGAGGGATAACCGAGAAGCCGAGCGACACAGATGTTGGTCGCCAGGTCTTGCGGGGGACTCTACTGGGGCTGGTCCTAGTGCCAACCCTATTAATATGGGCAGCTGTGGGCACTGGCTTCTTCGGCTATCAGGCGGTTAATGCTCGAGGCACCAGTATGGAACCGAATCTACGGGATGGCGACGCCCTTTGGGTGAAGCAGTTAGATATCGCCGATGTAAAGGTCGGAGACATTGTGACCTTGGGGTATAGCGAGGGTTCAATAACCCACCGGGTAACAAATATTGAACCTATATCGAGTGACAGTTATCTCGTGCTGACCAAGGGTGACGCGAACCCGTTCACTGAGGAGTGGAAGATTAGCAGTGATGATACAGTGGCGGTCATGGCCGCACGTGTTCCATTCGGAGGCTATGTGTTGGAATTCCTTGCCAGCATACTTGGTAGGGCCCTACTTATTGGAGCAGTGGCTACTTTGTTAGTTGTGTTACTGCGGCGAAGGTGGAATCATGGGACGGCTAGCTAAATTATGGCTCAGATTACCCCGGGGGCAGGCTGGGATAAGCCTCATTGAAACCCTGGTTGCTGTGGCCATCCTGGGCGCTATTGGAGTGACCTACATGACTGCGATGAGCACTGCGTACAGGAGCGTTGGGATAGTGGATGAACAGCAACAGGCTGAGACCCTGGCCCGCTCTCAGTTGGAGGATATTAAGAATGCCCCCTACCAGGAGAGTGGTGAGTATCCAATCACTGTTAACCTTCCACCCCAGTATTCCATGTCTATTACTGTGACGCCGCCAATGCACATCGGAACGTTAGAGAACAACACCCCTCTCGAAGTGCTGATGGGAGGCCCCGTCACCACCATTCAGGAGATAACGGTGTCCATCCGCCACGGGGATAAGCCCGTACTCTCGGTAGCCTGCTACAAGGTGAAGCAATGAAACAAAAGGGATTTACGCTAATTGAGCTTCTAGTAGTTATTGCAATAACAGGTGTTATCGTGACTGTCGTTGGCGCCAGTATTGTTCTGATTATGCGAGGGGGACCGCAGATGACTGAGAAAAGCGCTGCTATAGCTGACATAGATAACGTTGCCCACTGGCTCGTCCGGGACCTGATTCTAGCTCAGAAGGTTATTGACCCGAGAAACGGGGAACCATTGCTAGAGGGGATAACGACAGAAAACATAATTATGAACTGGAGCGACCTGACCGCTTGGGCAGGAGATGAAGGCTCTGTTGAGCACTCTGCCAGCTACACCCTCTCGGGAACCCAGCTCCTGCGCGACTACGATGGTGAAGAAACTATCGTCGGCAGGCACATCACTAATGCTGGCTTCTCTATTGAGGGCAAAATGTTCACTGTTACCCTGACCTCCTGTCCCGGGTGGACAGGCTGCACAGTGACCAGGAGCTTTTCAATCCAGATGCGGTCTGACCTGGGATTCTAAGGAAGTAAGATGAAAAGAGAACGTGGACAGGCTCTTATACTGGTGTTAATACTGCTAGCCGTGGGCGCTGTGATGATTATTCCTCTCTTACAGCTGTCTAGTACGGTTATCAAGAGCCGGCAGATGTACGGGCAATTCATTAATGAAGATTACGCCGCAGATGCCGCCATTGAGTACGGGATGTGGCGGCTGAAGTATGAGGAGGGCTTCGCCGCTTCCCTGCCGATGGGGGTGGAGAGCGAACCGTTTTACATTACCCTCAATGGTGTGGAGGCATCCACTACTGTCATCGCCCAGGCACCTTCAGGCCAGCTCTCAGGTCAGGAGTTAGCGGGGCGCGCCGGGAACGAGATTTTTAAA
>Ga0068714_10004133_pt1 | contig 16533 bp, 12 predicted proteins | sample MTBNYHSulfiMetaG_FD_62988 | JGI IMG/M metagenome (GOLD analysis project Ga0068714, IMG submission 62988) | Enrichment culture microbial communities from rom New York Harbor, USA that are MTBE-degrading - MTBE-NYH (New York Harbor Sulfidogenic)... | ecosystem: Environmental > Aquatic > Marine >...
CACTTTAGCTAGAAAACCGTCCCCTTTTTCCTCATCAAAGGGAACATCTTCCCCATTCAAGCGAGCCGCTATCTGCGTGAAGGCACGTCCGGCTCTACTGCCCCGCTGATGCACCAGAGGAACCCCGCGGTTGGTGGAAATAACCACTTCTTCACTTTCTGGAACCACTCCCAGCAAAGGCACCGCAAGGAGCGAGAGTATATCTGCAGTCGACATCATATCGCCCTTCTTGACCATGCGGTGATTCAAGCGATTAATGATGAGATGAATATCTTTGAGCATACCTGCTTCGAGTAATCCTATCACTCGATCCGCGTCGCGAATGGCCGATACTTCCGGCGTTGTCACGACAATAGCCATTTGTGCCCCTGCCACTGCGTTCTTGAACCCCTGTTCAATGCCGGCCGGACAATCGATAAAGACATAATCGAATTCTTCCGCCAGTTCTTCACAAAGCGTTTTCATCTGGTCCGGCTTGACGGCATTTTTCTCCCGGGTTTGCGCAGCGGGAATCATGCATAGATTGGAAAACTTGCGGTCGCGAATCATGGCTTGCGGTCTGCGGCAGTTGCCTTCGATGATATCCACAAGGTTGTACACGATACGATTCTCCAACCCCATTACCACATCGAGATTGCGTAACCCAATGTCCGCATCGATCATGCAGACGTTGTACTTTTTCTTGGCGAGCATTGTGCCGATGTTGGCCACGGTCGTTGTTTTTCCGACGCCCCCTTTACCTGAAGTCACAACTATGGTCTTTCCGGCCATGTTTCATCCATCCCTGTTAGAGTTGAAGGTTAACGCAGTCAATCCCTCACTCCAGCCTCACAACGTAATAACCTGAATCATATCGTTTTGAATTTCAGCCACTTCAAAGCGTCTTGGCAGCGGCTTGCTGCCGCGTGGAGGAAGCGCTACCAGATCAGCTATGCGAAGCTGGTTAGGTTCAATGCTGAGAGCCCAAATCCTGGCCGAGTAGTCTCCGGTCGCTCCGGCATGAGCAACGCCTCTCAGGCAACCAAACACGATGATATCTCCAATTGCAATCACTTCCGCCCCGGGATTGACATCTCCCAATATGACGCAATCTGCAGACGATTCGATGCGAGTTCCCGAGCGGCAAGTAGTACGCACAATCATAGGCGCTACGTCCTTCCTGCAAGGAACCGGGGCGGGGGCTGCGGTTCGAGTGCGATCACGGACGGGGTCCAGGCTGAAAACCAGGTCGTCTTGCACCTTAACTTCAACCAGGCTTACTCTGGCTTTATCCGCAAGCAGGCTCCGCAGTTTTAAGATTTGATCGGTCTGCAACGGTCTCGCACGAAGATCCAGGCTCATTTGAGAATCATAGAAGAAATCGTGCGATTCATCCAGACGTTTTTCCATGTAATCGATGATTTCCCCAAAAGAGGGCTTCGAATGGGGTACCAGGGTGAATCCCTCGCGGGTAGCCTTGATCTGAACAGGCAGTGGTGTGTCAGAGCTCATGGTAGCGATGTGCTGTCCTCCTGCACCTGTTCACGGTGCCTTGCCATTTTCGGGTAGAATAATCGGTCTCAATTGCTGCCAGCTGTCAAAGCGAGGAAACTGATTTGGAGAGCGGTTCCAGGGCTGATCGTAAAGGAGCGGCTGGATGCCTTCCTGAGCCAGTAAGTGGCAAGTTTCCAGTCGGTCCTCCACAAAATAGCGTACTTGGAGGTCTTTGAGAATTCCTAATTTCGCTTCGGGTGAACCCGTAGCGATCACCTCTATTTTGTCCGGAGAAACCTGAGACAACGTCTGCTGCAACCAGCAGATAATGGATTCCGGCCAGATGCGGGCCGTTACAAAACGCAGCGTTCCGTGGCCTGCCAGTTCGGTCAGCACGTCCGGAGCCATGGGCATGGGCGGGATCTGCATGGTGTGCTCGTCGTCCAGCGTGAGGCAGATGAGATCGTCGATCACCTCAGGCTCTAAATTCAAACAGCTATAAAGATTGTAGCAGGTCATAGCTTCCTTGGTGATGTGGGACAATCCATACCGATCGTGGGCAAGTCTGACGAATATAGCCATGGTGTCGGCTACTACACCATCAATATCAAAAGCCAGTTCAGCGGGCTGAATCATTTCCTTGACAATCATAATCTCCGTTTAACTTTCCTGAACACATTCGTCGGTAACACATGCTTGAGCCGGCTCGTCAAAACGAAAAGAAATCTCAAAAATACCATCCTCGAAATGACTGTGTACTACATAACCGACTTTATGAAAAATGCCTAGCATTCTGCGGTTCGCGGCCAGTACGTAAGCCGTGAAGCCGCTGAGCCCTTTGCTTTTGGCTATTTCGCACAGGTAGTGCAGAAGGAAGGTGCCGATACCGCTTCGCTGCCATTCGGCGCGCACTGCGAAATCGACTTCGGCCATGTTGCTCTTTTGATCGAGTATATAACGGCCCAGCGCAACGATGGTTTCATTGCCAATTTCACCCGTAGCCCCAATGATGGCCATTTCATGCTCATAGTCGATGTTGACCATACTCTGAGTATTGTGATGGGGAAAGACTTTCATCGCCGATAAAAAACGATAGTAGATATCCTGGTCGGGAAGGGAGTAAAAAAACTCCTGTAACGCTCGTTCATCGGTTGGCTTAACGGGACGGAAGAAGACCTGTTTATCTCCTGGAAACATTTGATAAGTTTCCCATTGACCGGGATAGAGAGGTTCAAAAATGGGAGGTAGTATTTGATCTTCATAGACATAACGCCGCTGCTTGGATTCGCTCAGGAGGCGTTCCCGAAATTTAGGATGGGCGACATTAATCAGAGCCAGTGCTCGCTCCCTGATGGTCTTTCCGTGCAGATAGGCGATACCGAATTCCGTCACCACATATTGCACGGTGCTGCGTGGACTGATAACTCCCGAGCCGTTGGTCAGGTGATTCACAATCCGAGACTTTTTTCCGTCCGTGCTGGTAGAAGGCAATACGATAATGGTTCTTCCTCTGAGGGCATGGGATGCGCCATGCATGAAGTCCACATAGCCGCCGATGCCGCTGTAGACTTTATGGCCGATGGAATCGGCGCAGATTTGTCCGGTGAGGTCAATCTCGAGAGCCGAATTGATGGCGACCATTTGGTCGTTTCGGCTTATGATCCGGCTGTCGTTCACGTATTCTACAGGATACAGCTCGACTTCCGGATTATTATGGACAAAATCGTACAGCTCCCGGCTGCCAAAACAGGAGCTGGTGATGATCTTGCCATGATGGAAATTCTTTTTGCTGCCGTTGATAATGCCTTTGCGTATCAAATGTAGATGAGCATCAGTTATAAGCTCGGCATGCACTCCCAGATCTTTTTTGTCTTCCAGGTAGCGCAGCACGGAATTGGCAATACGGCCTATGCCCACCTGGATAGTGGAACCATCTTCGACCAAACTTGAAACATATTTGGCGATACGCTCGGCGACCGCACTGCGCTCGCGAAAAACGATTTGCAGCAAAGGTTCTTCGTACTCGACAAAGTGGTGGATCTGGGTCACGTGCAAAAAGCTGTCCCCCAAGGTCCGCGGCATCTGCGGATTGACCTGGGCAATCACCATCTTTGCTGTTTCAGCGGCTGCTTTGCAGATGTCCACGGCAATACCGAGAGAGCAGAAGCCGTGCTCGTCAGGCGGAGACACCTGAATCAAGCAGAGATCCAGGCCCAGGGAGCCGCCCTCGCGAAAAAGGCTGGGGATTGACGAGAAATAAATGGGAACGTAGTCGGCCAATCCGAGATTGACTGCCTTTCTCGATTTTGAGCCAACAAAAAAGGTCCTCAGCCTGCAGTGCTCCTGCAGATCCGACCAGTCCTCGGGAATGAACCCCATTGAGACGTTTTGCACCAGCTCTAAGTCACGATGCCCCTTTAACAGCGGCAACAGCGTGCTCACCAGATGTTGCGGTTCGCCGCAGCCCGATCCGATGAATATCCGGCTCCCATCCCGAATAGCCGATCCAAGTATGGAGTCGGCCTGCTTGAGGCGCTCGCAATAATAGGTTTTCCATCCCTCTCCGAAAAACATCACGCTTTGAATCCTGAATTATCTTTCTCCGTAAACAGTTGAAGACGGTGAATCCGGCTGTTTCCAACCAGCGCGCTGGGCTAATAGATCCAGGTGAAGAGTAGTCCACTCTTCCAACGGGAAATAGACCGAATCGATTCGGTCTCGCACATCGATCTGCTTAAAATATGTTTTACAGAGTCTACAATAATGAACATGGTAATATGGCTCGGTTTCCGTATAAAGGTATCCAAGCGATTCGTGATAGCGATTTTCACAGTTAGGGCATTGCAGCCTGTACAGGTTCCACTCCGATCCGCACCATGAACAGAAGCCCAGCCGTTCGCCGTCGTCCCGCAAAAACAACAATGAAGGCAGGGAGCCGCATATCGGGCAATAACCTTTTAGCCAGTCGGGTGGTGAGGAAAATCTGTTCAACAGCTCTCGAGCGGTCCATTCCAGGGACGGGCGCAGTCCGCTTCGCGCCCAGAAAAGCAAAGAAGCAATATCCTGGCCTGAGGTTTCAACCCACTCTTCCCAGGGTTCCCATTCGTGCTGCATGAAGCTTTGCCAGATGGCTTCCTTGTGCTGGGGCTGCCTGGTCAGAGCACCCTTAAGGGCAGAATAAGCTTCCCGCAGGGAATGGTTATGCGGGGGAATATGCTTTTGCATTTGATCCAGAATCTTCTCAGCAGCTTGAATATCTACCGGGAATTCCCATCTTTTAAGCAAAGGAAAACCTTCGCTCCACTTGGTTTGAACCAGTTGGGAGGAAATTTCGGGCGGCTTCAGCTTGAGCTCTCTTCCGGCGTCCAGCTGAGTCAAAAACAAAGCCTCCAGAAAAGGATAAAGATCACTATAGGCGGGTTTCTGAGATCTGGCAAGAGTGATGGACTGCTCGATGGTCTCTTTTGTTTTCTGCAACTCCGTTTTCAAAGAATCCTTCCTTACTAAAGGAGGGAAGCTGAGTTAGCAGCTTCCCCCATCTGATCTTCTGGTATGCTTTCCCACGCTGGAGCGCGGGAACACTCCGTGACCAAACTCTGTTTGGGCACGTAAATGAAACTCTGTTTCTTTGCTGCCCAAGTGCGTTCCCAAACGGAGTTTGGGAACGAGGGTAAGCGGAGTTCTGGAGCAAGGTAACAGGTGTTCTGGAACGGGAAACAGAGTTTGGGAACGATGGCAATCCAGATCGTTCTCACTCCGTGCCCCCCTGCTCCCTGCTCCCTAGCCGGGAATGAACGCACGCAGAGCTCGTCCTGCCGGCTTTACCATACCACGCATTGCAAGTTTGCGATTGATGCCCTGGGATGCACTGGCAATGGCGAACTCATGATACGCTCTGGGATCGTCCACCACCAGATAGATCACCCGGATTTCATCCGGATTGATCAGTTGCGCGTCGGGAAATTTCTTCTTCACTTCCTCAAGGCGCTTATTGGCCATGGCCAACATTTCATCCCGCTCGCCAAAGTTCATGGTACCTGTCGGACAGACCTTCACACAAGCAGGCAATAATCCAGCGCTCACCCGGTCTAAGCACATGGTGCATTTGACGATGGCGCCACCCTCGGCTTGCCTGGGGATGTCGTAAGGGCACGCTCCCTTCACTTCGTCAAAGTTGGCTTCCTTGGTCTTTTCGTTATAGACTACCGCACCGGTTTTTTCGTCATGGATCACCGCATCACTGACGTAGCCTTCGATGGCGTCTTTGCACGGCGGATCGATACAATGGCGGCATTGATCGGCAAAGAAGTACCAGGCCAGTTTTCCATCTTTTTCGACTTCACTGAAGCGCACCAGCTTATAGGTGTTCGCATCGAGGTCGGGCGGATTTTGATGACTTCCCGTGTTTTTGGTCATACTGGCCCCGTTCTGGTTCCAGTTTTTGCAGGCAATCTGGCAACCACGGCAGGCCGTACAACGGGTAGTGTCTATAAAAAAGCTTTTCCCTGCCATGGCTTACACCTCCTTCTTGCTCACGTTGACCATAAAAGCTTTGGTTTCCGGGATGCGAGTGTTCGGATCTCCTACCGCCGGAGTCAACAGGTTGGCACTGTCTCCGCCGTTGGGGGGCCATATCCAGCCGTAGTGCCAGGGGAACCCGACCAGATGAACTTCCTGATCGAGTACCTTGAAGGGCTGCAACCGTTTGGTAACAATGGCTACAGCTTCGATTTTACCTCGCGGAGACTCGACGATGGCCATGTCGCCGTTTTTGATTCCTTTGAGCTGGGCCAGTTGCTCGCTCATTTCCACAAACAACTGGGGCTCGGCTTCCAGCAGCCATGGCAGCCAACGAGTCAGTACACCTGTTTGCCAATGTTCTGTGACTCGGTAGGTGGTGCCCACAAACGGATAGCGCGGATCACACGTCTTGATGATGTCTTTGGCGGTGCCGAAGATAGCCGCCACCGGATTGTTAAGCTGTGCACTCAACGGGTTTTTATCCACTGGGCATTCGAGCGGTTCATAGTGCTCCGGGAAAGGACCATCCTTGGTGCCGGGCCCATAGATGGAGGCGACTCCGTCAGGTTTCATGATGAAGGGCAAGCGTCCTTCCGGATCAGCGGAGCCGTCGGGCTTGTGCAACGGCGGCCACGGCCCGTCAGGCACATCGCCCTTCCATTTGCCCTTGCCGTCAGCTTCCACCACCCACTCAACCACCGGTTTTTTGGGATTCCATGGCTTGCCTGTCAAATCGGCCGAAGCGCGGTTATAGATGATACGACGATTGACCGGCCAGCACCACGCCCAGTCGGAAAAAAGTCCGATCCCGCTTTTATCCTCTTTCCCCCGGCGCGCCATTGCATTGCCTTTGTCATTATAGCTATTGCAATACAGCCAGTTTCCGCTGGAGGTGGAGCCGTCGGCCTGCAGCAGTGCAAATCCGGGAACCGGTTCTCCTTTCTTATAGGTTTTGTCTTTAATCGTGACATCCTTCAGAAAGAATCCGTTCATGGCTTTTGCAACCACATGGGCGTCGAATTTTCCGTTGGTGGCATAATTCCAGTCGAGATTCAAAATGGGATCAGGAAAAACGGCTTTTTTGTCTTTCTTGTAAAGTGCTCTGATCTCATTGAACAGCTCGACCATGATGTCGCCGTCCGGCAGCGCTTCGCCCAGCGGCTCCTGCGCTTTGTAGCGCCATTGCGCCCAGCGGCCGCTGTTGGTGAGTGAGCCTTCTTTTTCCATGTAGGCGGCACAGGGGAGGAAGAATACCTCTGTCTTGATTTTCTTCGGATCCATTCCCGGCCCCTTCCAGAAAGAGGCCGTCTCATTGTCGAACAGATTCACCACGACCATCCAATCGAGAGTCGCCATAGCCGATCTGGTCTTATCCGAATTGGCACCGCTGCAGGCCGGATTCTGGCCCCAGGAGAAAAATCCGGTGAATTCCTTTCTATACATGGCATCGAACAAATCGAGCCAGGAGTAAGATTTGCCTTCTTCGATTTTGGGCAGCCAGCTGTAACCGAACTCGTTTTTCTCAGTGGCCGCATCGCCGTACATGGTCTTTAGGAAGCTCGCCACGTATTTGGGCCGGTTTTGCCACCAGTTGGCGCTTAATGGATCTTTGCTGCTGGGGGTGTATTTTTTGTTGTAGTCAGCGAGCGTCTGCAACGAGGCCGAAGGCACCGGCAGATAACCGGGCAGGATATGGAAGAGCAAGCCGTAGTCGGTGGAGCCTTGCACGTTGGATTCACCGCGCAACGCATTGACCCCGCCGCCCGCCATTCCCATATTGCCCAAAAGCAGCTGAATTATAGACATGGACCGAATGTTTTGCACTCCGACCGTATGCTGAGTCCAGCCCATGGCGTACATGATGGTCCCGGCTTTGTCGGGAGCGCCGGTCATGGCATAGGTCTCGTAGACTTTGAGCAAATCTTCCTTGGGGGTACCGGTAATGCTGGAAACCGTATCCAGGTCGTAGCGCGAATAGTGGGCTTTCAGCAATTGAAAGACACAGCGCGGATCCTGCAGAGTGAGATCGCGCGCCGGCATTCCTTCGGCATCCTTGTTGAGCGCCCAGGCAGCTGTATCGTACTTGCGGGCCTTGGGATCATAACCGGAGAAGATGCCATCTTTGAAATCATATTTGTCGCCCACGATGAAGCTGGCGTTGGTGTAATGGGCAACGTAGTCTTTAAAGTATTTTTCATTTTCCATGATATACTTGATCATGCCGCCAAGGAAGGCGATGTCCGTACCCGAGCGAAGGGGCGCGTAAATGTCCGCCTTGGCGGAGGTGCGTGTGAATCGAGGATCTACGTGAATAACAGGGCTTCCGCTGAGCTGCGCTTTGGTGACCCAACGGAAAGAAATGGGGTGATTTTCAGCAGCGTTGCTGCCCATGATTAATATGCAATCACTGTTGGCAAGATCGATCCAGTGATTGGTCATCGCACCGCGTCCGAACGACTCTGCCAGAGCCGCAACAGTGGCGCTGTGTCAGATGCGGGCCTGGTGTTCGATATAGACCAGCCCAAGAGCACGCAGCATGGCCTGGTAAGCCCAGCATTCCTCATTATCCATGGCGGCGCTTCCAACCGATGCAATCGCGTTGCACCGATTCACCACCTGCCCCTTCTCGTTCTTTGCTGTGAAGCTCGCATCCCGGCTCTTTTTCACTCGTTGGGCAATCTCTTTGAGTGCCCACTCCCAGCTCTTCTCCTGCCATTCCGAGCTGTTCGGAGCCCGATAGAGCACTTTGGTAATGCGCTTATCATTTTGGGCGATCTGGTAGGCGGCAGCCCCTTTGGCGCACAACGATCCGCCATTGATGGGATGATCCGCGTCCCCTTCGGTATAGATCACCTGCCCTGTCTCTTTAGCAGTGTGGCAAATTATTCCGCACCCCACCGCACAGTAACAACAAACGGTGGGCGTCTCCTTGGCATCTTTGGTACGCAGCTCCATGCTGAAAGCATGAACGGGGCGCAGATCAAACCCGATTCCGCTTAAAGCAAGGCCGGCAGTAGCTGCACCAGAGATTTTGAGGAAATCCCTTCGTGTCAACTTCATATTATGTCCCTCCATTTACCTTGGTCGATTGACGACTGCCCTGCGGCAGCCCAAGTAACTCATTCAAGCCTTCTGTTTCGCTGAAGTATCACCTCCTCCATGATATGGCTTGCTGAAGAAACGATCTAATTCTATTGACCCAACCTGTTATGATGTTTTGGATAAGACGGAGCAAATACCTCTGCATTGGTACGGTGGAATGGCGCCAATGATACCATTCCGCTAGTAAGTTGATACCGGTAGATTTGTTAAGTTATGAAGAAGAGAAAATCATCAAAGATAAAGTACTTTATGTGAGGTTGCTTTGTCAACGGGGTACCCTATGAATTTAAAACGCGTAGGACTATTATATGTACCAATGAGGTTGAAGAATCCCGATTGGGATAAGTCTCCAGGTTTTCTGCAGAAAAGGCGCGGCAATCCTCTCTGTAGCCACGCCATATATGATCGTTCGGTAGCAATCCTCAAATTAGACGATCCGATGTCAGCCTGCTCAAGCCGCAAAGGGGTCGCGAAGAACAATCGTCTCATCTCTGCCCGGGCCTACTGACACGATGTGCAATGGAATGCGCGCCAATTCTTCAATTCTTTTCAAATAACGCCGAGTATTTTCCGGTAAGTCGGGGAACCTGCGGATTCCTCGAATATCCTCTTCCCAACCGGGCAGTTCTTCGTAAATCGGTACACACGCCTCCAACGCACTGAGCTCAGGTGGGACCGTATCAAGCCTTTGCGGGCCGCACTGATAACCTACAGCGATCTTCAGCGTGGGCAAGCCGGTCAGAACGTCGAGCTTGGTTATCGCCAAGCCGGCTAAGCCATTCAATTTTGCGGCATTCTTGAGAACTACCATATCGAGCCACCCACATCGCCGAGGCCTGCCGGTAGTGGAGCCGAATTCTCCACCTACTTGCTGCAACCTTTGACCCGTTTCATCCAATAATTCGGAAGGGAAGGGGCCGCCTCCCACACGAGTCGTGTAAGCTTTTACCACACCCAAAACTTCATGGATCCTGTCGGGACCAACGCCGGACCCGCAGCAGGCATTCCCGGCAACCGTATTCGAGGAAGTGACAAAGGGATAGGTGCCGTGATCAATATCCAGGTGAGTTCCCTGCGCCCCTTCGAACAGTAGCTTACTGCCGAGTCGGTCGGCGGATTGAAGTCGTTCGGAGACATTTTCGGCGAAGGGTGCAAGCCGCTCGCCGTAAGCGAGGTATTCATCTAAAATGGCTTTACCGTCCAACGGTTGCTCTTCAAAAAAGTGCTGCAGCAAGAAATTTTTTTCTTCAAGGTTTTTCTCGATCTTTTCGGCCAGAGTTTCCTCGCTGAACAAGTCGTGCATTCTTATGCCATTGCGGGCCACCTTATCTTCATAACAAGGTCCGATCCCACGGCCAGTGGTGCCTATTTTGGAGCTCCCCTTCTTTTTTTCCCGAGCGAGATCCAAGGCGCGATGATAAGGCATGATGATGTGTGCATAACGGCTGATGATCAGGTTCTCGGGGCTGACCGGCAATCCGTGGCCAATGAGACGATCGATCTCTTGAATTAAGACGGCCGGATCGATTACCACGCCGTTTCCTATCGCGCAAATCTTACCCGGGTGAAGAATACCGGAAGGGATTAGATGCAGGATGAATTTCTTCCCTTTGACAACTAGGGTGTGACCGGCATTATTCCCCCCTTGAAAGCGGATCACGTAATCAGCGTTGTCTGTGAGCAGATCGACAATTTTTCCCTTTCCCTCGTCACCCCACTGGGTCCCTACGATAACGACATTGGCCATGATGCTTCTTTCTCCGCAACGAAAAGAGCTCGTTTAAATTTGGATGGTTGATACACGTTGTCATTACAATTTATTCACGAGTTACGGCTTTGCCCGGTTCAGGTGTGCCTTGGAAAAAGCCGGAGCACTGTGAAAATCGGCACATTCTAACGTGTAATTAAAAAAGAGATTTCTGTCAAAGGCAAATTCAAGGAGGGGAAAATGGATAGCCTTTGCCACGCGGTTCTTATTCGCAGCAAAGGCTAACTTTGGATCATCAATATTGACGCATCGATCGCAATCGAAGAATGCGTTCTTCAATGGGGGGATGAGTACTGAAAAGGTTGACCAGGCTCTTGCCGGAAAGGGGATTTACGATAAACATATGAGCAGTTTCCGGTCTTGCATCATGCATCGGCAGACGCTGCGATGCCATGGATAATTTTTCCAGGGCACTCGCCAGAGATTCAGGACTGTGTGAGAGTCTGGCACCTGTTTCATCAGCCAGGTATTCGCGCGATCTCGAAATAGCCATTTGTATGAGCATAGCTGCAATTGGAGCCAGAATAGCGGTCACAAGCAACCCGATTATGCCGCCCCCGCCTTCCTCATTATCGCTTCTGCCGCCCCCGAAGATAGCGGCCCAGCGAGCCATGTTTGCGAGTATCATCACCACACCGGCCAACGTCGCGGCGATCGAGCTTATTAGAATATCACGATTTTTTACGTGTCCCAGTTCATGGGCGAGAACGCCCCGAATTTCTTCCGGGGTCAGCAGTCTCAGTATTCCTTCAGTCACCGCTACGACCGCATGCTCCGGGTTTCTTCCGGTTGCAAAAGCGTTGGGTGTGTCCTGCGGGATAATGTACACGCGAGGCATCGGCAAATTCGCCTGCGCCGCCAGTTCCCTGACAATGCGGTAGAGCTCGGGTGCTTGATGCTCGTCGACCGGCTGCGCTCGATACATGGCCAATACGATTTTATCTGAAAACCAGTAGCTGCCAAGATTCATGATCACAGCCAGCACGAAAGCGATCACCATCCCCTGCGAACCGCCGAAAAGGCGCCCGATAAAGATTATCAATGCGGTGAGTACGGCTAAAAGCAAAGTCGTACGCAGTTTGTTTTCCATCTTCTTATTCCTCCATCGTGTTAGATCTGCTTACTTATTTCCTAACTTCAGGCGGGTAGTCAAACTGATCTAAGTCTAGTGTTTGTTGTCGCCGATACAGCTTTCGCCGGTACCAGTAATTGGCTTTTCTCCAGTATATCGACGGGATCACAATAAAATTAAGGAAATCGGCATGAACTGTCAAGCTGGATTGAAGCTGGTTTGGAGCTTAAGGGACGGATTGCCTCCGGGTGATTTGTTGTTGAGCTTGGAAAAAGAGACGTGTTAATATTTTGCTCCTGAAAATTGAGCGACTCGATGAAAATTGGGGAGTGCACCTTATAAACAGAGCCACCACTGTTCGTGATATTCGAATTTGCAGCCGCTATAATCTGCCACTCGAAAAAACGTCTCTAGGAGAGGATGCATGCGTTATTCGAAGTATTTCATTCACACCTTGTTTGAGGTCCCCAAGGAGGCCGAAATTCCTTCGCACATTCTCCTTTTGCGAGGATCTTATATTCACCCGATTGCCGCCGGCGTTTATTCTCTGCTGCCGTTAGGACATCGTGTCGCGGAAAAAGTCAAAAACATTCTGCGCGACGAGCTCAATGCCATCGGCGGCATGGAAGTCACCATGCCGGTCCTCAATCCTGCCGAATTATGGAAAAAGACCAAACGGTATTTTGACATTGGCGCAGAGCTTTTCCGTATCAAAGATCGGAAGGATCGCGAGTTTGTATTGGCGATGACACACGAAGAGGTCATTACCGATATCGTCAAACAGTTTATGACCTCGTATCGTGACATGCCGGTCATGCTCTACCAGATTCATACCAAAATACGCGACGAGGCTCGCCCCCGAGCTGGCTTGCTGCGGGTTCGAGAATTTTTCATGAATGACGCCTACAGCTTTCACACCGATTTTGCCGACTTGGACGCCTATTACCCTAGAATCTTCAATGCTTATCTGCGAATATTCGCCCGTTGCGGGCTCAAATCCGTGCCCATTGAGGCGGATTCGGGAATTATGGGCGGGACAGGCTCCCATGAATTCATGCTCGATTCCCCACATGGCGAAGATCGTTTTGTAGTCTGTACCCACTGTGACTATCGGGCTAATACGGAAAAGGCCGCAGGAGCTAAGCCAATGATTCGAGCTATTACCGACAGCCCGAATCCCATGGAGAAAGTAGAGACGCCCAACGTCAAAACAATTTCCGATCTTATGGAATTCTTCGCAACAGATGAGCGGCAATTCCTCAAGACGGTTGCCTATGAAGCGGACGGGGAGGTGGTTTTGGCGGTCATTCGGGGCGATTTTGCCGTCTCTGATACCAAGCTCACCAACCACCTAAAAGCTATCCATCTGGATTTAGCTTCCGAGCGGTGGCTTTTGAACAAAGGGCTGCATCCGGGGTTTCTATCTCCTGTAGGTCTAAAAGGAGTGCGCATCATCATGGATACCTCCATCGATGATCAAACATTGTATGTGGCTGGCGGAAACGAGCCTGACACACACTTCAAAAATGTTCTCTACGGCCGGGATTTCAGCGTGGAGGAAAAGGTCGATATTGCCGAAGTTCGCCAGGGAGACGGATGCTTGCAGTGCGGACAGGGACAGCTCGAGATTCGCCGCGGTATAGAACTGGGACACACTTTCAAGCTGGGCACGAAATACACCGCCCCGGACACAATGGATGTGACCTTTTTAAACGATCGAGGAGAACAACAGAGGGTGATCATGGGCTGTTACGGTATCGGTGTGGAGCGGCTCATGGCTTCGGCCGTCGAACAGTGCCACGATGATGCGGGCATCATCTGGCCTAGCAGTATTGCTCCATTCCAGGCGATGGTGACCTCGCTGGGCCAAAAGCCGGAGATCCTGCAGGCCGCTGAAGCGGTCTACTCACGCCTGCAAAGCCGATATGAAGTGCTATACGACGATCGCAACGAATCGCCCGGGGTTAAGCTAAAAGATGCCGATCTGCTGGGCATCCCAATCCGTATTGTAATTAGTCAAAAGCTTCTGAAAAACAGTGAGTTGGAGATAAAGGTGAGAAAGACCGGCGAGGTGATCATTTGTCCGCAAGGGCAATTGGAGGAAAAACTCGAGCAGATAATGGCTGCTCAACAACCTTCATACGAAGAGCTGCCTTACTTGGTGGAATAGTGGACTGTCGCAAAAATGCGAACACATTTGATTACTGTTAAGTCGCTTCCTTTGCTGACAGGCTTTCTCTTACCTAAATTTGGCGATCCATGCCGTAGCAAGGCTGAGATTACCATAACGGTGAAAGTCGGCTTGATGGAAAGCTACCAATGCAATCGCCAAATTAAGGTCTCCAGTTAGGCGAAGCGTAGGTAGATGCCGCTACCAGTTGGAAGCGTATCTCCTGAGAAGCGAATTTATGCACAGATTCGTTTAGTTCGATGCATTCGGGGCTGTATCTCACTATCATCAATAGCCTTGAAGCCTTGTTCAAGAGTAATCCTACTGACCACCGCGGACCGGCCAAACACACGCTGTTTCCAGCCATCTGTCCGCTATATGAACACGGCCGTCAGAAAAACCTACGGTCCACACATTGATCGGTGTACTCATGTAAGTGGTCGATGACCAATAAGAACTGCTGACTTCCACGTCCCAGAATGGATCACCTTCTTGCCATTGACCGGTGCCCGCTGCGTTGGTAAGCGTAGGGGAGGAAAGGAAACCCAAGTCTAGAAGACTCTCCAGCTCAAAACGGTTTGGCAGCCTCCAATCTCCCGGGCTGGAACCATCGGACAGCCCGCACAAGCCATGCTGTAATAAGCTGGCTTGAAGCAACGCATTACTGAAGCTATCCGGGGTGTCAATACAGCTCGCATTTCGCAGCCAGACCAGTCCCGTCAAGTTGTCTTTGACCGTCCCGTCATTGTTAACCGTGAAGCGTGGGCTGGGCCTAGCCACTCCTTTCTGCAGATTCCCATCCTGACCTTGGCCGGAGGTGGCACATTGGACCTCATGTCCATAAACATCATAACATCTGGTCTGGCCGGTCTTTTGAACCGGTGCATAGTTTTTCTTAACGGTCGGTACCACATAATAATCTCCGAAACAGAGCATCGTACAACTGACAAGAATCCCCATAACCAGCAGACCGATTGAAAATACACTCCTCATAGTCTTCTCCTCTTTTCATGAATGTTTTTGCAAACAGTGCCGAGCAGAGCAATCCTCTCAGGGCGCGTCAAGCAGCAGGAGATAAATCTGGGCCGTGCCTGAGTGGAGACGTTTGGACGCGGAAAATTCCGACGTGCTGCCGTCAGTGTCACTTGCGATAGCGGTCACGTTGAAGCCGTTAAAGTCACCCGTGCAGACCCACTTTTTGGTCGTATCCGCAATTCGTTCTTAGCGCATGGCGTCATGACAATCTCCTCTGGTTCATTTTAAATTCTCTCCGCGGTCAGGCAGTAATAGAGCAATGCACTCACCTGGTTGCATTACGAATTGAGCTTGTGGAATAGAGTATCTTCAGATCCTTCTCGAGCTAGTGAGCTCGGGAAGGTAAGAATATTTAACATCTGTATTTTCAGTCTGTTGCCATCACTCTGTCAATCAGGAAAAAAGCGGATATAGGGCTCATCATCAGATTCCTCGAATGGAGGGTGACTTCACGTTCTCGACTTCGGTAACCAGTATTTTTTGAATTCTGGCTTACGGGATAAGAAGTCTTTCTTTTGAATACGATCCATTGTATTGTGGGGCAGCGATCAAAGAGTAAACAGATTCATAACGGCTTTTGAAAAAGAAAGTGAGGAAGATGCAGATGAAAGAGTGCTCTGTCAAAAAGACAATTGGCTTTATCTTGTTCATCTTCGCGGGCCTTTTCTTATTCAGTCATCCGGTATTAAGCGCCACCTACGACGCCACCGGTCAATGGGAGGTAGACGCTTATAATTTTTGGACAGATGATTGTCCCTTTGACGTCCCAGTGTCGGACTTATCCGGTTTGGTAAGCATAGTTCAGGATGGCGATGATTTCGTTATGATATTTACGGTAGACGGGGAGACGATCGAGTTCGAGGGAACAGTCTCAGGAGCAATTTATACAGCCACTGCATCATACGAAGATTTTGGATTGGAAGTTTCGGCGGAGATTAATTTCACTCTTAGCTCAAGCACAGCCGCATCAGGAAATGCGAATGTCGAGTTGCCCGATGTACCCATCTTCTCTTGCGAGGGAGGGTTCGATTTTTCAGCAAGTAAAGCGAATGGAGAAGATGTTCAACAACTTGCTGCAGGTGATCTCAATGGCGACGGTCGCGATGATCTTATCGCTGCTACCTCCTCACAATCAATGTATTACACTTCAAACCTATCCAATTGGCAGTCATTGACCGGGAGACTCGAACAAATCACCACAGGCGACCTCAATGGCGACGGCTACGACGATCTTGTTGGATTGACCGAATTCGGAAGCATCTATTACACCCTCGATCTTAACACCTGGCAGTATCTTCCGGGGATTCTTAATCAGATCACAGCAGGTGATTTCGATGGTGACGGCTTCGACGACATCGCCGGTGTCACTTCCAGCGGTCAGATTTTCATGAC
>Ga0068714_10004136_pt1 | contig 16527 bp, 13 predicted proteins | sample MTBNYHSulfiMetaG_FD_62988 | JGI IMG/M metagenome (GOLD analysis project Ga0068714, IMG submission 62988) | Enrichment culture microbial communities from rom New York Harbor, USA that are MTBE-degrading - MTBE-NYH (New York Harbor Sulfidogenic)... | ecosystem: Environmental > Aquatic > Marine >...
ACTGACTCTTAATCAGTAGGTTCGGGGTTCGAGCCCCTGACGGCCCACCAATAGAAACATGGGGTTACGGTGAAAGCCGTAGCCCCTCTTTTTTTTGTGAGACTCCGTGTGAGGCGTTTGCCCGGGTCCGCCCTTGGACAGGAAGAGAAGCCTATTCCTTGTCACCGTTCAGGACGTTGTGGAGCAACCTTGCCAGGTCTTCGATCGCATAGGGTTTGGCCAACACTCCGCAGAAACCATGTTCTCGAAACTTCGACAGGGTCCGGTCATCGGAATAACCGCTCGAAACAATGGCTTTCACATCTCGGTCCATGGTTTTGAGTTTCTTGATCGCCTCTCGGCCTCCCATACTTCTGGGGATTTCCAGATCCATTATGACTGCATCAAATGGATGTTTGTCTTCCATGGCCTTTTGATAGAGGTGAACCCCGGATTCGTGATCCTTGGCCGCCCGGACCCGATACCCCAGCCGCGTGAGGACTCCACGGGTGGCTTTTCGGACAATTTCCTCGTCATCGATCAGCAATATGTGCCCTTCTCCCTTGATCGGGTTACCCTTCGCCTTTTCGCTCGTTTCAGGTTGATTCTCAGAAGCAGGCAAATAGAAATGAAAGATGGTTCCAACTCCCTCTGTAGAATCCACGTGAACATGTCCATCGTGGCGGGTAATAATGGAAAGACAGGATGAAAGGCCCAATCCTCTTCCTCTCTCCCGTGTCGTGAAGAACGGATCGAATATCTTGGAGAGCTGTTCTTGCGGTATGCCATGCCCCTCATCCTGTATGGATACGGCTACATACCGACCCCCCTTCAAATTCAAATGCTCATTTTCCCCGAGGGTCAGATTCTCAGCGCGGATCTTTATGCCCCCCCCTTGGGGCATCGCCTGATGCGCATTGATCACCATATTGTGGACGACCTGACCGATTTGTACCTGATCGACTTCTGCCGGCCACAGATCATCCGCCAGAGAGTATTCGCACACTGCATCGCAACCGGTGAGGGCGAATGAAGCCGTCTCCCGCAGCAGGCTGGAAAGATCCACGGGCTGTTTGATCGGCGCTCCGCCCTTTGCAAAGGTGAGCAGTTGATCGGTTAACCCTTTGGCTCGCAAGGTCGACGTCTCTGCGTCTGCCAACAGTTCACAAATCTGAGGATCAAGGTTCCCGTACGTTCTTGCAATGGCAATATTGGCCAGAACGGGAGTCAGAAGGTTGTTAAAATCATGGGCAAGCCCTGCAGCAAGAATACCCAGGGACTCAAGTTTTCTGATGCGGGTGATCTCTTCCTCCACCAGTTTTCGCTCCGTGATATCCCGCATGATTCCCAGCACAAAGGCGTCGGTTCCGTCTCCTCCCTTGGAAAGGGATATCTCCATGGGGAATTCCGTTCCGTTTTTGCGCTCGCCAGGGAGTTCCACAATGCGGCCGATGACGCCGTCAGGTCTTCCCGTAGCGAAGAAGTCAGCGATGTCCTTTGCGTGACGAGACCGATACCGTTCCGGCATCAGGCTATCCAGTGGGCGGCCCAGCATTTCTTCGCAAGGTCGACCAAACAAGCTCTCGGCCGCAGGATTGAACAACTCCACAAGTCCCTTGCTGTCAATCACAATCATGGCATCCCGGCTGGAAGCGAAGATGGTTCGCAGACGTTCATCACTCCTCTGTAGCTCTTCCTCTGCGTGCTTGCGCTCGGTGATATCTTGCAGAAAATTCAGGGTGGCGGGTTTCCCCTCCCATGGCATCACGATCGCATTGATTTCCGCCCATTTCACATGGCCCCGTTTGTCAACGACGCGAAAGGGATAGATGGAAGGGAGTTCCTCGCCCCTCAGTCTCTTGAAGTGATTCTCCGTGATCATTTTTCGATCATCGGGGTGAATGAACTCGGTAATGGGCCTGGAGCACAACTCTTCCTGCGTGTAGCCTGTCACCTCCGTTGCTTTGGGGTTCGTCAACTTGAGCATTCCTTCTTGCACAACCAGAATCGCTTCGTTGGCGTTTTCGATCACCAGTCGATATTTTTCTTCCGATGCCTTGAGGGCCTGCTCTGTCTGGATACGTTCAGAGATTTCCTGCTCCAGTTTGGCGGTTCGTTCTTTGACGAGGTCGCTGGCGTGTCGCACGTGGTTCTTTAACTCGTCCCCGGCACGCTTGCGAGCTGTGATGTCCCGGGTAACGCCGATCATGCCGATGGGCCGCTTCTGTTCATCCCTCAAAAAAGCGCATTTGGCCTCTGTCCAAATCGTTGAACCGTCTTTGCAGTATTGTTCGAGGTCGAGCGTAATGGATCTGTTCGGATTGGGTTGATTCTTCGTTTCGTTCGCCAATTCATCCTGAAACACCTTCATCGCCAACGCATAGGATTCTTCTGTCAGATGTTCAACAAGCGGTTTTTGGAGGACCTCGTCCACGCTGGAGCCCGTGAGGTTCTTGACAGACGGGCTCACGAAGAAATGCTTGAAGTCCATATCTACGGCCCAAATCACGTCATGAATCTTTTCCGCCATCAAACGGTATTGTTCCAGAAATGTTCGTGTGTGGATCGCACGTCGGGTGCGCTTGGCTTTCATGAGTTCCAATTCTTCAACTCTCTTCTTCAATTCCTCATAGGTCGGCTTGTCGGCCATGGGTTGACCCCTTTGGGTAGAACGCTCTGCTTCCATCCTGGCGGGTCTTCTAGTCAAAACAATATTATCCGACATGCCGTTTCCAACCTCAAGGGGTTTGTCCTTTGCCCATTTTCGAAAGGATCCCCCCAACGAGAGGCCTTTCGCAGGAGGGACGAACCGAAACCGGAGAATGTGTTCTCCTTCTGCCGGAGCCGTGCGCGTCGTGGGCCCAAGAAAAGACCCTCTTCCTCTCCCTTCCGTCGATCCTGGCACGCGCTTGCACCGGACATGCATGATTGGGAGAGTGAGCACCGGGGGCGCCGCTCCCACGGGCGTCTGCGAGGGTGCGCGGAAAAGGTGTTGCTCCAAACGTTTTCATCGAGATAAAATAATTTGTGAAGAAGGCCGGCTTGGCCGCCGTTGGCCGGCCGGTCCCGGCCCGCCATCCTGGCGCAGAGGAGAGGAAAGATGATGCGTTCGATGCGCGTTTCCTGGGGTGTGGTGTTTGCCGCGTTCATCCTGAGCGCCTGTTACCAGCCGGGCGGTCCGGTCCCGGAGGCACCGACGGACCCCGCGCTGCGTGTGCCCGTTCTTCAGCAGGTGACCGTGGAGGAGGAGATGATCTACGCTCCTTACCCGCGGGACAACGGGGAGATCCCGGGGACCAACGTGTGCGGCTGGGATTGCGATTGGATCCGTTTCACGCGCTACCGTCCCGAAACCGGGGGTGCACCCAAGGCGGTGGACGCCGTCCTGATCCTGATCCCCGGGTACATGGGGGGGGCCAACAGTTTCGACTACATGGGGCGACAGCTGGTGTCCATGGCTGAGGCGGACCCCGGGGCCGGCAGCCTGGAGGTCTGGGCCGTGGACCGCCGCACGAACTGCCTGGAGGACCTGACCGGCATGAATGCGGCCGAGGCGGCCGGGGATCCCGGGATCATCGTGGACTACTACTACGAAGGGGCCGTCTACGACGGGCACACCTTTCCCGGGTTTCTGGGGGAGGCGGATCTGCCGTTCCTCTCCGAGTTTGGTCTGAAGCTGCTGATGGACGATCTGTGGGCCATCCTCAGCGCCAAGATTCCGGATCCGGCGGACCGAAGGAACTCGGTGTTCGTGGGGGGACACTCGGCGGGCGGCGGATTCGCCTCGTACTTCGCCGGGTGGGATTTCGATGGCAACGCACTTACGCCGGAGGACGCGGGCTACCGGAATTGCGCGGGCCTGATCGGCCTGGACGGAAGGGTGGGGGCCCGATCCGGCACCTACATCGACGAGACGGAGTTCCTGGAGCGATTGGCCGGCATCCGGAACGGGACCGAGCCCAGGCTTAACCTCTTCATGGGCGTCACCCCGGAGGTTCTGTCCCTGTTCGAAACGGTGGCCATGTACGCCCACCTCTTCCCGCAACAGGAGTCCACCATGAGCGAGATCCCGTTTTCCGAGGACGTGGCGGGCATGATCCGGCTCCTGCACTCGCGGGACCTCGTGCATTTCCTGGCCGGGAACCCGTCGTTCGACGCGTTCCGCTACACGAACGAGGCTGTGCTGGGCGTGTTCTTCGACGACAACTTCAACCCGGTGAACATCCTGCAGACCAGCATGGGTTTTCTGCAGGGGGGGGCGGTGGTGGAGAAGTCGTTTCCGGGCGATGTGGCCTCGCTTATCGGGCTGCCGGGCATCGTCGAGGAGGGGGTCTACATCGCCTGGGACGCGGGGCCCCCGCTGTCCCTGGGCAACGGGCCCCTCTACGCATGGGTGAACTACGACCAGGTAGGTAACGCGGCGGACCCCGACTACAGAGATACCACGGGCGAGTTCGTCTACACCACCTGGCGGGACGAGGTTTCGGACATCCAGGTCGTGGCCCACAGCCTGTACCGGGGCGACACGAATTTCCCCGAGTGGTACTACACCTCCCGGATCGGTCTGGACACCAGCGCCGCGTCCGGTCCGTACGCCGCCTCACACGGCCTGTCCTTCCTGCACAACGACCGGATCGAGGATCTGCCGCAGATCAACCTCTACGCCGCGGATCGAGAAGGCTACAACCACCAGGACGTGCTCTTCGCGGCGGTGGACCGGCCCGACCACCGGGAAAACGAGGTCCTGGGTCCCATGATGGAGTTTGTGTTCACGCACAGCGGCGGCAGCCTCACCGTCCCGTGAGGGGCGCGTGACGTTCTTTTCTCTTCTTTCTGCGGAGCGGGGCGTTGCGTGTCATCTGTAATGCAAAAATCCCCAGGGATTGTAATTGAAAAATCCCCACCCTCCAGAAGAGGAGGGAACAAGGATGACAGAGGTGCAGCGGCCAGAAACTGATGTCCATGGATCTGAGTTAAAATAGGTTGACACGTCCTCCGATGGAAGCCCGGGCATGTACCGGGAAAAGGAGGGACGTGATGGCATTCTGGAGAAGGAAGGCACGGAAGAAGAGTACCCCGCAAGGCGCGAGTCTTACCCCGAACATCGACACCGCTGTCCCCCGGAAGCTGTTCCCGCCGGAAGTGAAGTTACAGGCGATCAAAGCCCTGGAAGCGGGCCTCGAGTTCGCGCTCCTCGGTCGCCAGGAAGGTGAGCGTGCCGTCCGTGGAAACGATCTCCCCGTTTTCCAGCCAGTAGAGAAACCGGTATCCGCGCTCCGGCTCGGCCGTCAAGGCGACGAGTTCGTTGTGGAGGTAGGGCCCCGCGCCCAGGACCGCGCCGCCGGGGGTGCCCGCTCCCACGGTGATCTGGTAGAGGGTCCCGTTCACGGCGTAGAACCCGGTGGAACCCGCCGTGCCGTAGAGCCCGACGGCAACGACCCGCGAGGCCGGTTCGAACCCTCGAACGCCGAGGACCCCGGATCGAGCTGGTCCCCGAGGACCAGGTCCAGGTTCCGCAGCCCTTCCCGTTTCCGGCGCCCCATGATGGCTTCCTATCGTGACCGGACCTGCAGGACCCGTTCGTTCCCTAGGACGGACGTCGCAGCGCCGGGACCGCCGAGCGGACGAGGTAGGCCGGAACGTCCCGGAACAGCTCGGCGAGGTACCTGGCCTCGTTCGCCTTCTTGACCAGCACGGCCGCCCGGCCTTCGACCGGCAGCCCGGCCACGATCCCCACCCCGTCCCGGTCCCCCAGCCCGATCAGCTCGCCCCGGGGCCGGTACCGCTCCGGCACCATCGGCCGGCCCTCCGACCGACGAACGAGGTTTCCCGCTGCCACCCCGGCATGGTACATGGCCCGCTGGGCGCTCAGCAGGTTTGACCACTCCCCGGAGGGCTCGACGCGCGCGAAGTCTCCGACCGCGAACACCTCCGGGTGCTCCGGGCACTGCAGGCAAGCGTTGACCCGGAAGGGAGTCCCCTTGCCCAGGCCGCCCACCTCCGACCTCCTCACGCCGCTGCACCAGACGACCAGGTCCGCCTCGACCCGCTCCCCGGAGGCGAGCTGAACCCCGCCCTCCCGCACCTCGGCAACGGCCGTGCCGAGCATCAGTCGGACCGCTCGGCTCCGGAAGTAGGCCTCCAGGTACCTCCTCTGCCGCTCCCCGCACTGCGACCGTCCCAGGATCGTTTCGGCCTTTTCGATCAGACGGATCTCGCACCGGCGGGGCGCCGCGACCTGCCGGAGCATGGCCGCGACCTCCACCCCCTCGATCCCGGCCCCGCACACGAGCACGCGCCGCACGGGCCCGCGCTCGGCCTCGACCCCGAGCGCCTCGATGCGGCGCCGGCATTCCCGGGCCGCCTCGAAGGTGAGCAGAGAGACCGTGTGCTTCCCGGCGCCCCGGACCCCGAGGTACGTCGTCTGCCCGCCCAGGGTGATCAGAAGGCTGTCGTAGTCCAGGGACCCGCTCGACGTGACCACGGATTGTCGCCGGAAGGCGATCCGGTGGACCTCCCCAAGGTGGAACACGGCCCCGGACGCCCGGGCGAACCACTCAATCGGGTAGCGGACGAGGTGGTCCCGGCCGCGGACCACGGCGACCTCGTGGAACCGGGTCTTGATCGTGTGGTGCGGGAAGGCGTCCACGACGACAATCTCGTGCCGGGCCGGGCCCGTTTCGCGCCGCAGGCGCCGCAGCGCGGCCAGGCCAGCGTAGCCCCCTCCGAGGATCAGGGTTCGTGTCGTGCGCAATCGGCCCCCCTTCCCACGCCACCCGGACCGTGCTGTGAACGTCCCGCAGGGGCGCCGGGCGCGTGTATCCGCCCCGGGACGCAGACACCCAAGACGCGAAAGCAGCAGGGTGTCTCCGGTTTGTGACGAGGGGGGCCCGGCTCCAGGAAGTCGGAGGCCTTCTCACCCGCCGGCTTGGTGCCTTGTTCCTCCAGCCGCACGGGCAGGGTGCCCCTTGCCCCCGCATGATGTGCGCCGCGTTCGTGCACAGATTCATCAGGACCTAGCGTCCGGGACGGGTGGCCGCGCACGAAGGCTGGTTTCACTGGGACCTGCTCACGGATCTCGATGGTGCAGGGCAGGGAAGACCAAAGGAGGCGAACCGTCTCCCGGACGACGCTCAACGGGTCCAGGGCTTGGTTTCCGGTTCCTGCTGGCGGCTGAAGGGAAAGACCTGACCCGTCAGGCTGCGGCCTCGCTCGCCGGCATGGAGGCTCTGCCTCAGGTTGCCGCAAACGACCGGGGCTCTCTGCGCCTGCTGAAGGGGCGGCTCCGCACAGCCAGTGATGATGCCCAGGATGTTGTTGAAGTCGTGGGCAAGTCCGCCGGCCAGGGTCCCCCATGGCCTCCGTTTTCTGAATCTGCCGAAACCGGGACTCCATCTCCAGCCGCTCCGGTTCCGCACGCTTGGGCCTCGTGATGTCCTAGACAGAATTCGCCACGGCCTCCACACACGGTCTGCCGGGTTCGCTACGGGGCACGGGGACCTGAGGAAGATCCGGCCGTCCCGCCTGCCCCCTCAAAACCGATGGGCTCGCCGGTCGCCACGCCCTGCCGCACCCTCTCCCACCTCTGCCGGCCTGGTGTGGCAGCAACAGGACGAAGGTGCCGCACGAAGAAAGAAGCCTTTGACATGATCGCTGTTCACGAGGTCTTCGTAGCGCAGACGATCTTGGAAATCCGGTATTTTTCGATACCGTCCAGTTCGAAGCCTGCACGTGCCAGGACCTCCGACCAGTCCAGTTCAAAGAACGCCTGGACGCTCGCAGGATAAGAAAGCCTCGTGTACACGCCGAAGATCGCCTGGATCCACGGCCGCACGTCCTTCTCAAATTCGACCAGGTAGAGCCTTCCGCCCTGCTTCAGGACACGGCGGATTTCCATCAACACCTGCATCATGAGTTCGTGCTTCATTTCGTGCAGGGCAAACGACGACATGGCAACGTCGAACTGCTCGTCCGGAAAGGTCATGGCCGTCGCATCCATCTCGTGCAGGGAGACGTTCCCGATGTTCTGCTTCGCGATCTTCTTCCTGGCGACGGCAAGCATCTCCGGGGACAGGTCGATCCCCGTGACGGCGACGCCGGATGCAGCGACGGGCAGGGCGCCCCTTCCGGTTCCGGAACATACGTCCAGGACGGACAGGTCCCCGGCCGGCACCTTCCCGGCCAGGGCCAGGCGCGGATTGTTGCCGCTCCCGGAGAAGACGATTCTCTCCAGTGTCGAGAACAGCGGATCGTAGTACATCGACAGCCTTCTGTACTTGCGCCTCACGTGCATGGTCTCCGGTGTTGTCTTCATCGCTGTTCCGCATCCGCTACGGGTCATAACAAGGCGCCTCCTTCCTGCTTTCCTCCTGCGTTTCGGACGACCATGAACCAACGTGCAAACTCGAGGGCGCATCCGCCTCACCGGGAGAGGAAGACACGGAACCTTCTTTCCCCGAACCTCGTGGACTTCTTTGGGCGGGTAGGATGTTTGTGCAGCGGGTAGAGACTACGACCGATCGCCGTTTAGGAAATTGTTTGGATGCCCCTCCCCAGGGTACAAGAGCCTCTGGAAATGAAACCCCACCCATAAGAACCAGGAGGGACATCGCATGGCCAGAAACGTAGAGAAGAAGGGACTGGATGTCAACGGCAAGATCGTGAACATCGCTGCGGACATACACATGCGGTCCTGGCACGTCACCGCCCTGGGGGAAGGAGTCGTCGTCGTGACGGGCAGCGTGGCCAGGCGAAGACCGTGTGTTCCCGGAAGGAAACAAGGTGTCGCCAGTAGGAAATGCAGCATCGCTGGCAGCAGGGCAGGTCACTATATGACCAGACCGGAATATACTTCTTGCCCATGACAAAGTCGGGCCGGACTACTGAATTTCATGGTCCTTCGTGCGGTACTCCGGCGGCACCTCCATGATCGCAGGCAGACTGATCAGGGGGCCGCGTTCGATCCGTTCGACGGTCTGCCTCGACTCCCGGACGGCAAACGCATCAAAGTAGCACTAGAACAGGCCGACCTTGGCGTTCGGATGTGTGCCCGGATCGTAGATCATGTCCATGAACTCGTCGAACACAGATCGGCCGGTGGCCTTCTCTTTGGCACGGGCGGCTCGTTTCCACTTGGCCCTAAAATCGTCAGAGTAGAACTTCGCCGTAGGCTATCTTCCAGCTCCGGGTCGTGCTCCTCCTCGTTTTCCGCTTCCCTTGAGTTGCATGATCATCCTCCCGTTCGCCCAAGTCGCGGGCGAGGTGAACTTCAGGTGAAAGCCTGTATCCATGAATACCGCAACACGGCCAAAACAAAAACAAGGAAAACAGAAATGGACCCCGGAATTCCGACAGGGGTTTAAGTGAAATCTTCCACTGGGAAACACTGTTCATCAGGCCGCCTCGGGCAGGTTGACTGGACCCGTGTATACTTCATGCGAATTCCGGCCCAATCTGTCCACCGATTCCGGACGAAGCTGTCCACCGATTCCGGAGGAAACTGTCCACTGATTCCGGGCTGAAAGTATCCAGTTCTTCGTAAGCACCGGAATGGAACATTCGAAGGGGACGATTCCTGCGCCCCACCTCGGAGCGGCAGTCGACACTGGCAGAAGGATCCACAAGGATGCTTCCTCAAGAGCGACCATCTTGAGGAGGTGTCATGCCAGCAAAGAGACTGTCGATGCGCAAGCTCAAGGATGTCCTGAGACTGCAGATGGAGCACGGTCTGACGGATCGAGCTTCTTCGTCGTGTTTCCCCTTGTCGGTCACTCCTCCTCGCCTTCGGTTCCCTCTTGTGAGTGTCGCTCTTCCCGGTCGGCTCAGCCGGCGACGAGAAACCACTTTACTGGCCCGGGACTTCAGGGTCGCTTCTTCGACGTGGGTCCGAGTGGGGTCCCGGAGCGAAGGAGGGTCACGGGTCCGTCCGGCAAGGGTGCGGTGCGAGAAAGCGCTTCGCCCTGACGTTGAAGTTGAATGTTATCGAAGGCAAACCACAGAGAAGGAGAGGGTACCACAGGGAAAAGGGAGCGACAAACAGGGAGCGGAAGGCTTGCCACGCCCGGCCTTCACGGTCGGGCTCGGCATTGGTTCACGCCCCGACGAAGGGCGCGGCACAGGATTGGGAAAGTGGGGACAGAGTGGGGACTGAAGCCATGCGGTCAAGAAAAAAGGACCCAGGGAAGGTGCCCTAAGTCCTTGATTTTTCCTGGTGCCGAGGGACGGAATCGAACCGCCCACACGCGGATTTTCAGTCCGCTGCTCTACCGACTGAGCTACCTCGGCAGGTTTTTCTCTCTCCTTATGTAAAGGAAATCCCGGGAACTGTCAACTGGCGCCCGCCACGCGTGTGGCGGCCACCCGGATCTCAAGGGTTCCGGCAATCTTGTCGTGCAGGCCCTGTTTCCTGCTATCCACGGCCACCCAGAGAAACCCGATCTGCAGGGTGAGCATGTTGAGATAGTAGCCGATCGTCCGGAGGAGGGCTTGCCCATAGGTCACGGGGCCCCCGTCCGTCCGGATGACCCGCAGGCCGAACAGCTTCTTGCCCAGGGTCTGGCCGCTCTTGCCCAGGAACAGGGTGTAGTAGACCAACTTGATGAAGACATCCAGGCCTGCCATAGGGGCCCACTGTGCCCAATAGCCGGGAGCGAGCTGCTCCGCGGAAACGGTTCCGGATGCCCCGGTGGTGTATCCGATGATCGCAACGGTGGCCAGTAGCCAGAGGATCATCCAGAGGAAGACCGAGTCCACAAGATAGGCGCAGACCCGGATCCAGAACCCTGCGAAGCGAACCTCGGCGGCTGCGGGTTGGGGAGCGACGGGCGGCAGTGCGTTCTCCATCTTCTCTCCGTGTAAGCAGGTTCCCGGCGCCCGGCCCGGGGGTTTCCACCCCGGCACTCGGGTCGGCAGGATGGTTTGCGGGAAGGCGGCCTCTCCTTTCGGCCGTGCTTGAGGTTCTGCCAGGCCGTTGGCCCCGTTCTCAGGCCCGATCCCCTGCCCAGCCCACAATCCCTCCAGCGAAAACAGGTTCCTCTGCCCCTCTTCTAACCCTTCCCGCAGGGGATTTCAACACGCGGCGGAAAAGGGAAAATCGTCACCGCAAGGATGCGTTCACATGGGGCGGGCGTGGGCCGTTCCTCGCCCGGGGGACTCGATCCGTCCCCGGTTTCTAGTCGATTTGCCCCGGACAAGGGGAGCGGGGTTCGCGCGAGGAGGCCGGTCCGCCGAGGTCGCCGAACCGGTACTGGATCAAACCCACGGCCAGAATCGCGGCTGTCTCGGCGCGCAAGGTGCGGGGGCCGAGGTTCACGGGGAGGAATCCTGCTTCCAGCGACCGGCTCGCCTCCTCCGGAGAGAACCCGCCTTCCGGTCCCGTCAAGGCAAGGATCCGTTCCGGACGGCCGGGCCCGTCCCCACGGATCGTTTCCAGGGATGCGGCCGCAGGCATCGTAAACAGAAGGCGAAGGTCCCCGGCACAGACACCCGCGAGCACCTCGTCCAGGGTCGCCACGGGGCGGACCTCGGGGACCCGGCACCTGCCGCACTGGCGCGACGCTTCCCGGGCGATCTTCTCCCAGCGAGCGCGTTTCTCGGAGCCTCGTTCCTTGTCCAGCGTACGCACCGACCGGTCCGAGGCCAGCGGGACGATCGTCTGAACGCCCAGTTCCACGGTCTTCTGAACCACCAGATCCATCTTCTGCGCCTTGAGCAACCCCACGCCGAGGATCACCGGGACCGGGGGTTCCCTGAGGCCTGCGCGCGGTGGAGAAACGGCGAGCCGAACCCCGCGGGGGGACGATTCAGAAACGACCGCCGGGTACTCCAACCCGGTCCCGTCGAAGAGGGTGAGTTCGTCCCCGCGCGAGAGCCTGAGAACGGTGCGTACGTAATGCGTTTGCTCCGCGCTCAGAGAGACCTCCTCCGCATCCCTGCCGAGTGCCGGAACATGGAGTCTACGGGATCTCTTCGAGGGTCGCGCTTCCGTGCGCCGATTCACGGGATCAACTCCTGTCCGCCCTTTGGAGGAGGAGGGAAGACCACCCTTCGTGCTCGTCCGCTTTCTCCCCGAGAAGGTGAAGTCCGTGGGTTCGAAGGAGTTCCAGGATGGCGGGCTTCTCCGGGGTGAGGATCCCGGAGACGATGCAGCGGCCGCCTTCCTTCAGCAGGGACGGCAGCAAGGCCGCGTACCCGGACAGGACCGGGGCCGTGAGGTTGGCGGCGATCAGGTCGAACCTTCCGCGGCAGCATTCCAGGGGGCCGTTCACCAGCCGCACCTTCCCGGAAAGGCCGTTTCGTTCCAGGTTCTTCTTCGTCGTGGGGATGGCGTCCGGGTCGATTTCCACGGCCACCAGTCTCTTGGCACCGAGAAGGGCCGCGCCGATGGACAGGATGGCGGATCCGCAACCCGCGTCCAGAAAAGACCCGGGCAACCGGCCCTGCTCCGATGCGATCTCCTCCAGGAACTGCAGGCAGTGTCTCGTGGTGGCGTGCTTTCCTGTACCAAAGGCGAGGCCGGGTTCCATGATGATGGGGAGGGCACCGGCGGGCAAGGAGGGATTCCTCTCCCAGGGTGGAACCGTCCAGAGACGGGTGCCCATCCGTTCCGGGGGAAAGGCGTGCATCCACCCCGTGCCCCACGCTTCCTTCTGAATGATCCTGCACTGCAGCACCCGTGCATTGAAGCCAGGGACCGTGTGGGCGAAGGACGAAATCCGGTCTTCCAGCAGGGAAAGGGCCGCCTCCAGTCCCATGGATTCCGGAAAATAGATGCTGTGTCGGGCAGAGGTTCCACAGGCCTCACAGGGAGGGGAGGGGGCCAGGGAATCCGAAGGACACGAGGGTTCCTCCGCGCTTCCCAGCGCACCTCGCTCGGCGCATTCGGCCACGAAATCCCAACGGATCTCCTCTTCCGTGTTGATGAACTGGACCGTTGCCTCGATCCAGGCCGCCCCCTGATTTCTCATGCGGCACACCCTCTATCCGGCCTCGATTCTTGTTGAAAGGCTCTTACGGTTCCCTTCTTGGGTGAGCGACCCCTCCATGAACGGGGTCGAAACGAACCAGGGGCAGACCTTGACTCTTGTGACGCACTGTGTTAATTTTTGAATGAATCCTTTCTCCCCTTTCGAATGTCTCACCCTGAAAAAGGAAAAGAAAGTGCACGTCACACCCAACCGGAAGAAACCGCGGCCGTTTGGAACATGGATCCCGGTGCAAGGAGTGGAAGAGATGCCCAAGAGAAAGTTCAACTACACGCTCCTGAACAGCCGCGAGGCGGCTGAGACACTCGATATGAGCCCCGATACGATCAACGTCCTGGCACGCTCCCGGAAGCTTCCCGGCATCAAGGTCGGGCGCCAGTGGCGATTCAAAAAGCGGGACGTAACCCTCTTCAAGAAACACCTGGACAGGGTCCTCGAAGCCGCTTGATAGGGGCAGCACAGCACACAACGCCCTATCTTCGGGCATCCCCTACGGGGCGGATTCGTCCGTCCGTACTTCTGAGGGGGTTTCCGTTCTCTCCTCCGGAACCACGACCACTTCCACCAGGCATTCCGGGCAGAGGTATTTCCGGGCGGCCCTTTTCACCTGCCGCGCGGTGACCTTTCGGATCTTCTCCGGGTAGTCCAGGAAGCTTGCGTACCCCAGGCCGTAACGCTCGAACAGGGCCATGAGGGATGCCTGGGAAGCGTTGGTCTGAAGGCCGAGTTCATAGCTCCCCATCAGGTATTGCTTGGCCCTGTCCAGTTCCTCCCGGGTCACTTTTCGTTCGCGGATCCGCTGCAGCTGTTCATGGATTCCTTCCAGCGCCTTGTCCAGGTTGGCCGGTTGGGTGGCCATGTAGATGCCCACCGCGCCGGGATCGTACGCCTCCTGATTGAAGGCCGTGACACTGTAAGCCAGGCTCTGCTGATCGCGCAGTTCCGTGAACAGTCTCCCCCCCATGCCGGAAAGGACCGCCTTGAGGACCTCCAGACTGTACCGGTCGCTGTCCCCGTAGCGGGCGCCCCGGGCCCCCACGATGATGTGCGCCTGAAGCTTGTCCGGCGACACGACCTTCTCGGCCCGGCGTGCCGGATTCTCTGAACAGCGGTTCACCGGAGGGTGAAAAGGCGTTTGCGGCATCTCCTCCAGGGCTCGCTCCACCTTTTCCAGGACATCCGTCTCGCTCACGTCGCCCACCACGGAGAGAACGAGGTTGGGTGCCACAGCCTGACCGGCGTAGTAGGACAGCAGATCCTGCCGTGCCATGTTCCCGATGGACTCCTCGGTTCCCAGAACGTCCATGCCGTAAGGGTGACAGGGGTACAGGCTCTGCCAGAAGAGGTCGAACGTGACGCCGGCCAGGTTGTCCTCGCGGTTCTTGATGGCCGCCAGGATGTCCCGGCGCGTGTTCTCCAACTGATCTTCGGGGAACGACGGGTGGAGCAGGACGTCCGTGAACACCTCGAAGGCCGCCGCGAAATGCTCGCTCAGGACCTGCGAGGAGAGCCCGAAAGCGTTCTTCCCGGAAAACCCGGAGAGACTACCTGCCAGAGCCTCGATCTCCTGGGCGATCCGCTCGGCGCTGCGCGTGGAGGTGCCCTTGGTGAGCATGGACGCCGTGTAGTGGCTGATCCCGTTCGTCTCCCGCGTCTCGCTGAGCAGGCCTCCCAGGAACACCGCGTTCACGGCAACCAGCGGCACGGCCCGGTTTTCGCGGACGAGCAAGGTGGCTCCGTTGGCAAGCCGGAAGGCTCTCATCGGACTGGCCGGCTCGCCGCCGCCGGCCGCCTCGGACATCCGTAGAGTCTCCCGCTCGGCATAGTGGTTCCGGGCCTGATTCAGAAGCCTGTCCGCGTGGACCGCACCCTCCGCGGCTCTCGGCACGAGGACCGCCAGCGTCATTCGTTCCGGCCGCAGGTAGGTCCGCGCAACGCGCAGCACGTCCTCGACCCCCATGGAGCGCACCTGTTCCAAATATTGCCGCCCGAAATCCAGATCCCCCACCGTCACGGCATAGGTTCCCAGCTGCCTGGCCTGGCCCTCGACCGTTTCCAGCCGGTAGATGAAATCGCTCTCGATCTTGGCCTTGGCGGTCTTGAACTCCTCGGGGAGGATGGGATCGAACCCGCTGTCCAGCACCGCCTGGAGGATCTCGGGAAGGGCCTGTTCCACCTCCTTCGTCTCCAGTTGTGCACCCACAATGAACAGGCCCGGGTCTTGGGGTGTCATGGCGTAGGCGAAGACGGCGTTCACGAGGCGCCGGTTCATGCGGAACGTCCGGTGGAGACGGGAACTCTTTCCGTCTCCGAGGATCGCGGCCAGGACATCCAGTGCAGGGGTGTCGGGGTGGGCGATCCCGGGAACGGGAAAACCGATCCTCAGGTGGGATTCCTGGACGTCTTCGGCCATGACCTTCATCCGGGGTCCGGTCTGCGGGGGCTCGACGGTCTGTGCCTGAACGGCCGGTGGCCGGTTCGGTAGCTTGGAGAGGCGGGCTTCCAGCCGGGGGAACACCTCCTGGGCATCCAGGTCGCCCGTCATCACCCACACCATGTTCTCCGGCACGTACCATTTCCGGTGGAAGGCGACCACGTCCTCCCGCGAGAACGCCCGCACCGTCTCCTCGAAGCCGATCACGGGCCGCCCGTAGGGGTGCACCGTGTACGCCTCCTGGAAGAACGCCTCCGAGATCCGCCGGGTCGGCCGGTCCTTGCCGCGGCGGACCTCCTCCAGAACGACCTGTATTTCCCGGGCCAGTTCCTCGGAATCAAAGACCGGGGACCCCACGAGATCCGCCAGGATGTCGATCCCTTTGTCCATGAAGCGGGAGGCCATGTCGATGTAGTACACCGTGGTGTCCCAACTGGTGTAAGCGTTGATCTCCCCGCCGGCCGCTTCCACCTCCCGGGCGATCACGCCCACGCCGCGGGTTTCGCTCCCCTTGAAGACCATGTGTTCCACCACGTGGGCTATGCCGAATTCCGCGGGGGTCTCCCGTGCGCTTCCGGTCTTCACCCACACCTGCATGGAGACCACCGGCGCCGTGCGATTCTCCTGAAGGATCAATGTCATGCCGTTCGGAAGAACGCGCATCAGGGGTTCCGTGCCATCGGAAGTCACGGGAAGAAAAAGGACGAGCGCCAGGAGGAATCCGGCGAGCGGCGTCCGAAGGGCTCGGGGGGGTCTTCGATTGTCACTCGGTGCTCGCGTCATTTCTGCCTCCGATTCGAACGGAACGAACAGGCCACAGATCCACCGTCGGAGCGGACTTGTGAAACGGGGTGCTATCGCTTCGACAGCCCCTCGAGGATGCTCCGGGTAGCCCCGGTGACCGGATGTTCCGCCATGTTTCTTGGATGGTACCAACGCCCCGAGGATTCTTCCCGCTCCTGCCCTCCTCGGGTTACCCTTCGCTGTCCTTTGACGGAAAACACGAAGAGAAGTTCCTGAAAATGGGAGTAGGTGCGCCGCAACGACAGGACGGGCTCCGCGCCTTCCGGCTCCTCCAGGAGGATGCTTCCTCCGAGAGCGCGGGTCAGCCGCCGGATTCCCTGTGCCGTG
>Ga0068714_10004138_pt1 | contig 16525 bp, 12 predicted proteins | sample MTBNYHSulfiMetaG_FD_62988 | JGI IMG/M metagenome (GOLD analysis project Ga0068714, IMG submission 62988) | Enrichment culture microbial communities from rom New York Harbor, USA that are MTBE-degrading - MTBE-NYH (New York Harbor Sulfidogenic)... | ecosystem: Environmental > Aquatic > Marine >...
ATGCGTTTTTTTAACTGCGTTCTGATATAGTTAGCGTTTCGTCCAGCCACTTCTACAATAACGAGTCTATCTCTACTCACTATGAATCTGTCTAATATTGGATCATATTTACTGCTTTTACTGTATCTTCTTCTAGGTTTCTCATCAACAGGTGACATTCTAAAATTAACTTCACTCAATTCTATCAAAATACACATAAAACATGTTGTTTATAACAATTCCTACATTATATAGAACTATTTGATCCTTTTCCTCAGATAATTGCGCGTGTGCGAGATTTTCATTTATGAATGTCCCTAAAATGATATAATTTACGCGCGCGTTGAAAGGATCATTCAGTAAATGAGAACATCTAAAAATTTTTATTCTTATTTTCACTTAATAAATTCATGAAATACTCTTATTTTTTATTGATAGCATTATTGCTTTCCCCAACTTTGGTTGTCTCCGCTGAGTTAACTGATAATGGCGATGGAACTGTAACTGATTCAAGAGGGATAACATGGCTAAAATACGCTAGCGATGGCTTTATTGGAACTTGGGAAGATGCCGTTGAATGGGCGGATAATCTTGTATTTGCTGGCTATGATGACTGGAGACTACCATGCGCACACCATTTCACAACTGGGTATCCAGATGACACATGGTGGAGTATCGAAAACGAATGGGCGCATCTATACAAAGAAGAATGGGGGGCAGCTCGTCCTGGCGGCCCAGCATATTATGATGAAACCTTACCCATGGAAGGATACACATCCCTCTATTATTGGACCGATGCAGAGAGCTTGATAGAGGCTACCCAAGCATACGCTTTCTTTTCATCATTTGATGGAGTATGGAATAACAATGTAAAAGAGAAATCACAGACTATGCCCGCTGTAGCAGTAAGAGGACCTATAGAGGCACCAGACATCGCTACTCCGATACTATTAACATGTACTATTGAAGGCGTAGATACAAGTGTTTTCTATAATTATGAAGATGTTTGTATAAAAGGTTCATATTTTAAACCCAATACATATTACAAAATTAAGGTGACCGATTCACTTTCAGAATGGTATAATGGTATGCCTTTGCCGATTGGTACAGAAACAAGCATCAATTATGTATATTCAGATAGTAATGGAAATATCACTCCAGTTAGAATATTGCTTAGAAATCCTGACTTCTGGACAATATTTTGGCGATTGTGGAAGAATTATGATGTGATCGTATATTTAGGAGAGGATGAAGTATATCAGGAAAGATATGATGGGCTAGACTCTGACAGTGGAACATTAGATGCAGGGTTTAGACTTTATAAATACAAATTGATATTAATAGCAATACCACTTGCACTTGCTTTTGCTGCCGGTTATCAATATAGTTATTATCGAACAAAACCGCCTCCACCATTTTAAAAAAATAGATATTCGACATAGGCGCAAAAAAACTCAATTTTACTCCTTTTCATGTTTTATTTTCTTTTGCTTCATTTCTTTCTTATCTTCATCATCAAAATTTACATTCATATATGGCACATATTCTGATTCCCTATAATACCTAGTATCATCACGAACACTTGGCATCAAATTCATTACTTGTACGATTTCGAATTCGGCTATTTTTCTAACACCTGAACTTTGAACTAAAAAAGGAATAGCATATTGCTTCAATCTTTTTGTTCTAGATACTTCTAAAAGAACCATGTAATACTTTATTTCAAAATCTTCAAGTATATCTGCAACTCTTAAACACCAATCAACCGGACATACTATATCGTATGAACCAGGTCGCGCATGGCACCAAGTTCTGGGAGTAATTCCTTCTTTATGTGGCCAAGTGCGCGCGCGCACTAGAAAAAGAACGCCCATAATACGCGCGCTGCATTATCTCAGCATACACGATAGAATAGTACACATGTAAATCTAAAATCCGTCCGTTTACTCATAGCGACTTCCTCCTCAGTAGGAGAAAACCAATTTTGTGGACCCCAACGCCTAGGGAACATAACATATAAATACTAATTCCTGTTGAGGTATCTATCCTACGTGGTTTAAATGGTTGAAGGTGAGAAGCCGGACTGGGAGAGGTTCGGACGCGCCCGCAAGCAGAGCGCGCCCGAGATCCAGGAGCTTAACGCCTGGCGAGCCCACCCGAAGAGCTTCGATGTGGCCTCCTACTACTGCCAGATGTGGATACACAGGGCCCACGTTGTGATGCTTCAGGAGCGAGGCATCATCACTAAGGATGAGGCTGCGACCATACTAAGAGGCCTGAAGGCCGTTGAGAAACAGGCAGAGGAGGACCCCAGGCTCACGGTCTACATGTCCACGGAGACCGCCCTCATCAATGAGGTGGGAGACGTGGGGGGCAAGATGCACACCGCCAGGAGCAGGAACGACCTGGGTCACACCCAGAGGAGGCTCTACTACAGAGACCAGACTGAGAGGCTGATAGGCGCCGTGATCGAGTTCAGAGAGAGGCTGATCGAGGCAGCTGAGGCTAACCTGGATTCCTATATGCCCGGGTACACCCACTGGAGGCAGGCTCAGCCCGTGACCCTGGCCCACTACATCATGGCCCATGTGGAGGCCGCGGGAAGAACCGTTGAGAGCTTGGAGGGAGTGTATAGGCGATCGGATCTCTCCCCTATGGGGGCCGCCGCCTTCGCTGGAACCGGTTGGGGCATCGACAGGCACAGGGTTAGGGAACTTCTAGGATTATCAGACCTGGCGGTGAACACCCAGGACGCTGTGGCTGCCATCGACTACTTCATGGAGCTCTCAGCCGCCGTGGCCATCCACATGAGCAACCTGAGCAGGCTTGCCGAGGACCTCCAGATATGGAGCAGCGACGAGTACAGGCTCCTAGACTTTGATGAGGCCTACGCGGGGACCAGCAGCATCATGCCTCAAAAGAAGAACCCGCTCATCCTTGAGCAGGTGAAGAGCTACGCGGCTGAAGCCCTGGGCGACATGGTCGCTGTGATTGCCAGCATGAAGGGAACAGCTTACACAAACATCGTGGACCGAGTCATGTTAGAGCCCGTCTCCCTCGATACAGCAGTGGGGACGACGATGATAATGGCGGGCCTCGTGAAGACGCTCACACCCATGAAGGAGAACATGATGAAGAGGCTCAGAGAGGGCTACTCCACCATGACGGAGCTGGCGGATACCCTGGTGAAGCTCCACGGACTAGGCTTTAGACAGGCCCACGACATAGTCGTGGAAGTAACTATCGAGGCCATCAAGGACAGCGTAATTGCGGAGGATATCTCCCCGGAGATGGTGGAGAAAGCGTCGATGAAAATAGTTGGTAAACCCCTCAAGGTCCCGGCGAAAGAGCTGTTGGAGGCACTGGACCCTGTCAGCAACGTTCAGAGGAGAAGCCTGCCCGGCGGGCCGGCTCCTAAAGCTGTCAAAGACATGATTAAGAGGCAGCGGAGAAGATTGGTGGAAGAAAAGGCCCGAAGGATGGACAGGTTGAAGACCATTGACCAAGCAAAGGTTAAACTCGCCGAAGCGGAGAGCCTGTTGAAGTGATCTAGATGGAAGCACTTGAAGCCATAATGACTAGGAGAAGCATAAGAAAATACACTGACAAGCCCGTCAGCGACGAGACCGTCAAGAAGCTGCTGGAGGCTGCCATGGCGGCGCCCAGCGCCCACAACAGTCAGCCGTGGCACTTCATAGTCATCAGGGACAGGGCGACCATGAACAAGATACCCGAGTACCACCAGTACAGCAAGATGCTGACTCAAGCCGCGGTGGCCATCGTCGTCTGCGGCGACAACACGGTTCAGGAGACCGACTTCTGGATACATGACTGCTCTGCCGCCACTGAGAACATTCTCATAGCAGCGAACGCTCTGGGGCTGGGCGCCGTCTGGTTAGGCGTCCACCCGTCAAAGCAGCTCATAGATGACACCAGAAAGACGTTAGACATACCCAGCCACATCACCCCTCTGGGCATCGTGTCCGTCGGCTACCCTGAGGAGCAGAAGCCGCCCAGGCAAAACTATAACCCTGAGCGGGTTCACCGAAACAGGTGGTGACTCCACCCAAATTTTTATAGGCCCAATGCGGTTGACCGCCTGAAGAGGTCTACGCCTCCTCTGATCAGCTTGTTGCAGCGATCAATTTTTATGGCTGAGGGCCGGGCAAAAGCTGACAGCCCAGGCCCCTCCTCCACAACCCTGACTTTATGGCCAAGTGATGCTAGATGTTTGACGGATTCGGATGAGATACGTGAATCCACAAGCGTCTCCGCACCGCTGGAGTCCACCGTTGCTGCGGCGACGGCCTCCTGGGGACCCATGCCGAACTCCAGCGCGTTGAGGGCTACCTGTAGGTTCCTGCAGATGATGCGTCGAGAGCCGGGAGCCCCCACCAGTAGGACTGGGGCTCCGCCCTCGGAGACGACCAGGGGCCCCATGTTCATGAGAGGCCTCTTCCAGGGCGCCACACTGTTGGGGTAGCCCGGCTTGGGGACGAACCAGCCCATGGCGGCGGCGAGGTACAGGCCGGTTCCGGAGGGCACGAGGCCTACCTGGAACCCGGGAGTGTGGGTGCAGGCCACCATATTGCCGTCGTGGTCAACCACGTTGAGGTGGGTGGTCTCGCCATGCGCTGAGCTGACCTTCGGGTTATGTAATGGCGTCCCCAGGTACCTGACCCAGGGTTCTCTATCGTGGTCAAAGAACGTGGAGCCCTCGTCTATCAAAGAGGATAGTTTGTCTGCGTGTGCGTCGCCCAGCATTTCTCGTAGTGGAACCTCGGCGTGTTCCCAGTCACCGAGAAGGCTGTACCTGTCCGCGAATGCGTGGCGGGACGCCTCGACCAGCAAGTGGAGATACTCGCCCGAGTTGTGCGCCAGGGAGGAGACCTCAAACCTGTCCAGTATCTTAAGGGTCTCCAGGATGGTCACTCCGCCGCTGGGCGTGTTAGTGGTGCTGACCTCGTATTCCCCGTACTTGACAGTGATCGGTTCGCCTACTGTGGGCTCGTAGGACGCTAGGTCCTCGGCGTCCAAGACGCCGCCCGCCAAGGCTACAGTTTCCTCGATCTTCTTGGCGACCTCGCCTTCATATATAGCGCTCCGCCCATCTTCTCCCACCTTCGTGAGAAGCCGAGCCAGGTCAGACTGAATTATCTTTGTGCCGGGCGCCGCGGGGTAGCCTCCAGGGCTCCAAACGTCGTCGATGACTGCGCACTTCCTCGCCTCCCTCGCCATCACTCCGTGCGTCAAGGCTTGGTCCCAGCCCAACGAAAAGCCGCCCAGGGCCAGGGACACGGCTGGGGCCACCACTTCCCTCAACGGCTTGGAGCCGTACAGCTCGTGGGCCTTGACGAAGCCTGCGCAGGTAGCGGGCACGGTAACCGCCTTTCCCCCCACGCTGTTCTCCTTGCCCTCCACCTCGAATATGCGGGTCCCGCCGGCAGGGCTCTCGCTCAGTACCTTGAACATGTCGGGGCTGGCAGCCTTCGGCGCCCTAGCGTTGAAGTCGATGGACACCACACGGTCATCCTGTGAGCTGTAGGCCACCATGAATCCAAGGCCCCCCAGACATGCTAGGTATGGCTCCAGCACGGTGTTGCAGAAGCCCACGGCTACAGCCGCGTCGAACGCGTTTCCCCCGGCCCTAAGCAGCTTAAGCCCGGCCTCCGCGGCCTCGGGGATGGAGGCTGTAACCATGCCTGTCCCTGAGACGGCTTCATCTTTGACGAATCGGAGCGACATCCTTCTCACTGTTACACTGTTCGTCTCGAACCTGAAAAAACTGCCGCGGTGCCGACATTTTCATCGTGGTTTCCCCTAGGGTAGATGAATGGAAAAACGGTGTGCGCGAAGAAAGCACGTATATCAGGAAGCGTCAAGTGATTGACGTGGCTCGCCTCAACACATATGCGGGGTACTCGCACACGTGGCTGAAGCCCAGAGCCCGGGCAAGTTTATTGGACGCCGTGTTATCGGTCCAGCAGTGCCACCCGACTAGCCTATAGCCCCTGGCCACGCCGTAGCTGATGGTAGCTTTTGCCGTCTGGAGGGCGAGGCCTCTTCGCCTGTGCTTTTCAACTGTCTCGATGCCTATCTCGAACCTGTCACGTGTGTTATACTCGGACATGCACCAGTCGGCTATCACATCACCCGCCACAGCGCAGAAGCTGAAGCTTTTATCCAGGAAATCTTCAACAGTTGGCCTCTCAGACCTCATCTCGCCGATTACGCGGTCCGTGTTCTTCAGGCCCGAGGACAGTAAACTTCTATCAACCATGTGTATGGTGTAGCCCTGCGGCGGCTTGGCTCCCCATTCATGTTTATTGGCTTCTACCTCGTAGTAGTTCCTGTTTCGGTGGGTCACGTTAAAGCCTTCCAAGTCCAAGAAACGGTCGTCGTCATGCCCAGGCTGGAGGTAGACTACGGAGACGCCGGAGTCTCTCGCCTCTGCCCTCCACGCTATTGTCTCAGCTAGGCTGCTGAATAGATCGCCATCCGCTTCTCCCCCAACATAGATCCTGGAACCAGACCAGGTAATGCTCGCCCTTGGGGTGTCCATGTCGTCAACCCAGACGGGGGAGGCTGTGCCCCCGGATAGTATCGACTCCACGGCCAGGTTATGCCTCATGCCTTTGAACAGGGTCTCAGCCTTCCATGTCTTTTCAGGGGGGCATGGGGTGAACATCGCGTTCAATGTCGCTTTCCGGCTAATAATGTTGACGTAGACCAGGGGGATGCGACCTCGAGGCCCATAGACCTAAAATGTGTCCAAAATCTTGAAGGTATATTTATTAAAGGTGTAAGAACACGCCGCGGCGGGGTTTACCATTAAAGGCAAAAAACCGGGGCGCTCAATTCACGTTTTAACAGCATTGATCGTGTTTGGGGTTTGAGTATAAAACACGTCCCTATTTACATGGATGCAGGTCACGTCCAAGACGCCAAATAGGGCCTAAAAGCTCGTGTTGGACGCAATGAGGTGCCAATGGTCCGGCTCAGGTAAACATTATATCCGCTGAGAACTGTGTCCACGGTATGAGCGTCAATCCCCGTCACCGTTCAAGTAAGGTCTACGATGGGCCCGACCGCCTGAGCCACAGGAGCCTGCTGAAGGGCACAGGAGTGGCCGAGGAGGACATGAAGAAGCCCCTGGTGGCTGTAGCCAACAGCTTCACCGAGATCAACCCGGGCCACGTGCACCTGCGGGGGCTCGCCGAGCAGGTTAAGCTGGGCGTCCACGCAGCGGGGGGAGTAGCCAGGGAGTTCAACACCATCGCGGTCTGCGACGGCATCGTCATGGGCCACGAGGGTATGAAGATGAGTCTACCAAGCAGGGAGGTCATCGCGGACAGCGTGGAGATCATGGTGGAGAGCCACGGCTTCGACGCCATGGTGTGCATAACCACTTGCGACAAGATCGACCCAGGGATGCTAATGGCGGCCGCCCGCGTCGACATCCCCACCATATTCGTGCTGGGGGGCCCCATGGCGCCTGGGTGCCCGGCCTGGGGCCACTTCGAGGGTAGGAAGATCACGGTCCAGGAGCTCTTCGAGGCCGCGGCCCTCACCGTAAGCGGGAAGATGAGCCAAGAGGAGGCCAAGTACCTTGAGGACATATGCTGTGGACCGGGGGCGTGCAGCGGCATGTTCACAGCCATGACCATGCAGTGCCTCACGGAGGCCATAGGGATGACTCTGCCGTACATGGCTACGACGCCGGCCACGGGCATGGAGCGCATGAGGCTGGCTTACGAGGCCGGGTTAAAGGTAGTTGAGCTACTGAAAAAGGGGATCACACCCAGGAAGATCATGTCAAAGGCCACTTTCAGGAACGCTATCACCGTAGACATGGCTCTTGGCGGCTCCACTAACACGGTGCTGCACCTCAAGGCTGTGGCCGAGGAGTGCGGCCTCGAACTACCTCTGGAACTCTTCGACGAATTAAGCAAAAAGACGCCACACCTGTGTAACATGGCGCCTGCTGGGCCCCTCAAGATAGTTGACCTGCACGCCGCGGGAGGCATCCCTGGAGTCATGAATACCTTAGGGGAAAAGCTTGACACGGGCGTGGTGACTGCCACGGGCAAGTCGCTGAAGGACAACCTCAAGGGCGTGAAAGTGTATGACCGGGAGATCATAAGGCCCCTAGATAACCCTGTGCACGAGACAGGGGGTATAGCCATTATGAAGGGAAACCTGGCCCCCAACTACGGTGTGGCCAAGATGGCAGCCATAGACCCCGCCATGTGGGTGTTCACGGGCACCGCCAAGTGCTTCGACGATGAGGCGGACTCCCTGGAGGCAATTCATGGGGGCAGGGTGAAGAACGGGGATATCCTGGTTATTAGATACGAGGGCCCCAAGGGAGGGCCGGGCATGAGGGAGATGCTGGCAGCTACCAGCGCCATTGTGGGCTACGGCCTGGACAGGGTGGCTATACTCACGGACGGCAGGTTCAGCGGCGCCAGCAGAGGCCCCTGCATCGGCCACATCTCCCCCGAGGCCGCTGCCGGCGGCCCCATTGCTCTAGTCGAGGACGGGGACAGGATCAGCATCAACGTGCCTGAGAGGCTGCTGCACCTGGACGTCTCCGATGAGGAGATGAAGCGTAGAAAGGCCAAGTGGAAGCCCAGGGCGCCTAAGGTCACCAAGGGGTACCTGGCCAGGTACGCAAAGCTGGTCACCAGCGCCGACAAGGGCGCGGTGTTGAAGATATAGCATCTTCAACACACATTTTACGCTCATCTACCTAGACCTTTTTCGTGTAAAAGGTGGTTAAAAAATGGGTCTACGGTCTATTCTGGGCCTCTCGTTATGGCCGGCTCCACGTAGTCCTGGAACCACGTGTCATGGCTCTCCTTTTCCTCCTCAAGTATCCTTCTAGTGAGGGCCTCGACGTCGTAAAGAGGCGTCACGTTGTCTTTTGTTATGGGCTGGGCGTACATCTTCTCCACCGATTCCCTGTGGATGTTGTTCATGGTGCAGAAGGGTATGATGCGTCCGTCGGGTGTCGCGTAGTGGATGACGCACCGCTGAACCCGGTCCAGATCGAAGTTGTAGGGGTCCATGAAGTGCATGGTGCTCACCAGGACCATCTTGTGGTGCATCCTGTTGAGGCTCAGGTAGTCGCTGTGGAGGATCACGTCGCTCACGTACTTTGAGAGGGCCCTGAACTTTATGTTTCTCAGTAGGCTAGCTGTGAGCTCCAGTTTGCCGAGTATCTCGTCGCCCTTCTCAAGTTTCTCGTTTGCACGCGTGAAGGCTTCCAGCGCCTGGTCCACGTCCACGAGCCTCTTTATGGGCTGGACCTCGTCTCCGTCCATGAAGAGGTATGTGCCCATGCCGCAGTGAGGATGAGCGCAAAAGTCCACGAAGCATTCGTCCTTCATGGCGCTGAGGAAGTCTGTGAGGGGCTTGACTGAGGGCACCGGGTACCAGTCGCTCTCCTTGATGAGACCCCCCGTCTGGGTTTCCGCTCGCTCCATGACCTCGGTGATGGTTATCATCATGGACTTCCGGTCTGTGCGGTTTATCCTGCCGGTGACGCTGACGGGCTGAAAGTTCACAGCCCTGACGCAGTCCCTGTTGTCTATGGCGAAACGGAGGATGTCCCCTATCTGGCCGTCGTTGACGCCTTTAATCACTACGGGCACGAGGACTATGCTGAAGAAATCCGCGTTCTTCAGATTCTCAATGGCTCTGAGTTTTATGGGCAGCAGGTTGAAGCCCCTAGCCCTCATGTAGGGCTCGGGAGCTACACCGTCGAACTGGAGGTACACGGCGTCTACGCCAGCCCTTTTCAGCGCTCTGCAGTACTCGGGGCTCTCCGCCATCCTTATTCCGTTGGTGTTGACCTCCACGTGGACGAAGCCCAACTCCTTGGCCAGCTCAACTAGCTCAGGCAGGTCCTCCCTCACTGTGGGTTCGCCGCCGCTGAGCTGGAGGGCGGGGGTCCACACGGGGTCGTTGGCCATGAGGTTCTCCATCATGCCTCTGATCTGCTGGAAGGTGGGCTCGTACAGGTACCCGGCGGCTCCAGCGTGGGCGAAGCATACGGGGCACCTTAGGTTGCACCTGTTGGTGACGTCGATAATGCCCAGCGCTGTTGTGGACTTGTGGTTTGGGCAGACGCCGCAGTCGTGGGGGCACCCCTTGTTCTCCTCGGTTCGCGGGTTCTTCATCATTCTTCCGAGGTGCGCGTAGGACTCGGCCCGCGTGTACTGAGCATAGTCTCCCCAGTAAAGCTCCTCGTAGTCTCCGTGGGTGGGGCAGCTCTTAGACATTAACACCTTGCCGCCTTCTTCGTAGATCGTCGCCGGCACCACGCATAGGCACTCGGGGCAGAGGCTACGCGTGGATTTGATGAACTGCACTCATCCCACCTTAAGGTGGGGAAACCGGCAAGTCCTTATGAAGGTTTTTTGTGTTTTTCCCCTCTGCTTGGTGAAAAATATCGTTAGAGATAAATACGATTCTTCGTCTGATCATCGAGATGTCCTCCCCCCTCATAAGCGAGAAGACCGAGAGAGCCCTCAGAGACGTGGGGCTGACGGAGTACGAGACCCTGGCCTACCTCTCGCTCCTGGTCGCCGGCGAGATGACCGCCGAGAGCGTGAGCGAGGCCTCCAACATCCCCTACACCAAGGTATACAGCGTGCTGGACTCTCTTCATAGCCGAGGCTGGGTCGAGGTGGAGAGCGGTAGGCCTAGGAAGTATTATCCTCGTCCGCCCGTCGACGCGTTGAGGCAGGAGAAGAACCGACTGGAGGCAGAGTTCGAAGGAAACCAGCAGGTGATCCTGGAGGAGCTTCAGCCCCTCTTCGAGAAGAAGGACATCAAGGAGATCCCTGAGATATGGATCATCCGGGGCGAAGACAGTAGCTTCAGCAAGATCATCGAGCTTCTAGGTAAGGCTAAAAGGGAGATAATGCTCGCTATACCCTTCGTCCCGGATAGGCTCCTCCAGGGCAATCCCAACTTCATTAACCTGCTGAAGACTGCCATCAGGAAGTACATGGACAGCGACATAGTGATCAAGGTGCTGACGACCAGAGACACGTTGAGGTCCGTTGACTTCCCCGAGATACATATGGCGGAGGTCCGGGTGACCGACTCCATGTTCGGCGGCGGCCTGGTTGTGGACGGCAGAGAAACCATAATATTCCTGGACCTGAAGCACCCGGATGGACCCGACACCGCCATATGGTCCGAGCACGAGACCTTGACCTCTTTGGCGGGAATATACTTCAAGCACCTTTGGGATAACGCTGAACCGTTGAGTTGAGGCTTAGGGCTCCACAAGCCATGGCTTTTGTCTCAGAATTATGAGACCAAAACCGTGTTTGCGCGTGTGGCCCCTGGACTACACAGCCGACATGAAGAAATGCTAGGGAGACATTCTTTTCCAAGACATTTTCTCACTAGTTTACCCTAGGGTAAATGAGTTGAAAATGCTTCTAAAACCAGACAATAATTGTGAACGTCTACTTCGTTTTCTAGATGAGCCCACCCAAGCCCTCAGACTCCTCCTCGGAGACGCCTAGAGCCGTTATGGATAGCTTGTTGGTGTCGAACAGCTGCCCCGCGACGCGGCACACGTCCTCGCCCGTCACGGCGCTCAGTTTGGCTACAGCCTCTTCCACTGTCCGGGGTCTACCTGACCTCAGTGTGGATACGCCGAGTTGGTGCATCCTCTGTCTGTTGTTCTCGGAGTTCAGTATGAAGAGGCCCACGGTCTTGTGCTTGACCTCCTCCAGCTTGGTGGGGTCCAGTCCCTGCTTCAACGCCTCCAGCTCCTTGAGCACGATCTCCGCGACTTCCCTAAGGTTCGCTTTCCGTGTACCCGCGAACACGCCAAAGGCGCCGATGTCCTCAAGAGCCTGGTTATGAGTGTATATGTTGTAGACGAGGCCTCGCCTTTCTCTGACCTCCTGGAATAGCTTGGAGCTGGCCCCTAGTCCCAGGTAGCTGCTGACTATGGTCTGGGCTGCCATGTCCTCGTGCCCGTAGGGTGCGCCCTCCGTGGCTATGCAAAGCTGAACCTGGCTGGTGTCTTTACTCACGAACATACAGCCCGGGTTATGGCCTGGTTTGATGCGATTTCTCGCTGGTTTACCTAGACCTTTTTCTGTGAATTTCTCTAGTTCTTGGACTAGTTTTTCGTGGTCTACAAAGCCTGAGGCCACGACTGTGAGTTCTCCTCTGTAGTGTCGCGTATAGTATTCCCGGATGAGGTCTGGGCTCATCTCCTGGATGGTATCCGCTGTCCCCGCTATCGGGTGGGCTAGCCGACTGCCTCTCCAAATGTTCTCAAGACACAGCTCATGAATGAGGCTGGAAGGATCGTCCTCCAGCTGCTTAATCTCTTCGAGGATCACCTGCCGCTCGTTCTCTATGTCCTGGTCCCTGAGGGCCGAGTTACGGTACATGTCCTGAAGTACCTCGGCTGCGAGGATTAGGTCGTCGGCCATTATTCGTGCATGGTATGTAGTCATGTCGCGGTCTGTGAAGGCGTTGAGGCTGCCTCCGCGGTTCTCTATGGTTGATGAGATCTCTTGTGCCGTTCTTGTTCCTGTGCCCTTGAATAGGAGGTGCTCGAGGAAGTGGCTACAGCCCCATGCGGCTTCCCCCTCGTCCCTGGATCCCACGTTCGCCCACAGGCCCAGTGAGGCGGACTTGGAGAAGGGGTTGTGCTCAGTTATCACCCTGACGCCGTTATGCAACTGCTCGTCTCTAATCTCAAGTGACATAGGCTACGCACCCCCTTTATCGCCGTAGTAAATAAAATGATGCGTCTTCAAGTCCTTCGAGGCCTCTAAATCGCCGAAAAACGGCTTGGATAGGTTTTGTATCCAAGCGTTTTTCATCCTTTTATATCTACAAAGCACCCTCAGGTGAAAAGGTTAAAAAATGGGCCATTATAGCGCATTGTTTTAACATTAACGCGTTAATTTTCGATCTCGTTGTTTTAGGCCTTATAGATAAAGTACCTTCAAGATTATGGACGTAAAATGTGTACATTTTTCTAAGCCGTGATAATGAAGACGCAAACCTCTCAGGCTAAGTCCTCAGCCCTTTTCTTACCCTCAGGGCTCAGCGATATGTCGTATATTTCTGTCTCCCTTAGACCCATGGAGGCGAGCACTCGGTCAACCAGGCTCGGCATCTTTCTGTCTAAAAGGTATAGGTTTTTTATTGAAAGATCCTCATCGGCCTTGATCCATTCAAGGATCTTTTCGTGGCGTATACCTGTCTCAGTGCTCAGGGATAGCGTGTCTGTTGGTTTTTCTTGGCCTCGCAACGTGGTCAAGATCTTTATTGATAGATATAGTTTCTCCAGGTCTCGAATGTGGCCTGTTGTTATAGTTTCTAGGGTCGGTAGCTCGGTTTTTACGATGGTTTTCACGTTGTTTAGGGTAGGGGTTTTCTGTGTGAAAATACTTAGTCTCTGGGCTGTTTCTCGGCCTTTCTCTGTAAGGCTCCAGAGATCGTAGGTGTATCTTCCGTCGTAGGGTATCGTTGTGGGTTTCCCTCTTTCGGGTTCTTTCTGGACTAGTCCTGTGGCTTGTAGTGAGCTCAGCCAGTTGTTCAACTCTTTTTTTGATAGTTTTGCCCCGTGCTTTTTGAGCTCGTTTTGCATGTCTAGTGTTGTGAGGTTTGGTTCCTGGGACTCCTTTAGCGTCAGGTAGATGAGTCTGGCGCTGTCGCTCATGAGGGGTCTCAGTGTTTTTTCAAAGGTTTCGTCCAGCTCGTCTTTGGTGTACCCGGTTTCGGAACCCGGTTCAGCTTGATCTACCACAATTTAAATATTCAGGATTTTTCTGAATATAAGTTTTACGCTTATACCCCGTAAAAAATAGGAATTATCGAGGAAAGGCATTAAAACACGCCCAATCAAAGTAACTATGATGAAACCTTGACGAAGCCCAAAGTCTACGTGACCAGAAAACTGTTCCCGGAGGCGATTGAAATATTAGAGAAAGTTGCCCAAGTCGAGATGTTTGAAGGCGAAGAAGACCCCGTGCCAAGAGAACTCTTACTAAAGAAAGTAAAAGACGTGACGGGACTACTCCCCATGCTCACAGATCAGATAAACGCGGAGCTAATGGATAGAGCTAAAAAACTTAAAGTTGTGAGTAACTACGCCGTAGGATACAACAATATAGACGTGGACGCCGCCACGCAACGCGGAATAATGGTCACCAACACACCCGATGTGCTCACAGACACAACAGCGGACTGCGCCTTCATGCTTCTCATGGCCATATCCAGGAGGATCGTCGAGGTAGACAAGTATGTCCGCGAGGGCAAATGGGTCAAGGCCTGGGGTCCCAAGATGCTTCTTGGCAGCGACATACATGGAAAGACGCTCGGCGTAATCGGCCTCGGCCGCATAGGCTCCGCACTAGTCCCCCGCGCCAATGGCTTCAAGATGAAAGTGATCTACAATGACATGTATCGAAGCCCCGAGAAGGAGAAAGCGCTTGGAGTGGAGTACAGGGAACTGGATGATCTCCTCAGAGAGGCGGACTATGTCAGCGTCCACGTGCCCCTCACAGACGAGACCAAGCACCTGATAGGGGAGAGGGAGCTCAGCCTCATGAAGCCTACGGCCTACCTGATAAACACGTCAAGAGGCCCCACGGTGGACGAGAGAGCGCTATACGAGGCATTAAAAGGGAAGGTGATCGCGGGGGCGGCCCTTGACGTCCATGTGAAGGAGCCCACAGACCCCGATGATCCCCTACTGAGCCTAGACAACATAATTATGGCGCCCCACATAGGCAGCGCCACCATTGAGACCAGGATCGCCATGGCTCTGAGGGCGGCTAACAACATGGCCGCGGCTCTCAGAGGCGAGAAGCCCCGCGATCTGGTGAATCCGCAGGCTCTCTCGTGAGTTTTCATTAAAAATATCATTCAATACCCCTAGGTAGATGAGTTTAAAATAGCAGTACAAATTCACCTTTTAACGGCCGAACAGGGAGCCACATGAGCGACGCCCCAGGTCATTCTCTTTAACCGCCATAAACCGTTTTTGTCCTAAAATTCTGAGACTAAAACGATGCCTGCGCCTCGTTAACCGAAAAAAAGTAAAAAAAGGATATACGTTAACCCAGAAAAAACAGAAAAACCGTCCAAGACGCTGCCTAAAGCAGCCCTTGCTTGTGCTTATCGCCCAGCACCTTAAGCATGTCCTCAACCATGGAGGGCAGATCATAGGCCGGTTTCCAGCCCCACTCCTCCCTGGCCGCTGAGTCGTCGAGGCTCATGGGCCACGAGTCGGCTATGGCCTGCCTGTAATCCGGCTCATATGTGACCTTGAAACCAGGTATATGCCGCTTGATCTCTTTAGCCAATTCCCTCGGGTTGAAGCTCAAGGCGCCAACGTTGAAGTCGCAGTGGTGCCGAAGACTCTCCAAGGGCGCGTCCATCAGGTCGAGGGTGGCCTTGATGCAGTCGGGCATGTACATCATGGGTAGCGCGGAGTCTGCCCTGAGGAAGCACTTGTATTCGCCGCGCTTGATGGCCTCGTAGAATATCTCCACCGCGTAGTCCGTGGTGCCCCCGCCCGGCAGCGTCTTGTTGCTTATGATGCCCGGGTACCTGACGCCTCTGACGTCCAGCTTGAACTTCTCCCAGTAGTAGTTACATAGCAGCTCGCCGGCCACCTTCGTCACCCCGTACATGGTCCTGGGCTTCAGCACCGTCTCCTGGGGCGTGTTCATGCGAGGTGTCTCCGGCCCGAAGGCCGCTATGCTGCTGGGGCAGAACACCTGTCTCAGTTTGCGCTCCCTGGCAACCTCAAGCACGTTATACGTGCCGTTCATGTTCACGTCCCACGCGAGCCAGGGGTCTCTCTCGCCGGCCGCGGACAATATGGCGGCCATATGGTAGATGGTGTCCACCCCATACTCCCTGACCGCCTCCTCCACGGTGCCCTTCCTGGCTACGTCAACCTTCACGTAGGGCCCGTCCTCGAGGTCCCCGGACGGAGGGCGGCTGTGAACGCCCACCACTACGTTGTCTTTACCGAAACTGGCCCTCATCGCTGGCACCAGCTCTGAGCCTATCTGTCCTGTGGCGCCTGTGACCAGAATAACGCTGTCCTTCATCACGACCCTCCTAACAGACTAAGAGTAAATCAGTTTAAAAACTCTTATAGGCGTGGCAAAGGCATTTTCTTTGAGTGAAAATTATGAGAAATCCAACCGACTTTCTAGCCGCGGAGTACCAGGAGCTCGTGGATAAGGCGCTTGACTGGAGGCTCAAGGAGCTGAGCAGCGCCAGTAAGCCGGTCTCCGTCGTGGATGGCAGGGAGGTCATCGTGCTGTGCTCTAACAATTACCTGGGGTTATCCACTCATCCAAAGTTGAAGCAGGCGGCCATCGACGCCGTGAATAAGTACGGTGTGGGCTCAGGGGCAGTTAGACCCATCTCGGGCACCATGGACGTACACATGGAGCTGGAGAGGAGGCTGGCCAAGTTCAAGGACGCTGAGGCGTCCCTCACGTACCCCACCGGGTTCATGGCCAACTCGGGT